>Ga0335394_10003246_pt1 | contig 18436 bp, 15 predicted proteins | sample MAT03_FD_205741 | JGI IMG/M metagenome (GOLD analysis project Ga0335394, IMG submission 205741) | Freshwater microbial communities from Lake Fryxell liftoff mats and glacier meltwater in Antarctica - MAT-03 (spades assembly) (version 2) ... | reverse complement strand
TTTTTGGCGAATAGGATGGTTCTGCATGACCGATTGCAACAGGTCATCCACACAGCAAAAGACCGCAATGATAAACTCGTCTATAGAAAACATATGTTTCATCCCATTCGAGGTAGGACACTCGTATTGTCGCGCAACCTCTGGTGGGATGTTTCTTTTCCTAGGTCTTAGTTGTACATCGCGTTATAGAGATCAGCACTTCTCTTTGAGAACCGTTTCATTATTCCACAGAAATGGCAAACACACATTGGATAGATGGATGAGCCTCATCTCATGAGCTTTGTGCTTAACTCATAACAATCTGTAAAAGCTGCAAGAGGTTACTGTACCTTAAGCACTTGGACAGTGTTGTACGTACCTTTTTGAAGTAACAATTCCCACTCGAAATTAAGTTTCAAAATGAGAATTACTAACTTTGAAGGATTTGAATCGTATCTTAGCGAAGCCAGGACATGATTCATGTAGGGGAGCTAAATTGTGGCAAGCCTTTGACGTGACCACAGAGTTCACCATGACAAACCCTATGCTATGTCAATGAAAATCTTACTACGTAAGATTTTCACGAGGACTTGAGCGCTGTTATATCGCTGACCCTCTAACGGCAAAAATGGTTCCATCCAAAATGTTTTTATACCGATAAGTAGGCGGGCGTAATTAAACATAAAACCCTAAAAGTCTGCGCCGCCCGATGTGCGGGCGGCGCAGACTTTTAGAATCTTGTTTTTATTTAAGTTGAACTACTTAACAGCCCAACGGATTGGACTACCGAGAACCCCAAGTTTCGTAGAAAAGCTGAATTCCTAAAATGGCGCAATGCTGGCGACTTGATGGATAATTTTAGGATTGAATTTGAGCGTTAAGATGAACCACTTAAATCCTTTTGCAGCTCATTTAACTCGAGCAAAACTTATTTCCTGGGGAGGAGCGATCGCCATTCTCTTCAGCACAGCAGCCTGTCAACCTGCTGCCAACGCGCCTGATGGCAGTACCACTCCAACCGTTGCTGATGATGGCGCTTCCACCACTCCCAACGATACTGGGACACTTAAAATCGGTAGCCTGCTGCCCATCACTGGAGATCTGGCTCAGTACGGCAGACCGATGCAGGATAGCGTTAGCTTTTTAGTAGAAACCGTTAACGCCTGTGGAGGTGTCTTGGGCAAGCCCATCGAATTAATTTCTGAAGATGAAGAAACTGATCCATCCGCAGGCGCTGCTGGCATGACTAAGCTGGCAGAGGTAGATCAGGTGGGCGGGGTCGTCGGTGCTGCCGCCAGTTCTGTATCCAGTGCTGCGATCGACATCGCTGTACGTAACCAGGTGGTGCAGATTTCTCCTGCCAGTACTAGTCCTATATTTACTGATCGTGCCAAAAATGGAGATTTCAATGGCTTCTGGCTTCGCACCGCTCCACCTGATACCTTTCAGGGAGACGCACTGGCCAAATTGGCTATTCAGGAAGGTGCTAAAAAAATCACCATTCTTTCTGTCAATAATGACTACGGCAACGGTTTAATTCAATCGTTTATGCCAGCCTTTAAAGGGTTAGGAGGAACCGTCATCAATGAGTCCAACCCAACCCGCTATGCGCCCAAAGCCACAAGCTTCGACTCAGAAGTGAGTACAGCTTTTAGCGGTGCACCCGATGCCGTATTGCTGATTGCCTATCCCGAAACAGGCAGCGTTATTCTCAAGGCTGCTCAAGAGCAAGGGCTATTGGGTGCAAAAACGAGGGTAATCATGACCGACGGCATGAAAACTGACCAACTAGCGGAACTAGTGGGTCAAACAGCCGACGGCAACTACATCACTACAGGAATGATTGGCACGGCTCCTAGTGCCGGAGGGCCAGGTAATAAAGAGTTTAGCGATCGCTACAAAGCCAAGTTCAATCGCGATCCCCAGGTCTATGATCCCAACAGTTGGGATGCCGCTGCATTGCTTGCGCTATCTGCAGAAGCCTCTAAAGGAACTACGGGTGCTCTAATTAAAAATAAAATTCGTGATGTTGCTAACGCACCCGGAGAAGAAGTCACCGATGTGTGCAAAGCTCTGGCATTGGTTCGGGATGGGCAAGAGATTAACTATCAGGGAGCTAGTGGCACACTTGACCTAGACGCTCAAGGCGATGTGGTAGGAAGTTACGATGTCTGGACGGTTTCAGATAAAGGCACTGTAGAGGTGAAATCGACCATCAGTGTTGGCGGTTCTTGAACAGCACTTTTCAAGTGCATGAGGCTCAATTTCTTGATAAAAAGCCGTGCTAAGCACGGCTTTTTATCAAGAAATTGAATTTGTCCAAGCGCAAAGCGCTGTAATTACTGGGAATTCCTCAACCTGTAGGGATGATTTGAAGCGCGGGCATTGCCCGCGCTTCAAATCATCCCTATCTCAATACCACTACCAGCTACTGAATCTCTCTTGAGGTGACTTACTTGCCTGCGGAGACTAAACGCTGTTGCTTTTGAAATTGCAGATGCTGAATCAGGGCTTCAACCTCGGCTCTCAGGTGCAGTAGCTCTAGCTGGTGGGTCGTTTGGTAGGGCAATGTGCCTAGGGCAGATGAAGCAGATTCTGGAGGAGTAGAACTGCGATCGCTCTCGGACTGGTCGGTAGAATCCAACTGATTACCTACGGTTTGAGAAGTCTGCAAATCAGACGCAGAAATTGATAGTAAAGTCTGACTAGTCATTTGTACTCACTTACACCACAAAAGTAATTGTAGCTCAGGGTTGAATCTCGATTGTATTGAAGTTGTCGATTTTCTTTAGATAGTGCGTGTGGCAGTTTGATAATTGGCTAATTTTACGAAAACGTTGCGTTATAGCTGTCGCCACAAAGGTTAGGACACTGGGATCAAAGGGGGTGCAGGGGTTCCACCCCTGCACCCCGTCCTAACCAATCCGTCTATGGCTATACATAGCAAGGCAACTGTGAATCAGCCAGTTACACCCCTCATTTGTCCTTGAAAAACCGTTCTAAAACATTCAGCGCCAGAATCCTCACTAACACAGGGTAAACTTAAAGTTCATAGGACTTTTACGCCCCGCTGGTTGTCACTGCGGGATAAAACCCTAGCCCTTGCAGCGAAATCGTAGAACTGCCGTGACCCTGACTTCTAACAATCCCCTCGCTTTAGAGGCAATTTCAAATCCAATCGTTACCCCCTCTGCGGAACTTAACCAATGGAGAGGTTTGATTGAAACGTATCGAGCCTATTTGCCTGTTACAGAAAAAACGCCTGTTATCACATTGTTAGAGGGCAATACCCCCCTCATTCCTGCTCCGGCGATCGCCGCACAGGTGGGTCGCGGCGTGCGTGTATTGCTTAAATATGATGGCTTAAACCCCACTGGAAGCTTCAAAGACCGAGGCATGACGATGGCCATTTCTAAGGCCAAAGAAGCGGGAGCTACAGCCGTTATTTGCGCCAGTACTGGAAATACCTCAGCCGCGGCAGCGGCCTATGCACGGCGCGGCGGGCTGCGTCCATTTGTGCTTATTCCAGATGGCTATGTGGCCGTTGGGAAACTCGCGCAAGCTCTATTGTATGGAGCCGAGGTGCTGGCAATTAAGGGAAATTTTGACCGAGCGCTAGCGATTGTGCGGGAGATGGCAGAGCATTACCCGATTACCCTAGTGAATTCGGTCAACCCCTATCGGTTAGAAGGACAAAAAACAGGCGCGTTTGAGATTGTCGATGTGCTGGGTACAGCACCTGATTGGCTATGTATTCCCGTCGGCAACGCAGGTAATGTAACGGCCTATTGGATGGGCTTTTGCCAATACCATCAAGATGGAAAGTGCGATCGCCTGCCGCGTATGATGGGCTTTCAGGCTGCGGGGGCTGCGCCTTTAGTTACAGGACTACCAATTGCAGACCCCGAAACCTTAGCCACTGCCATCCGGATTGGTAATCCCGCTAGCTGGGATAAGGCTGTAGCGGTAAAAGAGGCTAGCCAAGGAGAATTCAACGCCGTCACTGATGCCGAAATTTTAAACGCCTATCGCTTACTAGCTGCAGAAGAAGGGATTTTCTGTGAGCCTGCCAGTGCTGCATCCGTTGCAGGGTTGCTCAAGGTCAAACACCGAGTGCCCGCTGATGCTACGGTGGTCTGCGTCCTCACAGGAAATGGGTTGAAAGACCCAGACACAGCCATTAAGCACTGCGAAAATCAGTTTAAGTCGGGGATTGCGGCTGATCTAGATGCAGTGGCAGAGGCTATGGGGTTCTGATACCGATTTAAATTGCTTTCATGGCAAATGCCTGTGAGAAACCGCGCGGAGCGCGGTTTCTCACAGGCATTTGCCCCATTTTTTATTTGAATTTGTTCTTTAAACCTGTCTGACCAAATCACCTGGTTCATGATCCCGCTTGTTATAGCCATAGTCATAAAGCTTAGGACATGCCAGCGTCATTCCCGCGCAGGCGGGAATCCACCCCCGCACCTATCGAGCAGATGGATTCCCGCCTGCGCGGGAATGACAGGGAGGCGTCCTATTGATCATGGCTACCGCTATAAGTAGGTGGGCTTAATTAAATATAAGATTCTAAAACCCTGCGCCGCCCGCTGTGCAGGCGGCGCAGGGTTTTAGAATTTGGTTTTTATTTAGGTTGAACTACTTATCGCGGCCATTACTGACGGGATGCACGTTCTTTGGCCAGCATATCAACCGTGTCACCCAGCGCTGAGGTCAAGGCTTTGCGAGTTTTCTCATGGTTGGCGCGTTCAAGACTCAGTGATTGGGTCAGGCGATCGCACTCGATTAGTACCGTTATCAGTTTTTGTCGCAAATCGTCTAGGGTTTCGAGACTATCCACCTGTGCCTGAATTGCAGTCGGCACCCCGGCTGATGATGCGATTGAGGGGGAACTTGCCTGAAGCTTTTGGGCAGCAGCTTTTAGCTCTACCATTGCTCGCTGAGATAACGCTGTCTCTGTACGACGCTGCTGAGCCTCCGTTTCATAAAGGCTTCGCCAGTTAGCCGCACTTGCAAACGCTTCATCGCGTTCCTGATGGGCTTCTTCTAGTTTCTGCTGTAGATGCTTAATTTCCCCTAACCATTGCTGAACATCCTGGGTCATTCTAAAACCTCCTCATCACTGATATTCACCGTTAGAATAAAAATCGTGCCAATACAGGGGGAATGGGCAAAATAATGGCGACCAATAGCGTTAACGTGAGCAGGCCAAGCCCGTCACGCCAATTATCTAACTCACTCACATCATTGAGGGCGGGTTCATCTACTGCCGGAATCAAAAACAACAGAATCGCCCAGAGCAAAAATTCTTGTTGCACAAACGATAATGCCAGAGCCAGGAAGCGAGCGATTTGTCCAATTAATGCTCCCACACGCTGTCCAAACATAGCGTGGATAATGTGACCTCCATCCAATTGACCGACAGGCATTAGATTTAAGGCCGTTACAATCACTCCGACGCATCCCGCTACGGCAACAGGATGTAAATCGATCGCACTGTCTGCCATGAGGCGACTTCCCATAGCTAGCTTGCTGCATAAAACCAGCAGTAGAGACGCATGAGGATTGAAGGAACTAAAATTCAACAGCCCAGATGCATCGGTTAATGGGGTAGGTTCTGAGTGCGCCAATCCCCAAAACAAAAATGGTAGTGTCATCATAAAGCCCGCCAGTGGGCCAGCAATCCCCACGTCAAACAGTGCCCGCCGATTGGGCATGGGCGATCGCAGCGAAATAAACGCGCCAAATGTACCGATTGGGAAAAAATCGGCAGGAGGAACGGGGATGAAATACGGATAGGTTACACGCATCCCATAGCGACGGGCGGTAAGATAATGAGCCAACTCATGCACCCCCAAAATTGACATGAGCGCGATTCCATAGGGCAATCCGGCCTGCAACAGCGCCATATTTAACATGGGGGTTTGACCCGGCGTTACCGTCATCATGGCTCCCGCTAGGGTAGTTGTAAACAGCGTCGCCAGCAATAACCCGATCGCCAGCATTGGACGATTTGGGGACTTTGCCTCTGCCCGATTGTCAGAGCGTTGACTGGTGCGAGTTTGGGGATTGGGCACCAAGGCGAAAAAGGGTTTTCCGTTTAGCCCCTCTTGAAACACGATGAGGAAGCGATCGCCAAACTGCGCTTCAATATTCTCCTGAATTGTGCGATATGCCACCTCTGGTGACGAACGCAATTGCCCCCGGCAAATTAGCGCCTGTGGACGATATTCTACATTTTGTAAATAAAATATTGACCAAGGGAAACAGGTATGTAGGGCAGCTTCTTCTTGCCGATTAATCGGACGCAGGGGCAGCTTAGGATCTGTAACGGGTTCCTGAGAAGCCACAGATGAAACCGCAGGCTCAACCGCTACTACCTTCGTTCGACGTCCCCATTGAATCAACAGCCAGTAGAGCAGTGGACACACCAAAAACGGCCCAAATAGCAGAGCAAACGGAATGGGTGCTTCACCATTCACCAAAATCCACCCCGTCATAACGAATGCCGGAATCATCATCACTAGCCACAGAATCCAAACGGGCGTGCGAGTAATGCCAACTACACTCCGCTGAACAAGGTAGTAAGTAAAGATGCCGAAGACTCCCAGCAGTAATAGCCAAAACATCATGATGGGATTTTTTGAATCAGTGGGTTCAACAAGGTATGGTTCTAACGTTGAACAATGAATTAACCAATGGCGATCTACGATCTGTTATAGATCTTTAGGATACCCCGTTCGCTCAAAGTCCGTATTCTCAGAGTCCGTGTTTTCCTACCATCTACCCCCATATCTAGTGATTCCTGACGCTCCATCTTCTGCCAACAACCCACCTAACGAGCGGACTGGTGCTACCAAACTGCCCAGAGCTGTTGCAGCAGGTATCTATGCTTTTTCACCCAACCGCGACACGATGGGTGCAACGGCCTACTTTCTTACAGAACCATCGGGCAATATCTTGGTAGATTGCCCCGCTTGGAACCTGACCCATCAAGATTTTGTTCAGCAACAGGGCGGTGTGCGCTGGCTATTTGTAACCCACCGAGGTGGAATTGCCCACGTCAAAGAAATTCAGCAGAGCACAGGCTGCGAAGTGGTAATTCAAGAGCAGGAAGCTTATCTATTGCCAGATGTAGACACTACTTCTTTTCATCAAGATTTTGAGTTTAGCTCCGTCAGCCGCGCCATTTGGACACCTGGATACTCTCCTGGTTCTGCGTGCCTCTACACCACAGTTCAAGGTGGTGTTTTATTCACGGGTCGGCATCTGTTGCCTAATCAGCAAGGGGAACCCGTCCCCTTGAGAATTGCCAAAACTTTTCACTGGCCTCGTCAGCTTCGTAGTGTTCAACAGTTGCGCGATCGCTTTTCTCCTACTACGCTGCATTTACTTTGCCCTGGAGCCAACACGGGTTTTTTACGAGGGCAACGGTCGATCGACCGAGCCTACGAGCGTTTAATGGCTCTAGATCTGGAAACCTATCGGCAAATGCAGCCCGGTTTGTAGCGAAAATGGGCTGACTAACTTGTCCATGACCTGCCCCATCACAAAAATTCATCCCTCATTCTGCATCCTTCATCCTTTGATGGGCACTCTGGAGAGTAGTGTTTTCCGGGTTTGCCGTCATGACTAGGGTTAAAGATGCTTTCCTCGGCTTTTCATCGGAGGTGAATGCTTTATCTTCGAATACTGAAGAGGCGGAGATGGTAAAGCTAGACCCGGCGGTAGGTCAAGTCGTGCTCAAGCTGGACACACGTCCGGCTGGACAATGGTGCTGGGAAGAGCCATCCTCAGCGGCGATCGCCGCTATGCAGCAGTTGATGGCAGTCATAGAACAGATGCGATCGCCCACCAGCGGTTGGCAGCCAGATCGACCTCAAACGCCAGAGCATCTGCTGTCCTACGTATCAGAAGAGGCCTGTACGCTGTTGGAAGCCCTGGAAGCCAGCCTGGATTTACCGTCCCCAATGTCGTCATTTGAAGCAGTAGACCACGGTGGCTTGTTGACTCTTTGGGGTCGTCATAGCCTGGTTGAACAGCTAGGATCGCCCCTCCTCTGGGGAATTGCCCGCAGTGCCTATGCAGTGATGCGTTTGTTGGAGGGCGTGGCGGCAGACGTAGAGATAGATGGGATGCGGCAGGCAGGAATGCTGCGCTTGGCAGCAGTGTTGCAGATTGAAACGCCACTAGGTGTTCAGGTTTACGATTTGGTAACGCACCACGTAGGGCGATCGCCCCTTCCTAACACGGCTCAAATCCATACCCTAGCAGATGACTTGCTAACCCAAGCCACGCCAGCCAATGATTTACTTCAGGCTCTTAGCCGTCAAGTCCGCTTCAGTACGCCCCACTTAATTCCCTTACTAGACAGCGTCAACGTCAACCTATTGATACCCAGTCAAACCTGGCAAACCGGAACCTTACAGCTCCAGCTTGGGTTTGACTTTGTCGTGAAACCTTTGCCTCTGCCTTCCGTTCTTCTGCCTTGCGTTCCTCTGCCTTGCCTGCCTTTGGCATCTCTGGCTCAGCCCACCCCAGAGGCTAGTCTTAGCTTTACTGATTCCAACTGGCTAGAAGCCTACAACAGCATCGTTCTCCAGCAGCGGTTGAGCCACCTCATGACACAACTGGCAGGATGTCAAACCATTGCCACGGCCACTTTGCCGCTCCCTGCTGACCAAGTGCTGCCTCTATTAGTGCAAGATGCCTGCGACGCATTGGAGCTGCTGGCCGATCCTCTAAGTACCTCGCCCTACCTGAGTTTGCACGGCACGCTACAATTTAACCGACTCATTGGTCAACTGCTGTGGAGCATGAGCCGCAGCACCCCCGCTCTGATGACCTTGATGGGAGGAATCCGCTGCGCGCTGCTACAACCCGAAGCGTACTGGGAAACCGGGATCATTCGATTATTAGTGAGCCTCAAAATTAAAACGCCTGGAACAGACTGGTTCTATGACTTAGCAACGGGCGAGTTACCTGAACCTAGCGTCTTTCCATTGGCTCCAGATGTGATTTTACAGATGGAAAACTGTGCTTGGTGCCTGCATCCAACACGGTTACAAGATTTAGAAACTCAACTCTTGCAACAAATTCAAACCACTGCCCCAGAATTGCGATTGCTACTGGCGGGCACTGAGATTGACTGGCTAGACATTAATGGTGAAGAGCAGCCTGCAACGCTTCAGCTTCAGATAGACTTTGACTTTATGCCAATCTAATAAGTAGGTGGGCGTAATTAAACATAAAATCCTAAAAGTCTGCACTGCCCGCTGCGCGGGCGGTGCAGACTTTTAGAATCCTGTTTTTATTTAAGTTGAACTACTTACCAGATCAGAAAATGAGGCGATCGCCCCTACTTTTCCTACTTTAGAGGATGTTTTAAAAGTCCCGTCGCTGGTATAAAAACGGTATCGATCCCCCTAAATCCCCCTTAAAAAGGGGGACTTTGAGTCCAGTTCCCCCCTTTTTATAGACGCGAAGCGGCTTCCCGAAGGGTAGGGGGCTAGGGGGATCAACAGGTACCTAAAATCACAGCAGACCACTTTTCAAACATCCTCTTAGAGATGCCGTAGACTGCAAGAGATGCCGCAGATTGCATTTCGATTGGGATAAATATTGGTATTACTTTCTTAAAGTCTTGCTTGAAGTCTTGCTGTACATCGTGCTATTGCTTGACGTAGCAGGGACTGGGTACGATGCTTTTCTATGAAGAACCAATTTCCTACGCAGATAATCAGCCATGTAGATAATCAGCCCTAGAAATAGGGATTACTAGGACGTGGCTCTAATGAAGTCTGTTTCGCACTTCAATTCCACGACTTGGTTTTGTTCAAGGGTGGCTCATGGTTGTTCAATTGTTTGGGGGGCGTATAACGGTGCGATCGCCGCTTGACCAGGTGATTCAAGGACTCTCTCACGATCCAAACCTGCCGCGAATTAAGAAGCTGCTGATCTATAGCTGTCGGCAAACGTGGGAAACCGCTCCAAACCAACTCAGCCAATACGATCTGAGCTGCCTAGTTCAGGAACTTTGTCAACCTCATGCTTCGTTAGAGCACATCAAAACCCGCCTTTACCATTTAGTCAAAACCTTAAGCAAACCTGCTGAATATACCCTTATTGCGAATGCTCTGATTTATCACTTGGAGCCGCTGTATCTAGAAAATAGTGAGAATTTAGCAGATCCGGCAACCCAAGTTGTACACGGTTGGCCAGATTATGCGACGGTTGCCCATCAGCTAGAGCAAGATGTTGATGTCTTGCGGGTCAGAAAGTTGATCTATGCCGCCTGTCGGCAAACTTGGGAAAATGACCCCGCTGTTCTGAGTCAAACGCCACTGGCCGAGCTGGTTCAAGAACTCTATCGACTGACCTCAACCCCTCAAACCCTTGATGCAATTCTAAATGGCATCGTTTGTACCTTAAATCGTCAAGTCGAATATCGCCAGATTGCCCAAAGAATAGCGATCGCCTGTTCATCCCTCTACCCCAGTCACGCCGAATCTACCCAAAGCCTCTTGTCTCCAGCGGCTCCGACACCATCCCCACCGGCGGCCTCAGTGCCAACAGGATCTCTGCCGCTGCCATCTCCAACACACTCCCCCGTCTCCGCTGCTATTTCTCCCCCCGCTCCCTCCAATCTTTTTGATCTCCGCCTAGAGATTATGAAATACGCCAATCCTCTGCGGGCAAAAGTACTGCTGTTTTCGGTTCTGCACGGCTCTATGGAGTACACCTCTCCAATGTGGGACATGCTCAAAGCCGAAGGACTCGATGAGTTACTGTCCCAGCTATTTCACCAATACCCAATCTTTGCAGAACTGCAAACCAAACTGCCATCTACGGCTCAACGGCTGCCTGAACGTGACACTTACTCTCATGTTTCCGATGTGATTTTGCGGGCAATTAAACCCTGCTACCCCAATGGTAGGGCGATCGCCGTGCAGCCTATACCCACCCTAGAAGCCGAATTTACCCAAGCTGATCGTCGAGAAATCACTGGCATCACGCATGATCAAGCCATCGACAATGTGACTAGCGTTCACGTTTCTGGGTCTACCAACCTGAGCGCGGAGACCCTGCCATGAATGCAGACGAGTTACTTCGACAATACGCTACGGACAAGACCAATTTCAGCGGTGCCAATTTGGTAGGGATCAACCTAACGGGCACAGATTTGATTGGCATTAACCTAAGCCACGCCGATTTATGCAACGCCATGTTGATGTTCGCCTATCTAAACCGCGCTAACCTCACCAAAGCCAGTTTGATCCATGCCAATCTCAGCGGTACCAATTTAAGTCAAGCAAATTTGGTCGGAGCCAATCTCCGCGATGCCGATTTGCACGGAGCTATTCTACAAGGTGCCGATTTACGCAGTGCCAACCTAACACTGGCCGATTTGTTAGATGCAAACCTCAGCGGTGCCGACTTGCGAAATACAGACTTGGCCGGGGCGAACTTGACCGGAGCTTGTCTGCGGGGTGCTAACTTTCGGGAAGAAAACCGTCGATACACAGCCAATCTGCGAGGTGCAAACTTACGGAAAGTTGATTTGCGCGGCGCTAACCTCACCGGAGCCGACTTAGCACGGGTCGATTTGCGTGGCGCTGACCTAAGTGAAGCGACCTTACGTGGCGCTGATCTGAGTGGAGCAGATTTGAGCGGGGCTAACCTAAAAGGCGCTTTTTTGACTGAGGCCACCTTAGTACAAGCCACCTTACGACAGACCGATTTCACCAACGCCAAGTTAGAACGCACCAATTTGCTGGAAGCTGACATGGCAAGTGCCATTCTTAAACATGCCATTTTGGCCGATGCTAAATTAGGCAAAGTCAATTTAGTGCGGGCAAATCTATCTTTTGCTCAACTTAGCCGTACCGATCTGAGCCGAGCCAATTTACAAGACGCAGATTTGCACGATGCAAACCTAACAGATGCCTACTTGGCTCGCGCTAATTTTAAGGATGCCAATTTGACCAATGCCAGCCTGGTACGGGCAGAGTTGAGCAGCGCTAATCTAACTGGAGCCGTGTTGCAGGGCGTGATGATGCCAGATGGAACGCTCTGGTCAGAATAACCCTCTGCTGCACTAATCCTCCCCTGTATGAAGGGCTGGGTAGTCCTAAATTGGTAAGGATTTTTTGATGGGCGGACGAAGCCCGCCCATCAAAAAATCCTTACATCAATACCACTACCAAGGGCTGAATCATCAATCGGGTTGACGAGTCGTGTTTCAAAGATACTGTTAGAATCCATTTACAGTATTTTTCTGGCTTGTTTCCATGCGTGATGTCGTGCTTGATGTTCGTGATCTCCAGGTGCAGTTTCAAGCCGATGAGCGGTTGATTAAGGCGGTAGATCGGATTTCGTTTGCGGTGAAGCGGGGGCAAACACTGGGCATCGTAGGCGAATCGGGTTCGGGAAAGTCGGTGACAGCTTTGGCGACGATGGGGCTAGTGCCTTCTCCGGCTGGGCGGGTAACAGGGGGTGAAATCTGGTTTCAAGCAACAGATCAGGAAACCCCAGTTAACCTGCTGGCGCTGCCGGAGGAGCAGCGGCGGCTCTACCGGGGTGGGCAGATTGCGATGATTTTTCAGGAGCCAATGAGTTCGCTGAACCCAGTTTATACCTGTGGGTTTCAGTTAGTGGAGGCCATTCGGCAGCATCAACCCGACATTTCGACAGCAGAGGCACGGCGGCGGGCGACCAGCCTGTTACAGGAAGTGAGGCTATTGCCGGGGGATGAGGAATTGCGCGATCGCATCCTCACGGATCGACAGACTATCTTGTCCGCGCAGGCAGGAGCAGCAAAATCACAGGCGGAGCTAACCGAGCGGCAGATCATGCAAGAGATCAACCGTCAGAAGCACGCTATTTTGGAGCGATATCCGCATGAACTGTCGGGCGGACAAATCCAGCGGGTGATGATTGCCATGGCCATTTCGTGCAACCCAACGGTGTTGATTGCCGATGAGCCAACGACGGCGCTGGATGTGACAGTTCAGGCCACAATTTTAGACCTGCTGCGCGAACTGCGCGATCGCCGGGGCATGTCGATCATTTTTATTACCCACGATCTGGGAATTATTGCCGAAATCGCCGACACGGTGGCGGTGATGTACCAAGGCAAAATTGTGGAGTCTGGTAAGGTTCTACAACTGTTTTCTGAACCACAGCATCCCTACACAAAAGGGTTACTAACCTGTCGCCCTCAGCCCCACCGTCGTCTCCAGTTTCTGCCGACCGTGTCGGATTTCATGGAGGTGGTTACGACCTCTACCGGGGAAACAGTGATTCAGGAAAAGCCGCTGGATATGCAACGGGTGCTACATGAAGTGAGTGCCGCTGACATTCGTCAGCGGTTGGACACGTTACTGGAGCGATCGCCTTTGGTTAGCGTTGAAAACTTGCAGGTAGGCTTTCCAATTCGCGGCATGTTTGGGCAAACTCGGCGCTACTTGATGGCGGTGAACGGGGTGTCGTTTGAGATACATCCTGGTGAAACGCTGGGATTGGTAGGCGAGTCTGGCTGTGGTAAATCGACCCTGGCACGAGCCTTGCTGCGATTGATCCCCACTATGGGCGGCAAGGTCGTATTTGACGGACAAGACGTAAGTCAATTGGGGCAAACGGCGCTTCGCGTTCTACGACGCGATATGCAAATTATTTTTCAAGATCCGTTTAGCTCCCTCGATCCACGGCTCAACATTGGCGAAGCGGTAATGGAGCCGCTAAAAATTCACGGCATTGGCCCCAATGCTCGTAATCGCCAAGAGCGGGTGGCCTATCTGTTAGAGCGCGTGGGGCTAGATCCGCGCAGTGGCGATCGCTATCCCCATGAGTTTTCGGGTGGGCAGCGCCAGCGTATCTGTATTGCCCGCGCCCTGGCACTCAACCCACGTTTCATCATTTGTGATGAGTCGGTATCTGCTCTAGATGTATCGGTGCAGGCACAGGTGTTAAACCTGCTGAAAGAGCTACAGGCCGAGTTTAAGCTGACCTACATTTTCATTTCCCACGACTTAAGTGTGGTCAAGTTTATGAGCGATCGCATCATGGTAATGAACCAGGGCAAAATCGAAGAGATTGGAACCGCTGAGCAGATTTATCATCACCCCCAGCAGTCTTATACCCGCCAGCTCATTTCCGCTATTCCTACAGGCAGCCTCGACACGATTCGCGATCGCCAGATCCAGCGAGAAGCCTTGGTTGCACAGCAGGACAGACAAAGTTCTTAGAGAATACTTGGATAGTTAAGTAGCTCAACCTACATAAAAACCAAATCCTAAAACCCTGCGCCGCCCGCACAGCGGGCGGCGCAGGGTTTTAGGATCTTATATTTAATTAAGCCTATTTACTTATAAACAAATAAACGCAATGTGCAACTTTAAAGCAGTCCACTGCTACGCAGAAGCAAGCTAAATCTCTATCGCGCTGATGGAGCCATTACGGCGGCTAGGATACCTTCAAATAGCTTCATCCCATCTGTATTGCCCAGCATCGGGTCAGCAGCGCGTTCAGGGTGAGGCATCATCCCCACAACGTTTCCTTGGCGATTACAAATGCCTGCAATGTTGTCTAATGAGCCATTGGGATTAGCTGCGAGAGTCGGTTGTCCCTCAACGCTACAGTAGCGAAATAGAATTTGTCGATTAGTTTCTAGGTCTGTTAGAGTGCCAGCTTCGGCGTAGTAACAGCCTTCGCCGTGGGCAATGGGTAGCGTGATGATCTGCCCCTGCTGATAGTGTTGCGTGAAGGGGATGTCGGTGCGTTCAACGCGCAGCGCCACCCGATCGCAGACAAAATGTAAATCTCGATTACGCATCAATGCCCCCGGCAATAGCCCCATTTCCGTAAGTACTTGGAAGCCGTTACAAATTCCTAGTACCATACCGCCCTGTTCAGCGTGTTGCACAGTCGCCTGCATAGCTGGAGAGAAGCGGGCGATCGCCCCACATCGCAAATAATCGCCATAGCTAAACCCACCCGGCACAATCACCACGTCCAGGTCTGACAGGTCACTTTCCTCGTGCCACACCATTCGGGTTGGCACACGCATTAGGTCGCGGGTGACCATAGCCACGTCGCGATCGCAATTTGAGCCAGGAAATACAATGATGCCGACATTCATGAGATGTGAAGAATAAATTGCGAAGAATAAATGTATAAAAGATTAAGTCAACAGTTCAAACAACTGGCATTGCTTAGTCCAGATATGATTTACCCTAATCCCCAACCCTTCTCCCGTTGGGAGAAGGAAGCTAGAAGTCTTGTCCCCTCTCCCGTTGGCTGAGGGCTAGGGTATAGCTTGCTGCCGTAGGGTGGGCAGATGTTGCCGTTCATATCTCGATTCAGCAAATATACTCTTAAACCTCGTCTAACTTGAAACCCAGAGTTTTCCCTCACCCTTTTCATATATGCCGAAGGCTTTAAGCCCTCTCCCTGGAGAGAGGGACTTTGAAAGCTTTTCCGGCTCCCCTCGCCCTTGGGGAGAGGGGCTGGGGGTGAGGGCTAAAACTACAGTTCTCAACGTGGACTTGGTTTAACCCGAAAAGTTACATCTTCAGCTTAGTTTAAGTTCAAGCTGGGTTAATTCAAATCGATAGTTTTCAATCACCGGGTTAGCCAACAGTTGATCGCACATACGGTCGAGCTGCTTGCGGGCAGTGGTTTCATCTGCTGCCGTTAGCGTAACCTCTACATATTTGCCAATTCGCACCTGCTCAACGTTGTCGTAGCCCATGTGCTCTAATCCCTTTTGCACTGCTGTACCTGCCGGGTCAAGAACAGAGGGTCGCAATGTTACATAAATGCGCGCTTGATACGTTTGGTTCATACACTTCCATAAACCCGGAATACGCATCCATTCTATGACGAGCTGTGGCGCATTGCGATACGCCATCTCAGTAATTCAGCTCGGCCTTGCTGAATCTGGAATGATTTGGAATGTGCAATCTTAGGTTCCAAATCATTAGATCTCCTGCATGAATGCTTTTTTGAGGGCGTGAATCGTTTCCCGGCTTCGCCGGGAAACGATTCACGCAGGAGGTCTATATCCTAAACCGTTACTTTTTTAGTAGTGGTATTGATGTAAGGATTTTCAGATGGGCGGGCTTCGTCCGCCCATCTGAAAATCCTTACCAATTTAGGACTACCACTTTTTTTAAGCAGCTTTTAGGGAGTGGGGGTAATTTGGTCTAGCAGCTCCAACGTTTGCTGGTAGCCTTCTTGATTACCTTGCTGTTGAAAGAGCTGGGCGGCAGTTTGTAAATCTTGGACGGCAGCAGGCAGCGTGCCAAGCGCTTGATGAACTAGCCCTCTTCTGCCATAGGCTTCGGGTATTGAGGGATCAAGGCGAATGGTTTGGGTAAAGTCTGCTAAGGCAGCGGGGTAGTTTTCCTGTAATTGGTAGATGATGCCGCGATTGTAGTGAGCGTCTAACAAGCTGGGGTCGAGGGCGATCGCCTGATCAAAGTTCGCGATCGCGGCTTCAAAATCTCCCTGCTGAGCGTAGGCAGTGCCTCGCTTATCGTAGGCATCGGCATGTTGAGGATCAATCTGTAACGCCTGGTCAAAATCATCTAGAGCACGCTGCTCATTGCCTGACAGGGCATAGGCTACACCCCGGTTGCAGTAGGCTTCAATGTGTTGAGGTTCAAGCTGAATGACTTGGGTGAAATCGCCGATTGCCCCACTAAAGTTGCCCGTTGTTATGCGAAGCGCACCTCGGTTAAACAGAGCGTCTATGGTGGTGGGTTCATTAGCGTTATGAATGGCCTGAGATGCAATTTCGCTAGAGTTTGGCTGGGTCAATGTCGCTGCGATCGCCGACACACTAACCAGCCCGCTGGCGATCATGACCCCACTCAAAATGGCTATAGATTTTTGTAGCAGTGTCATATCGGGCAGCCTCTAAAATAATTGCAACAGATGTGAATTAGGCAAATAGAAAATGGGCGTCCTGCTGTCTACGGTGCATAAAGGACTGAATCTATCCTAGACATTTGGTCGCCCGAATGGGAATTTAAAAAGAGTTCGGGTAGGTGATAACAGTCTTGCAACACAAGACTGTTATCACCTACCCGAACTCTTTTTGGTAGTGGTATTGAGGTAAGAATTTTCAGATGGGCGGGCTTCGCCCGCCCATCTGAAAATTCTTACAAGTTTAGGAATACCCTCTTTTAAGTCAAACTTGGTAACTGGGGCGCTAGGATTCGAACCTAGGAATGTCGGGACCAAAACCCGATGCCTTACCACTTGGCGACGCCCCAACGCATTCAGCCTTAATATATTAGCAACTTTTAGTCGCAGTATGTCAAGCAATTAGGGAATTTTCGAAAAACAAAGTTAGTCGGTAGTCCTGAATCCGGTAGTCCCAAATTGGTAAGGATTTTTTGATGGGCGAAGCCCGCCCATCAAAAAATCCTTACCTTAATACCACTACCCTGAACCCTAATGTTGGAGGTCATGTTGCAAGTATCGGCTTGTCTTCCTTGGTTTCGTTTGATACTCTTAAAAAGACCGATCGGTCTTTAAAGTAGATGTCAAAAGCTCAAGAAACCAAGACTCATATCATCGTGCAAGCGGCAGCTCTGTTTAACCAGCAAGGGTATGCTGGGTCTTCAATGTCAGATTTAATGCGGGTTACAGGCTTGCAGAAAGGCGGAATCTATAACCACTTTCGTAGTAAAGATGAACTAGCCCTCGACGCATTTGATTTCGCAGCAACGTGTGTACAGCAGAAGTTCATCGGTGCTTTGCAGGGAAAACGTCATGCGATAGACCGATTGCTTGCCATTCTCAGCGTTTATGAGCACATGTCGGATGACCCACCTGTGCCGGGTGGTTGTCCCATCCTTAACACAGCCGTGGAGAGTGATGACACGCATCCGGCGTTACGTCAACGCGCGCAACTTGCAATGGATGGGTGGCGCGGATTGATTCAACGTATTGTCGAGAAGGGCATTTTACGTGGCGAGCTGCGCTCAACGGTTAATGCTAATGATGTGGCTACGATTTTAATCGCAACTATTGAAGGGGCAGTAATGCTAAGCAAACTATACGGTGATGTGTCCTATTTGGAACAAGCCGTGAGTTATCTCAAAACGTATGTTCAACATCAACTAGCAACACCTGTCTAAATTTTTGGCATTGCTTAATCTGGGTATGAATTTTTTTGAAAGGGGCGCGGCGCGCCCCTTTCAAAAAAATTCGTAAGTAGTTCAACCTAAATAAAAACAAGATTCTAAAAGTCTGCGCCGCCCGCTGCGCGGGCGGCGCAGACTTTTAAGGTTTTATATTTAATTACGCCCATCTACTTATAGCCATAGTCATAAAGCTTAGGACATGCCAGCGTCATTCCCGCGCAGGCGGGAATGACGCTGGCACCTATCGAGCAGATGGATTCCCGCCTGCGCGGGAATGACAGGGAGGCGTCCTATTGATC
>Ga0335394_10003245_pt1 | contig 18436 bp, 16 predicted proteins | sample MAT03_FD_205741 | JGI IMG/M metagenome (GOLD analysis project Ga0335394, IMG submission 205741) | Freshwater microbial communities from Lake Fryxell liftoff mats and glacier meltwater in Antarctica - MAT-03 (spades assembly) (version 2) ... | reverse complement strand
CCGTGCGGTCGATGTCGATGGAACGTTGGACCGGCAGTGGCTGCGGGAGACGGTCTTCGCCGATCCATCGCGGCGCCGGCAGCTCGAGGCGCTGCTGCATCCACTGATCCATGCGAATCTGAATGCCACGATGGCCCGCTGGACCGGCCCGTACGGGATCCTCAGCGTGCCGTTGCTGCTGGAACGCGGGACGCTGCTGCCGCGCATCGCCCGCGTCCTGGTCGTCGATTGCCCGGAAGATATCCAGGTACAGCGGGTCATGGCTCGCAGCGCCATGTCCGCGGATGCCGTTCGCTCGATCATGGCAACACAGCTCCCGCGTGACGCGCGGCTCGCGCAGGCGGACGACGTGATCGACAATGCCGGGACCCTGGTGGCGCTGCATGCGCAAGTACGCAAACTCGATGCGACCTACCGGATTGCGGCGCGAGCGCACGATACGCTTGAACCCGCGCGCAGTTCCCCGGAGAATGGCGAAGACTCGCGCAAGGCCGGCCCGAAGTGATCCGTTACGAACATCCGCTGAACGAACGGGTGCGCACATTGATGCGCCTCGAAGACCTGTTCGGCCGCGTCGGTTATTTCGCGGGGCAGGATGCCGCGCCCGATCATCACGCTGCATTGCTTGCGCTGTTCGAAATCGCCGACGTCGCGGCGCGCGCGGATTTGAAGACCGACCTGCTGCAGGAGCTCGAGCGCCAGAAGCAGATGCTGGGGCCGCTCAAAAACAATCCGCAGATCGACCAGCAGATGCTGGAAACGCTGCTGGCGCAGATCGACGGCGTGAATGTCCAGCTGCTTGGGCAGGCCGGCAAGGTGGGCGCCCATCTGCGGGAAAACGAATGGCTGATGGCCATCAAGCAGCGCACTGCTATCCCGGGCGGCGTCTGCGAATTCGACCTGCCGGCCTACCACTGGTGGCTGCACCAGGACCCCGGCGCAAGGCGCAACGATCTCAAGGGATGGATCGAGCCCTTCGCGCCGATCCGCGCCGGATCGGCGATCGTGCTGAAGCTGTTGCGCGACAACGGGCGCGCCAGCCGCCACATCGCGCATCGCGGTGTCTTCCAGTTGATGCTGACCACGACCAAGGTCGCACAGTTGCTCCGCCTTTCCCTGGCGAAGGAACATTCGTGCGTGCCGGAAATCAGCGCCAACAAGTACGCGCTCAACATCCGCTTCCTGGGTGTCTCCGGCCTCGATCGCGGCACGGTATTCGATCGCGATGTCGAGTTCGACCTGATGTTCTGCAACCTCTAGTCCACCCGGTCGTGGTCGCGCCCCAAGTCGTCAGCTGTCCCGCCTGCGGGCTTCCCGTGACGTGGGGTCCAGGGTCGCCGTTCCGGCCCTTCTGCTCGCAGCGCTGCAAGCTGGTCGATCTTGGCGCGTGGGCCGATGAGCGCTACCGGATTGCGGCCGTGGAGCCGGACGACGAAGCGTTGCAACCCGGAGAAACACCGGTCGAGCGCGGGCGCGACGACTGAGTCGACGCGCTTTCAGGCGCCCCACGCACCGCGCATCATGGCCACGCCCTGCGCACCATGGCTGATGGCTGTTGCCAGATCGTCGCGGCCAAGACCGCCCAGCGCGTAGACCGGCAGCCGTGTATCCGCGGCCACGGCGCTGAAGCTACTCCAACCCAGCACCGGCGCCCCGGGATGCGAGGGCGTGCGCGCGACCGGACCGAGTACCGCAAAGTCGAGACCCAGCTCCCCGGCGTGCGCCAACTCGGCGGCGTTGTGACACGACGCACCGACCAGCAGATCCTGCGGGCGTGCCGAAGCGGTCATCAATCGTGCCGCGGTCCAGTGCACGCCGGCGCAGCCCGCGGCCCGCGCCTCGTCCGCCGTGCCGTTCCACATCAGGTTCGCGCCGAACCCGCGCGCCAGTGGAACCAGTCGCGCGGCCAGGTCCATGCGCCGCTCGACCGGCAGCTCCCGATCGCGCAGCTGCAACAGGCGCAGTCCCGCAGCGAACGCGGCGTGCGCGCGCGCGACCAGCGCATCCTCGCCGATCAGCGCGGCATTGGAGATCGCATAGGTGTCGGGAAGCGCCAGCGCCGACAGGATGCGCGTATTCGCCGGCAGCAGCGGCGCCACGTCCCACGCCCCCGGTGTCTGCCAGGCGAAGGCCTGTCCATCGTGACCGAAGAGTTCGCCGCTCCACTCGAACACGCGAAAGAAATGCAACTCGACGTGCGCATGCGGATAGACGAATTCCTGCACCAGCCACGGCGCCGCGCGGTGCACGACGACGCCGAGTTCCTCGCGCAGTTCGCGGACCAGCGCCGCATGCGGCGACTCGCCGGCTTCCAGCTTGCCGCCGGGAAACTCCCAGTAACCTGCGTAGGCCTTGCCGGGTGGCCGTTGCGCCAGCAGGACCTGGCCATCGGGCCGCAGCAGCACCGCGGCCGCCACGCGAACCGGAGGCGCACTCACCTGCGCCGTGACGTCGTCGCTTCCGCGCCGGCCACATCGCGTGCGAACTGCCAGGCGACACGGCCGCTGCGCGATCCGCGTTGCAGCGCCCACTGCAACGCATCGCGCGTGCGGAGTTCGTCGTCGCGCGCATTGCCCGCCGGCTTCACGCCGAAGTGCGCGAGCCAACCGCGCACGGCGGCGAGGTAATCGTCCTGCGTGAACGGGTAGAAGGACACCCACAGCCCGAAGCGCTCGGACAGCGATATCTTCTCCTCGACCGATTCGCCAGGATGCACCTCCTCGCCGACGTGCTTCGTCTCGAGGTTCTCGATGTAGTACTCGGGCAGCAGGTGCCGGCGGTTGGACGTCGCGTAGATCAGGACATTCAGTGCGCCGGAGGTGATCGAGCCATCGAGCATCACCTTGAGTGCCTTGTATCCTGCCTCGCCCGCGTCGAACGTGAGGTCGTCGCAGAAGATGATGAAGCGCTGCGGAAGGCCGACCAGGCGATCGGTGATGTCGGGGAGGTCCGTCAGGTCTTCCTTGTCCACCTCGATGAGGCGCAAGCCCTTCGCCGCATATTTCGCCAGCATCGCCTTCACCAGCGACGACTTGCCGGTGCCGCGCGCGCCGGTCAGCAGCACGTTGTTGGCCGGCGCACCGGCGACGAACTGCCGCGTATTGCGATCGATGATCTGCTTCTGCGCGTCGACGGCGACGAGATCGCTGCCGCGGATCAAGTGCGGATGCGCCACTGTCTGCAGCCAGCCTCGGCCGGAGCGCTTGCGCCAACGCGCCGCAGTGACGTGTTTCCATTCGGGCTCGGCCGCGACCGGCGGGAACGTGGCCTCGACGCGGGCCAGCAACGCGTCGGCGCGCGCAATCAGCGCGGTCAACGCGGCCGTGGCGTCAGGACCGGTAGTCGGCATTGATCGTGACGTAGTCGTGCGAGAAGTCGCAGGTCCACACCGTGGCAGCTGCCGTGCCCCGCGACAGCGCGACGCGAATGCCGATCTCCTGTTGCTGCATCACGCGCTTGCCGTCTTCCTCGCGGTAGCGCGCCGACCGGCCGCCATGGTCGACGACCAGCACATCGTCGAGCCAGAACGACACGCCGGCAGGATCGAGATCCGGAGCGGCGGTGTTGCCGATCGCACACACGATGCGGCCAAGGTTGGGGTCGGACGCGAAGAATGCCGTCTTCACGAGCGGTGAATGCGCGATGCCGAACGCAATGCGCTTGCACTCCTCGACGTCGCGGCCGCCATCGACGCGAATCGAAATGAACTTGGTCGCGCCTTCGCCATCGCGCACGATGGCTTGCGCCAGTTCGACGGCACAGGCCTCGATCGCACCGCGCAGCAGGGCCACGCGCGGATCCGCCGGATCGCGCAACGGCGCCAACGCGGCACGGCCGGTGGCGGCCAGCACGAAACTGTCGTTGGTGGACGTATCGCCGTCGACCGTCGCGCCATTGAACGAGACATCGGCCACTGCGCGGACGATCTGCGCCAGCAACGGGGCGTCGACCGGTGCGTCCGTGGCCATGAACGACAGCATCGTCGCCATGTCCGGGTGAATCATGCCGGCACCCTTCGCGATGCCGGTGACGGTCACCACGACGCCGTCGATCGTCACCTGCCGTGACGCGCCCTTCGGCACCGTATCGGTGGTCATGATGGCGTTGGCAGCGGCGAACCAGCCGTCAGCGCGTGCGGCAGCGTGCGCCGCAGGCAACCCGGCGATGATGCGATCGAGTGGCAGCGGCTCCATGATCACGCCGGTGGAATACGGCAGCACTTCCTCCGGCGCGCAGTCGAGCATTCGCGCCACGGCGATGCATTCGGCGCGCGCGTCCGCGAGCCCCGGATCGCCGGTGCCGGCATTGGCGTTGCCCGCATTGATCAGCAGCGCGCGGAGGCCCGCGCCCGAGGCGTGCTGGCGCTGCAGATGTTCGCGGCACACGATCACCGGTGCGGCGCAAAAGCGGTTACGCGTGAACACGCCGGCCGCCACGGTGCCGGGATCAGCGAGAATCAGCACCACATCGTCGCGCGCCCACGATTTGATCTTCGCCGCAGCGGTGCCGAGGCGGACGCCCGGGACGGCGCGCAGCTGGTCGGCCGTGGGAGGCGTGTAGAGAACGGGCATCGGCGCGACCGGTCGTCGTTGCGAGTTGCGTCAGATCCGGCCGTGGCAGTGCTTGTACTTCTTTCCGGAGCCGCACGGGCACAGGTCGTTGCGGCCGACTTTTTCGCCGGCACGCGTGAACGGCGGCGGCGGCGCGATGGCGACATCGCCGTCGGCGGCCGTGGCGGCCAGTGCTTCCTCGTAGTCGGCGTGCTGGTACCTGACGTTGGTGACGGCCTCGGCCTCCTCGACGGCGCGGACGTCCGCCTCGCCGCGGACGTTGACCGTCAGCACCACCTTCACCACATCCTGCTTGACCCGGTCGAGCATCTCCGAGAACAACTCGAAGGCCTCGCGTTTGTATTCCTGCTTCGGGTTTTTCTGCGCATAGCCGCGCAGATGGATGCCCTGCCGCAGGTGGTCGAGCGAGGCAAGGTGATCGCGCCAGTGATGATCGACCGTTTGCAGCATCAGGTTGCGCTCGAACTGGCGCATGAGCTCAGGTCCGACGCTGACCTCGCGGTCGCTCCACGACCGCGCCGCCATCTCGACCACGCGTTCACGCAGCGTCTCGTCGTTCAGGTTGGCATCGTCGTGCATCCACGTCGCGATGGGGGCCGCGAGCTGGTAATCCGCCGCCAGCACGGTCTCGAGCCCCGGTACATCCCATTGCTCCTCGACCGAGTCGGACGGCACATAGAGCTTGACCGTGTCCTCGATCTGGCCACGGATCATGTTGCGTACGGTATCGGCGACGTCATCACCCTCCAGCAGCTCATTGCGCTGCTGGTAGATGACGCGGCGCTGGTCGTTGGCCACGTCATCGTATTCCAGCAATTGCTTGCGGATGTCGAAGTTGCGCGACTCCACACGGTTCTGCGCCTTGGCGATGGACCGGTTGACGATCGGATGCTCGATCGGCTCACCGTCGGGCATCTTCAGCTTCTGCATGATCACGCCGAGACGCTCGCCGCCGAAGATGCGCAGCAGTGGATCCTCGAGCGACATATAAAAGCGCGACGAGCCCGGGTCGCCCTGACGACCTGCACGGCCGCGCAGCTGGTTGTCGATGCGCCGCGACTCGTGGCGCTCGGTGCCGACCATATGGAGGCCGCCGGCCTTGACCACGTTATCGTGCCGCACCTGCCATTCGGCGCGCATCTTCGCAATCTCGCGCTCCTTTTCGGCGGGCTGCAATGATTCATCGTCGCGGATCTTCAAGATCAGCGGCTCGATCATGCCGCCCAGCACGATGTCCGTGCCGCGGCCCGCCATATTGGTGGCGATCATGATCGCGCCCGACTTGCCGGCCTGCGCCACGATCTCGGCCTCGCGCGCATGCTGTTTCGCGTTCAGCACCTCGTGCGACAGCTTTTCCTTTTCGAGGTACTTCGACAGCAACTCGGAATTCTCGATCGACGTGGTACCCACCAACACCGGCTGCCCGCGCTCGTGGCAGTCCTTGATGTCGGCCAGTATCGCGTCGACTTTTTCCTGGAACGTGCGGAACACGAGGTCGTTGGCATCCTTGCGCACCATCGCCATGTGCGTGGGGATGACAATGGTCTCCAGCGAATAGATCTGCTGGAACTCGAAGGCCTCGGTGTCGGCCGTGCCCGTCATGCCGGCCAGCTTGCCGTACATGCGGAAATAATTCTGGAAAGTAATCGATGCCAGCGTCTGGTTCTCGCGCTGGATGGGCACGCCTTCCTTGGCCTCCACCGCCTGGTGCAGGCCGTCGGACCAGCGCCGGCCGGACATCAGGCGTCCAGTGAACTCGTCGACGATCACCACCTCGCCGTTTTGAACGACGTAATGCTGGTCGCGGTGATAGAGTGAATGCGCACGCATCGCCGCCATCAGGTGATGCATCAGCGAGATGTTTTGCGTGTCGTAGAGTCCCGAACCTGCCGGGATGAGTCCCGCCTGGCCCATGATCGCCTCGGCGCGCTCGTGGCCGGCTTCCGACAGCGACACCTGGTGCTGCTTCTCGTCGACCCAGAAGTCGCCCGGGCCCTTTTCCTCAGCCTGCCGCTTCAACTGCGGCGCGAGCTCGTTCAGCCGGTAGTACATCTCGACGTTGTCGTCGGCCTGCCCCGAAATGATGAGCGGCGTGCGCGCCTCGTCGATCAGGATCGAGTCGACTTCGTCGACGATCGCGTAGTCGAGGCTGCGCTGCACGCGCTCGGACGGCGCGAACACCATGTTGTCGCGCAGGTAGTCGAAGCCGAATTCGTTGTTGGTGCCGTAAGTGATGTCGGCGGCGTACGCGATTTGCTTCGCGTCGTGCTGCATCTGTGACAGGTTCACCCCCACCGTGAGCCCGAGGTACTTGTAGATGCGGCCCATCCAGTCGGCGTCGCGCTGCGCCAGGTAATCGTTGACGGTGACGACGTGCACGCCCTTGCCGGACAGTGCATTGAGATAGGCGGGGAGTGTTGCGACCAGCGTCTTGCCTTCGCCGGTGCGCATTTCGGCGATCTTGCCGTTGTGCAGCGCCATGCCGCCGATCAGCTGAACGTCGAAGTGGCGCATCTGCAGCGCGCGCTTGCCGGCCTCGCGGACTACGGCGAAGGCTTCGGGCAGCACCGCGTCGAAGGTCTCGCCGGCGGCGATGCGGCCTTTCAGGATGGCGGTTTTGCCGCGCAGCTCGTCGTCGGACAACGCGACCATTGCAGGCTCGAGGCCATTGATCTGCCGGACGGCTTGGGCGTACTGTTTCAGCAGGCGCTCGTTGCGGCTGCCGAAGATGCGGGTAAGGATGTTGGAGATCATGAGCTGGGCGACAGGACTCGGGTACGTGACGCCGGATCGGCAAAAAACAAGGGGTGAGGATCGCACCTCACCCCAGCTGTCGCGCGTTCCGGATCAATGTCAGTTGAGATTGGCGGTCTGGAGGAAACGCGCCGGATTCTGCGGGACGCCGTTCAGCCGGACTTCGAAGTGCAGATGCGGACCGGTGGACCGTCCCGTCGACCCCACATTCGCGACACGCTGGCCACGGACGACGAGATCGTTTTCCTTGACCAGCAGGCTCGAGGCATGTGCATAGCGCGACACAAGTCCGTTGCCGTGATCAATTTCGAGCATTTTACCATATTGGGCATGCCACTCGGCATAGATGACCTTGCCACTGGCGGCGGCCACGATGGGCGTTCCCGCCTCGGCCGGGAAATCGATACCTTCATGCATCGATTGCTGGCCATTGAAGGGGTCGATCCGGTAGCCGAAGTTCGACGAATACCAGCCATCGAGGATCGGGTACAGCGTGGGCAGGAACTTGCGGTTGGCCGAGTCGTGAACCAGCAGCGCTTCGAGTACCGACAATTGATCGGACCGCGCATCCATCTGGCGCGCCAGGCTGCCCACCAGGTCGGCGAATTCCTGCACGGACAAGTCGCGCGAGGGCGCGGATGAGATGGCGCCACCACGGCCGGGGACCACGCCGGGTTGCAATGACGGCAGTTCCTGGGGCTTCAATCCCGCCGTCTTCGCGAGACGCTCGCCCAGGCCGTCGAGCTTCAGCATCTGCGCCTGCAATTCGCCCAGGCGCATGGCCATCGTGTTGAGATGGACCTGCACGCGTTCGTGGGTACGCGCCGCCTCTTCACGCTGGTCGGCCAGCACGATGCGCTGAAGCCATGGATGTTGTGCCGCCGCCGCCCACTTGAGCGTGACGAAATTGAACGCGAACGTGAAAACGAGGAACACGACCAGCAGCGCCGCGCCGCCGATGCTCCAGTGTCGCCAGTCCAGCGTGATCGTACGAGCGCGCGCATTGGCGCCTGCGACGAGAATGATGTTCAATCCTGTACCCTCCACGCTTCTCGCCCCGACGGGCGCTTGATTCGAATTCGAAGACATCGTGGCCCGACCCGTTTCCATGCAATCGCTGTCGCGCGTGCTTGCCGCGGACACGCGAATCGCCGCGTGGTACGAACGGTCCGAACGTGAAGCCCGGGTGACTGCTGCCGTGCGCCGGAGCCTGCCGCGCGCCTTCGCGGATCGGGTAAGGGCTGCGGAGACGACGACTGAAACACTGGAACTGGCCGTATCGGCCGGCGCGATTGCGGCGGTGGTTCGCCAACGGACGCCGGATGTCCTGGCCAGCTTGCGACGCGAAGGTTGGCACTTTACTGAATTACGCGTACGCGTGCAAGTCAGCGGCGCGGCGGCAGAACCCGAAAAAATCAATAAAATTCAACGGGATAGGGTCAACAAAGTGCCGTTGGGGCAATTGGCGCAGACATTGCCGCCCGGGCCGCTGCGTACCGCGGTCGAGCGCCTGATGCGACGGGGCGGTTAGGTTGCCGGTTCGCGCTATTGCGTGGAATTGAAGTCAAATAGCCGAAGTAGACTGCATCACGCCATCAAAACCAAGCGCTCGAACAGGAAAAAGACAAGCACGCCTGCCAGCAGCAGGATCGTATACTTGATCACCTGCCCGATGAAGCTCAGGTAGCGACGATCCCTCGTGAAGAGATACAGGATTGCGGCAACGACGATCGTCGCCAGCGCCAAGAACAGCAGCAGCCGAACGAGCACCATGTCAGGAGTCCACGGCGCCGGCGGGTACGGGCCGTGCCCGCATCACGCGGGCGTCGTCGACCAGTCGTGGAACGCCGAGGGCACGGTCGAGGCGTCGGTGAACGTGACGATCTCGAACGCGTCGGGCTTCCCCAGCAGCGCGCGCGCGAGCTGGTTGTTGATCGCGTGGCCCGACTTGTACGCGGTGTACTGCCCGATCAGCGGATGTCCCAGCAGGTACAGGTCGCCGATGGCATCGAGCACCTTGTGCCGGACAAACTCGTTGTCGTAGCGCAGTCCCTCGCTGTTCAGGATGCCGAATTCGTCCAGCACGATGGCGTTCTGCAGGCTGCCGCCTAGCCCTAAGCCGGCCGCGCGCATGGCCTCCAAGTCCTGCATGAAGCCGAAGGTCCGGGCGCGGGCCACTTCCTTCGCGTACGAGTGCTCGGCGAAATCGACGACGACGTGACGATTTTCAACACCGAACACCGGATGCGGAAAGTCGATCGTGAAGTCGAGCCGGAAACCGTTGCAAGGCTCGAAGCGCGCCCACTTGTCCCCGTCCTTGAACTCGACCGGCTGGAGCACCCGCAGGTAGCGCTTGGCCGCCGGCTGCTCGACGATGCCCGCCGTCTGCAGCAGGAACACGAACGGTCCGGCACTGCCATCCATGATTGGGATTTCCGGACCCGCGATGTCGACGTGCAGGTTGTCGATGCCAAGGCCGGCCAGCGCCGACATCAGGTGCTCCACCGTCGAGACGCTGCAACCGTTGCCTTTCAGCGTGGACGAGAGCCGCGTGTCGCCGACATACGCCGTCAGCGCCGGAATCGACGGCATGCCGGGAAGGTCAGTGCGATGAAACACGATGCCCGTATCCGGAGCCGCCGGCCGCAGCCCCAGTTCGACCCGCACGCCCGTGTGCACACCCACCCCGGTGGTCTTGGTGGACGTCTTGAGCGTGCGTTGCTTCAGCATCGGTGCAGCCGTGGGCCTGATGGTATTTCCGCGTTGGTTCAAAGAGTTAGCTTAGGAGTTTAGCATGTCGTTCCGGGAATGGGACCGCCCTGTCTAGTCGGCCTGCTTGCGCAGGAACGCCGGGATGTCCGCCGCGTCGAAACTGGAGGACGAGGACGCCGGGGCCGACGAGCGCCCGCGACGCACCACGGCCGGCGAGTCGAGCGTGTCGTAGTTGATGGTCTCGACCGGCATGGCCATCCCGTCCGTGCCGTTGCGCAGCCCCATCGAGACGCTTTCGAGGATCTCGAGCTTCGGCGTGCGCTTGACGGTCGTGGTCGTGGCGACGCCGCCCAGGCCCGTCGCGATCATCGTCACGCGCAGCGCATCGCCCATCGATTCGTCGATCACCGTCCCGACAATGACCATCGCATCCTCGGCGGTGAACGCCTTGATCGTGTTCATCACCTCGTAGTACTCCTTCATCTTGAGGCCGGCGGAAGCGGTGACATTGACCAGCACGCCGCGCGCGCCCGCCAGGTCCACGTCCTCGAGCAGCGGGCTCTTCACCGCCTGCTCCGCCGCCAGGCGGCCACGCTCTGCGCCGCTGGTGGTGGCCGAGCCCATCATCGCCATGCCTACTTCGCCCATCACGGTACGCACATCGGCGAAGTCGACGTTGACGAGGCCCGCGTTGTTGATCACCTCGGCGATGCCGGCCACGGCGCCATGCAGCACATCGTTGGCGGCGGCATAGGCGTCGAGCAGCGCGATGTCGTCGCCCAGCACGTCGATCAGCTTGTCGTTGGGGATGATGATCAGCGAGTCCACCTTCTTCTGCAGCTCCTCAATGCCGCTTTGCGCGACACGCTGGCGCTTGCCCTCGAACTTGAAGGGACGCGTCACGACCGCGACGGTCAGAATGCCCATGTTCTTCGCGATGTCCGCGATGACGGGCGCGGCACCCGTGCCGGTGCCGCCGCCCATGCCGGCGGTGATGAACAGCATGTCCGCACCGGTGATCATTTCGGCAATGCGGTCACGGTCCTCCATCGCCGCATCGCGGCCGATCTCGGGCTTCGCACCCGCGCCAAGGCCACGGGTGAGCGTGGAGCCGAGTTGCAGCTGCGTGCGCGCCGTCGAGCGCTTCAATGCCTGCGAGTCGGTGTTGGCGCAGATGAATTCCACGCCGGTGAGACCGCGTCCAATCATGTGCTCCACGGCGTTTCCGCCGCACCCGCCCACCCCGATGACCTTGATGACTGCCCCGTCCTGCGGTGCCTGGTCGATGATCTCAAACATGATGTTCTCCTGTCGAAACGAACCAAAGAATAAAAACCGTGACGCCCTGACTTGCTGTGATTCCGCTTGCCTGTTCTTCTAGAAATTCGCCTTGAACCATTGCTTCATCCGCTCCGCCGCGCCGCCGATGCCGGCCACCTTGGCCCGCGCCGCCTCGCCGCGCAAAAATTGGTCGCGCCCTTCCATCAGCAGACCGATGGCGGTGGCGTAGCGCGGGTTCTTCACCACGTCGGCCAGGCCGCCGTTGTAGTTCGGCAGGCCGATCCGGACGGGCATGTGAAAGACCTCCTCGCCCAGTTCCGCCAGCCCCTGCAGCTGCGATGACCCGCCGGTGATGACGACACCCGACGAGATCATTTCCTCGAAGCCGCTGCGCCGAACTTCGGACTGCACGAACTGGAAGAGTTCCTCGATGCGCGGCTCGATCACCTCGGCGAGCATCGGGCGCGACAGCTTGCGCGGCGCGCGCTCGCCCACGCCGGGCACTTCGATGATGTCGTTCGCATCGGCCAGCTGGCGCAACGCGCAGCCGAACCGCACCTTCAAATCCTCCGCGTCCTTGGTCGGCGTGCGCAGCGTCATCGCGATGTCGTTGGTCACCTGGTCGCCCGCGATGGGGATCACGGCCGTATGGCGGATCGAGCCGCCGGCATAGACGGCGATATCGGACGTGCCGCCACCGATGTCGATCAGGCACACGCCCAGGTCCTTCTCGTCGTCGGACAGCACGGCTGCGGCGGACGCGAGGGGCTGCAGGATCACATCGCGCACCTCGATACCGCAGCGGCGGATGCACTTGGTGATGTTCTCGACGGCGGACACGGCGCCGGTGACGATGTGCACGTCCACCTCGAGACGGACGCCGCTCATGCCGAGCGGCTCGCGCACATCGTCCTGGCCATCGATCGTGAAACCCTGCGGCACGATGTGCAGGATCTGCTGGTCGTTGGGGATCGGGATGGCCTTGGCGGTCTCCACCACGCGGTCGATGTCGGCCTGCGTGACTTCCTTCTCCTTGATCGCCACCATGCCGTGCGACGAGTAGCAGCGGATGTGGCTGCCCGCGATGCCGGTGTAGACCTCCTTGATCTGGCACTCGGCCATCAGCTCGGCTTCCTCCAGCACGCGCTGGATCGACGCCATCGTGGCTTCGATGTTGACGACGACACCCTTCTTCAGCCCGCGCGAGGGTTGCGAGCCCATGCCGATGATGTTGAGCGCGCCTTCGGGCGTGACCTCCGCCACGACAGCAACGATCTTCGACGTGCCGATGTCGAGCCCGACGATCAGGTTCTTGCTGTCCTTCACCATGCCGCCATCCTTGTCCTATTCATGCTGCGGGCCTCGCGTTCTTCTCGCGGAAGGCCGGTATCCTGGCCGCGAAGCCTTTGCGATAACGCAGATCCACGGTGTCGACGCGCGTGCCCGCGCGGTCAAGTGCGCCGAGGGTGCGGGCGTGCGCCGCGACGAAGCGCGCGAGTCGCTCCCCCGGTTCATCCCGGCCGAGCTCCACCGTCAGCGGACCCGCCGCGCCCACTGTTTTCAGGCGCCAGCCGCCGCGTGGCGACATGCGGATCTCGCGGATCGAAAGCCCCAGCGGCTGCAGGTCGCCGTTCCAGGCGCGATACCGGGCCAGCATGTCGGCGGTCGTGCCCTCCGGCCCTTCGAACAACGGCAACCCGTCGTCGGCGCGGGCCGTGAAGACTTCGCCACGCGTGCTGACGAGCGCGTTGTCGTTCCAGCGCGCCAGCGGCTGATACTCGTCGATCGTCAGTTCCAGCCGATGCGGCCAGTGCCGGCGCAGAGCGACATCGCGCACCCACGGCACCTGCCGCAAGGCGTTGCGCGCGCGGGCGAGATCCATCGTGAAAAAGGTCCCGGCCAGTTCGTCGCGGATCACGGTCTCGAGATGCGCCGCATTGGTGCGTTCGAGCGGCGACATGATCGCAACCTCGTGCAATGCGAACGCGGGTTGCCGCACGAACCAGACAACCGCGGCGAACGCCACGCCCAACACCGTGATCAGCGCCAGCGTGACGGACAGCGCATTCATCTGCCGCGCGTCATCCCACATGGGCGCCTCGCAGGATCTCGACGCACAGTTGCGAGTACGACATGCCAGCGGCACGCGCCGCCATCGGCACGAGGCTGTGCCCCGTCATGCCCGGTGACGTGTTGACCTCGAGCAGCGAGAAGCTCCCATCGGCACGCAGGATCAGGTCGAGCCGGCCCCAGCCGCGGCATCCGACAACGTCGAAGGCGCGCAGCGCCATCGCCCGGATCTCCTGCTCCTTCGCATCCGGCAACCCTGCGGGACAGAAGTACTTCGTTTCGTCGGAGAAATACTTGCTGTGATAGTCGTAGTTGCCGCCCGGTGCCTCGATGCGGATCAGCGGCAATGCGATGCCATTGACAATGGACGCGGTCAGCTCCTGCCCGGTTACGAATTCCTCGATCAGCACCAGGTCGTCGTGCTTCGCCGCGGCCTGCCATGCGCTTGCCATCTCGCCGCCGTCAACGCGTGATACTTTGGTGATGCCAATCGTCGATCCTTCGCGGGCGGGCTTGACGATCAGCGGCAGGCCGAGTTCCGCGACGACGCGCATCCAGTCGGTGTCGGCACGGGCCACGCAATAGCCCGGCGTGGGGATGCCGCACGCAAGCCAGACCAGTTTGGTCCGCCATTTGTCCATCGCGAGCGCCGAGGCCATGACTCCGCTGCCTGTGTACGGAATCTGCAGCGTCTCAAGCGCGCCCTGCACGGTGCCGTCTTCGCCGAAGCGGCCATGCAGCGCGATGAATACGCAATCGAAGCCGTCGCGCTTCAAGTCCCACACTTCGCGTTCCGCCGGGTCGAAAGGATGCGCATCCACACCCTCGCTGCGCAAGGCGCCGACGACGCCGTTGCCGGACATCAGCGACACTTCGCGCTCCGCCGACGGACCACCCAGCAGCACTGCGACTTTGCCGAAACCGGCTCCTTCAACCGTCATCATTGTGATCCCCCCGAACGGCGCGTCGCGCCGCTCCCCCCATGGGGGCAAGCGCCTTGGGGTGGCCCGGCGGCGCTCTGTGTGATCCCCCGAACGGCGCGTCGCGCCGCTCCCCCCATGGGGCAAGCGCCTAGGGGCGGCCCGGCGGCGCTCATTGCAATTCCCCGACGATGCGGACTTCAGGCTCGAGATCAACGCCGGTCCTCTCGCGCACGGTGGCGCGCACCACGCCGATCAGCGCCTCGATGTCGGCCGCGCGCGCATGGCCACCCGGATTGACGATGAAATTGGCGTGCAGCACGGAAACCTGTGCCTCACCGACCTTGCGTCCCTTCAGGCCGCAGGCTTCGATGAGCCGCGCCGCGTGATCGCCCGGCGGATTGCGGAAAACACTTCCGGCATTGGGCAACGCCAGCGGTTGCGTCGCGATGCGTTTGCGCAGCAGATCCTTGATCCGCGCGCGCCCCGCCGCGGGGTCGCCTACGGGGAAGCGGAACCAGGCGGCGCTGAACACGCTGCCGACCGGCGAGCCATTGCGCTCGAGCACGCTGCGATAGCCGATGGCAAAATCGCCCGGCGTGCGGATGGAGAACTCGCCGTGACGGTCAACGCATTCGACCCGCACGACATAACGCCACGTCTCGCCGCCGTAGCAGCCGGCGTTCATCGCCAGCGCGCCGCCGATCGTGCCCGGGACGCCGGCAAGGAACTCGGCCTCGGCGCAGCCATGGATCGCGGCAAAACGCGCGAGCTTCGGACTGGCCAGCCCCGCGTCGGCATAAATGAGGCTATCGGCCACCGCCAGCATCGCACCCGGGTTGTGCATCACGATCACCGCGCCGCGCACGCCGCCATCACGGACCAGCGTGTTGCTGCCAAGACCCAGCACCAGCAGCGGTTCGGTCGCCGGGTAGTGGCGCAGGAATACGGCGAGATCGTCGCGGTCGGCAGGCCGGAACAGCAGATCGGCGTGGCCGCCGCTGCGCCAGCTCGTGTAGCGCGCCAGCGGTGCATCGTGCACCAGCGTTCCGCGCAAGCCCGCCCAGAGGCGCGTTTCGGTCATCATCATCGGAGGAGCTGCGCCGGAACGGTGCCGATCGAACCGGCACCCATGGTCAGGATCACGTCGCCATCGCGGGCAAGCGTGCGGATGGCGTCGGGCATCTCGCCGATGTCCTCGACGAACACCGGTTCGACCTTGCCCGCCACGCGCACGGCACGCGCCAGCGCACGGCCGTCGGCGGCAACGATCGGCTGCTCGCCCGCCGGATAGACCTCGGCCAGCAGCAGCGCATCCGTGCTCGACAACACACGAACGAAGTCCTCGAAGAGATCGCGCGTGCGCGAGTAACGATGGGGCTGGAAGGCCAGCACCAGCCGGCGCCCGGGGAAGCTCTCACGGGCCGCGTCGAGGGTCGCCTCCATCTCCACAGGATGGTGGCCGTAGTCGTCGATCAGCGTGAACGCGCCGCCGGCATCGAGTGCGATCTCGCCGTGCCGGTGGAAACGGCGGCCGACGCCGCGGAACTCGGCCAACGCGCGCGCGATCGCCGCGTCGGGCACTTGAGCCTCGCGACCCACCGCGATGGCGGCCAGCGCATTGCGCACGTTGTGCACGCCCGGCATCGCCAATTCCACGGCGAGGTCGGCGGCGCCTTTGGCGCGCGCCACGAAAGTCATGCGGCCGCCGACATTGCGGATATCGAGTGCCCGCAGGTCGGCGCCTTCATCCAATCCGTAGGTGATGAGCGTCTTCGTGACTTCCGGCAGGATCGCGCGCACGTTGGCGTCGTCGATGCAGACCACCGCCACGCCATAGAACGGCAGGCGCTGCGCGAAATCGACAAACGCGCGGGAAAGCCGCGCGAAGTCGTGGCCGTAGGTCTCCATGTGATCGGCGTCGATGTTGGTGATCACCGCCAGCACCGGCGACAGATAGAGGAACGATGCATCGGACTCGTCGGCCTCGGCCACCAGGAACTCGCCGGTGCCAAGGCGCGCGTTGGCATCCGCGGAGAGCAACCGGCCGCCGATCACGAAGGTCGGGTCGAGACCGCCTTCGGCCAGCACCGACGCGATGAGGCTGGTGGTCGTGGTCTTGCCGTGCGTGCCGGCCACGGCGATGCCCTGCTTCAATCGCATGAGCTCGGCCAGCATCAGTGCGCGCGGCACGACGGGAATGCCACGTTCGCGCGCCACCAGCACTTCCGGATTGTCGGCCGCGACGGCCGTCGACACGACGACCGCATTGGCGCCGGCAACATTCGCGGCGGCGTGACCGATCGCAATGTGAACACCAAGGCGCTGCAGCCGGCGCGTGGCCGCGCTTTCGGCAAGGTCGGACCCCGACACGATGAAGCCCTGCGTGGCCAACACCTCGGCGATGCCGCTCATGCCCGCGCCACCGACGCCGACGAAATGGACGCGTTTGACTTTATGCTTCATCGGCGCGTCCCGAGATCGATGCACACCTGCGTGACGCGATCCACCGCATCGGCCTTGCGCAACGAACGGGCCGCGCGGGCCATCGCCATCAGCTGGTCACGATCGACGCTTTGCAGCCATGCGGCGAGACCGGCCGGCGAGAGATCGCGCTGCAGGATCAGCACCGCGGCATTGCGCGACGCCATCTGCCGGGCATTGTCGAGCTGATGATCGTCGGCGGCATGTGGATACGGCACCAGCACGCTGGCAATGCCCACCGCCGAAAGCTCCGCCACCGTCGTGGCGCCCGATCGCGCAATCACGAGATCGGCCTCGGCATAGCGCCGGCCCATGTCGACGATGAATGGCACGCATTCGGCCGTCACGCCGACCGCGGCGTACGCGGCCTGCAGCGCCGCGTGGTGTTTTTCGCCCGCCTGATGCGTGACGCGAGGCCGCTTCTCCGGCGCGATCAGGGCCAATGCGCGCGGCACGCATTCATTCAGTGCCACGGCGCCCAGGCTGCCGCCGATCACCAGCAGGTTGAGCGGTCCGCTTCGTCCGGCGAGTCGTGTTTCCGGCGGCGCCACGGCGACGATCTCCGCACGCAGCGGATTGCCGACCCACTCCACCTTGCTGTTGCGGCCTTCGCCCAGTACACCCGGGAAGCCGGTGAGGATACGATCCGCGCCGTGCGCCAGCACGCGGTTGGCAAGTCCGGCCTTGGAATCGAGGTTGTGCACGATGAACGGCGTGTTGCGCGCCACGGCCATCAGCCCGCCGGGGAACGACGCGAAGCCGCCGAAGCCGATCACGACATTGGGCTTGCGGCGGCGGAGGACACGGGACGCCTGCCAGCACGCGCGCATGATCGCGAACGGCCCCAGCAGCAGGCGGCGCAATCCCTTGCCGCGGACACTGCCGAACGCGATCCCTTCGAAATCGACGCCATGGCGTGGGACGAGTGTCGCCTCCATGCCGTCGCGGGTACCGAGCCAGAACACGTTCCAGCCGCGGCGGGTGAGCTCCGCTGCGAGGGCGAGGCCGGGGAAGATGTGACCGCCGGTGCCGCCGGTCGTGATCATCACGGTGCCGGTCATGGCGTCGCAAACAAGTTCCCCCCGAACGGCGCTGCGCGCCGCCCCCCCCAGGGGGCGATCGCCTTGGGGCGGCCCGGCGGCGCTCATGGCGCCCCCCGAACGGCGCTGCGCGCCGCTCCCCCCGAGGGGGCGATCGCCTTGGGGCGGCCCGGCGGCGCTCATGGCGCCCCCCGAACGGCGCTGCGCGCCGCTCCCCCCGAGGGGGCGATCGCCTTGGGGCGGCCCGGCGGCGCTCATACCGTGAAACCGCGCAACAACTTGCGGTTCTCGTAGTCGATGCGCAACAGGATGGCGAGCGCGATGCAGTTCGCCAGGATGCCGCTGCCGCCGAAGGACATGAGTGGCAGCGTAAGGCCCTTCGTGGGCAGCACGCCCATGTTGACGCCGATGTTGATCACGGCCTGGAACCCGATCCAGACGCCGATGCCCTGCGCGACCAGCGCGGCAAACGGTTGCCCCAGCAGTGCCGCCTGGCGGCCGATCGCATACGCGCGAAACAGCAGCCACCCGAAGAGCGCGAGCACGACCGCGACACCGGCGAAACCCAATTCCTCCGCGACCACTGCCAGCAGGAAATCGGTGT
>Ga0335394_10003234_pt1 | contig 18451 bp, 13 predicted proteins | sample MAT03_FD_205741 | JGI IMG/M metagenome (GOLD analysis project Ga0335394, IMG submission 205741) | Freshwater microbial communities from Lake Fryxell liftoff mats and glacier meltwater in Antarctica - MAT-03 (spades assembly) (version 2) ... | reverse complement strand
TCTGGGTGAATATCGATTTCCTTACTCTCATAAAGACTGATCCACTCGCCAATAGACATTGAGTAGCTATCTGTCCGAATTTCTTGCCTTGTTTTGTCAATTTCTTCTTGTAGAGGCATGGTTTAAGTAGTTTTAAGTATTATTATGTATAGCTATTTTTGGAAAATGGCAATACTTAGACATTGTATCACTAGGCGAACATTTGAAAAAACGATCGCCCAGAAATAGTCAACTTTGCTCTCAAGACAATGCGGAACCTGATGCGATCGAGCTAATCGAATACAAAAATCCATTGAACCGATCGGCTAAACAAATCGCTCTCTTAGTTTGTCACATCCGTGAAAGTGGCAATGCAGCGATCGCCCGTTAGCGTTCGCCTCGATTTAAAGCCCGCCCCTACGGGGGCTACGCCAACGAAGAGGATCGCCCACCCCAGCTTTAAGCCAACACCCAAATCTCGATCCCTCCCCCTTTTTGCAACTTTGTGGCAGGCTATGATTGACCGTTGGGAGCTTTTCAAAATCCAAATGCTGAATACACAAACAATAATTTCCAGCCTGCTGTTATTTATCCCGATTTCCATCGCCGGACACTTTCTCGGCTGGGAATCCTCCACAATCTTCATCACATCCGCCCTAGCCATCATCCCCCTAGCAGCCTGGATGGGGACAGCCACCGAAGAAATTGCCGTAGTCCTCGGCGCCAACTTGGGGGGTTTGCTAAACGCTACCTTCGGAAATGCCACGGAACTAATTATCGGCATCGTCGCCCTCAATGCCGGACTGATAGATATTGTCAAGGCCAGCATCACCGGTTCAATTATGAGCAACCTGCTGCTGGTGATGGGATTTGCGATGCTGCTGGGTGGCTTACGCTACAAAGAACAAGAATTTCAGTCAACAGTCGCCCGGTTGAACGCTTCAGCGATGAACTTAGCCGTGATTGCCATTTTGGTGCCGACAGCAGTTGAGTTCACCTCTACAGGCATTGCTCCAGAAACTATGCAGAACCTCTCTAGCGCTGTTGCTGTAGTTCTGATTGTCGTCTACGTGCTAACACTGCTGTTTTCGATGAAAACCCACAGTTATCTGTATGACGTAGGAGTGGCAGAAAATGAAATGCTCGAAGACTTAGCCGAAAATAACTTAGCACCAGATAGTCCCGACCACAAGGTCAATCTGCCGTTGTGGATTGGGGTGTTGTTGGCCTGTACGCTGATGGTGGCGATCGAGTCGGAACTCCTAGTTGGTACTCTAGAAGAAGCGACGGCGCGTTTGGGGCTGACATCCCTGTTTACCGGGGTGATTTTGGTGCCGATTATTGGTAATGCGGCCGAACACACGACTGCGGTGACGGTGGCGATGAAAAATAAAATGGATTTGTCGGTTTCTGTGGCGGTAGGTTCGAGTTTGCAAATTGCTTTGTTTGTTGCCCCGGTGTTAGTTTTGGCAGGTTATTTCCTGGGCAAACCGATGGACTTGAACTTCAACCCGTTTGAACTTGTAGCGGTTGCGGTGTCGGTGCTGATTGCTAATTCTATCAGTTCTGATGGCAAGTCTAACTGGCTCGAAGGTACTTTGCTATTGGCTGCTTATGCGGTTTTGGCGCTGGCGTTTTTCTTCCATCCGGTAATCGAGGGACTCGTTTAAAAGGCTAGAGAGGGAAGTTCGGCAACGGATTGTGTAGCGGATGTAACGGATAGAATTCCCGATTACCCATCAGTTCTGCCGTCATCGGGAAGAGGGAATCTCCCCCTCTCCCCATCTTCCCCTCTCCCCATCTCTCCCTCTCTTTTGTTTCTTCCTTCGAGAGTGGTCGTGGCGATCGTACAATGGAAAGCGGAAAACGAGCTAGAGTTCACTCCGCTTGACATGAGCGACGCCAAGGATTTAACTAGCGTGAGTGCTCATCAGTCTTGTACTAGGTGTGATACGATGTGTGATACGATCGTCGTAAGTTGAAAATTGAGTGTAACTAGACAACGTAAAAACTTAACTGGATTGTTGAGTACGTAGTCACACCAATAGGTGTTGCCGTCTAGGAGAACTCGCATTTGAACGAAAACCTCAATAGATCAAGACGATCGATCGAGTACGGTAGGGCATACCGGAATTTACGCTTGAGGAGAAGACACCTCTAAAGCGGCTGGAGTAATCCAGTCGCAAGCAAGTGACTTCGCCCAAGCAAGAATCTCAGTCACCAAGAGTGCTGAGAGTGTCAAAGTAAAACTTGATAGAGCAACCTCAATCAGGGTTATGTGGCTTCGTGAGTTATTGCCTCAATCCTAAATGCCCGAATCCCTCCGATCCAGCCAACTCTGGTAAATCCGCGTGTATCCACTGCGGATCTGAACTTTTGTTGCAAGGTAGATATCGGCTAGTCGCGCCTCTCGGAGGCGGCGGTTTCGGCAGAACATTTGAAGTGGACGACAAGGGCGCCCGAAGAGTGCTCAAAGTCCTTCTAAAAGAACATCCCAAAGCTGTAGAACTTTTTAAGCAAGAAGCCGACGTATTGGTCAGGCTGAGACATCCAGGTATTCCAAAGGTCGATCGCGACGGTTATTTTATATTTACGCCAGCTCACAGCACAGAGTCTTTTCACTGTCTTGTGATGGAGAAAATTGCTGGGGCAAATTTGCAAGACTGGCTGAAACATCGGGGTCGCCCGATCAGTCAAGAACAAGCTCTGAACTGGCTCAAGCAACTGTCGGAAATTTTAGACCAAGTTCATCGACTCAATTATTTTCATCGGGATATCAAGCCGCACAACATTATGTGCAAGCCGAACGGTCAGTTAGTGCTGATTGACTTCGGGACTGCTAGGGAAGTGTCGGCGACTTATTTCGCTAAGGTGGGCCAGGGCGCAAATGTGACTGGTATTGTTTCCCCTGGCTACACGCCGCCGGAACAAACTAATGGTAAGGCTGTACCACAGTCGGATTTTTTTGCTCTGGGGCGCACTTTTGTTTATTTGCTGACTGGGAAGCCACCGACGGCGTTTCCCGAGAACCCGCGCACGGGTAGATTGATGTGGCGCAAAGGAGCTCCTCAAGTTTCCGATCCCCTGGCTAATGTGATCGATTACCTGATGGCGCCTTTTCCCGGAAATCGACCTCAAAGTCCGCAGATGGTTTTGCAATGCTTGGAAGAAATTAATCTCGACGGCGCAGAAACTCAGTTACCGACTCAGTTACCGACGACTGGACAAACTAAAATTCGCGGAACTTCCGGGTCATCTGGGGCGACCAAGCAGACTTCGATCAACCGCCTCAGACCTCTCAATTCGAGCTTGAACAAGCCCAAGAAAGAGGTTTTTGATTGGAAAACAAATTTGTTGGCGGGTGCTGCTGCTTTGATGATGGGTATTGGCGCATCTCAAATTTATGGTTCGATGCGTTACGGGGTATTTCCGGCAAACCCGGTGTGGCTGCTTTCTAGTTTGCCTAGCAGTCAGTTTTTGCAAAGAAGTTTGGATAATGTCGGGGGTGTAAATGCGATCGCCCTGTCGCCAGATGGTCAAACTTTGGTCAGCGCCAGCTTTGGGACGATGAGAATTTGGAATGTGAGGACGGGAGCCTTGGTGCGGACTCTCAATCCGGTGCATTCTAAAAAATCGGTCAACACCCTAGCTGTGAGCCCGGATAGCTCGATTTTGGCCAGCGGTGGGAGTGACAATAATCTGATTTTGTGGGATTTGAAGACTGGGCGGCGGCTGCGGACAATTCAGGCTCACAAAGCCGCCGTCAACGCGATCGCCTTTAGCAGCGACGGTCAAACTCTGGCTAGCGGCAGCAATGACAGAACTATTCGCTTGTGGAATGTCACAACTGGTGCCAGGTTGCTGACTCTGACAGGGCACGCTGGAGGAGTAAATGCGATCGCTTTGAGCCGGGACGGTCAGACTCTCGCTAGCGGGGGCGAGGACAAGACTGTGCGTTTGTGGAATCTCAACACCGGAGAAATCAGAAGGATTATCACAGGTCACGGAGGTGCAGTTAATGCTGTGGCTTTTAGCCCGAACGGGCGAGTTGTGGCTAGTGCTAGCAGCGACAATACGATCCGTTTGTCAAACGTGCAAGACGGGAAGCGGATTCGCACTTTTAAAGGGCATTCGAGCTGGGTGAGGACGATCGCCTTTACCCCGGACAGTCGCACTTTGATCAGCGGGGGCGGAGATATTATAGTTTGGGATTTGAAGACGGGAACAGAAAGAATCACTCTTTCTGGTCACAGTCAGTTTGTGAATTCTGTTGCTGTTTCCAGAGATAGCAAGACTTTGGTGAGCGGCAGTCCCGATCGTACTATTAAGGTTTGGCGAATGCCATAGTCAGTTGACAGTTGACAGTTGACAGTTGACAGTTGACAGTTGACAGTTGACAGTTGGCAGTTGTCAGTTGTCAGTTGACAGTTGACAGTTGACAGTTGACAGTTGACAACTGCATTACTTTTTTACGAACCGCGAAGACGCAGTACGCGAAGCGGTGCGTAAGCACTCTTGTCGCGAAGGACGACAAGAGAGAGAAGAGAGAGAAGAGAGACTGTATTACCAATTATCAATGACCAATTACCAATGACAAAATATTCACGAGGTTGTGCAATGGGATTTGATATTATTTGAAAATTCCCCGCCCGTTTTGGGCAAATTCATCAACAGTTTGCTGGGATAATTCGTGAACGGCCATTGCTTGCAATACATCTAAAGGCAATGTCAAATGATGCGCTCCAGCCAATAAAGTCTTCACCGCTTCTTCCGGCGACTTAATGCTAGCTGCCAAAATTTCAGTATTGCTATTCTTCAATACATTTGCCATATCTTGCACTAGAGCAAAGCCATTTCCGAGGAGTCTGGTGGCGCGATTCACGTAGGCGATCGCATATTTTGCCCCCGCTTCTGCTGACACAACGGCTTGCGATGCGCTGTAAATAGCCGTCACCGCACAAGGAATTTCTGGTGACAAGTGCGCTACTACTTGAAAACCAGTCGCCGTTGCTGGAACTTTCAAGACTGTTTGCTTTCCAATTAATCCAAAAGCCGCTTTTCCTTCTGCTACCATGCCGTCAAAATCGGATGCCATTAGCTGATAATAAACTTCCCCAGGAATCAGTTGTGCCAGTTGTTTGAGCGTCACTTCAGGAGATAACTCGCTTTTTCCTAAAAGTGTGGGATTAGTCGTAATTCCCGCAATCCAACCGAACTTGCTCGCTGCTTTTGCTTCCGCTACAATTGCTGTATCAAGATAAATTGCCATCAGCTCTACACCTTTAATTTGTTGATAATTTCCAGACGCTTGTTTTCGGTTTGAGATCAATCACAGCCCAATTAATTCTTAAGCCTCAACAATATCAGAATCTCGTAAATATTACTAGCAAATATAACAATTCAGTGATCTGTATCACAGGTAGTGTGTAAGTTTTGAATTCAATAAGAATTATGTAAAGAAACTAGATTTCTGAGGGAAAGTGCGGAAGTGCTATTGAGTAACACTAATATGATGCCCGGTCGATCGACCACAATAAAATTGGTTTGATCGTTCGGACTTTAGTCCTCAGATTTATGGAGAAATTTAGTCCTCACTACAAACACCTTTAAACATAAAGCTTTCAAGTTATTGAGTAACTCCGATTTCGGGTAGAGAAAAATTAATTTTCCAAATGCCGGATACAGATAAGTTGGATTTGTAGTAAGGATTATGTATGCAAAAACTCAAGGAGGGGACGAAAGAAAATGACGAAAGAAGAAAATCATCAGCCACAAATCAGCCTTGAGACATCTTCTGAAGAAGCCCAGGTGAAAGAACCAGCAGCAACGGCTGAAAAATTGCCGATAAATGTTAATTCTGAAACTCTATCTCAAATAGTTGAAAAGAGTACCAAAGACTATTTGAATGCTCTAGAACGTTTGATGATTGTTACCGTAACTTGGAAATTAGCGGAACTTTCTCAACGCAAGTAATATCAATTTTGGTAGGATAGCAATTATTAATATTACCTAAATCAGGAGACGGCGAGTGCCTTTGTCCCTACAATTAATCTGGTGTAGTCCAAGGGCAGGTGCAATCTCCTCGCTGATCATTCCGATGCAGCCGGAATGGGTGCATCCCAATGAGTGCAGGGCGAAGCATTCCGGCAGATGTCCATCGATTGAATAATTGAAGTTTGTAGTGAGGAATTTAGTCCTCTCTATCTTCGGACTACTTAATATTCCCGGAACCAACGGCCTGGGAAATTGAATTAAATCCGTGTTCTTCTAACTTTTGCAGCAAACCTTGGAGAATTCGGCGCACCATCCAAGGGCCTTCGTAAACCCAACCAGTGTATACTTGAATTAAACTTGCACCGGCGGCTATTTTTTCCCAAGCGTCTTCGGCGGTGAAAATGCCGCCAACTCCAATTATTGGTAATTCGCCTTTTGTATACTTCCAGATAAATCGGATGACTTCTGTCGATCGCACTTGTACTGGAATTCCACTAATTCCGCCAGCTTCTTCGGCGATTGGTTTGCCGGTTTCTCGCAATATTTGTGTTTTCAATCCGTCGCGGCGGATGGTGGTGTTTGTGGCGATGATTCCTGCTAGTTGGTAGGTTTTTGCTAAGTCGAGGATTGAGACGATCGCCTCTGGTTCCAGATCCGGCGCAATCTTGACCAAAATTGGTTTAATTCCCTGATTTTCTTGTTGCAAAACTGACAAAATTGTGCTTAGCTGATCGGCATCTTGGAGCGATCGCAATCCCGGCGTATTCGGAGATGAAACGTTGACTACAAAGTAGTCGCCCCAGTCTTTCAGCAGCTTAAAACTCTCCAAATAGTCGGCTGCTGCTTCCTCTAACGGTGTTACCTTAGATTTACCGAGATTGATGCCCAAGGGGAACGAGGACTGAGGGTTGTGCTGTGCGGCCTGAAACCGGGCGGCCATTGCTACGGCTCCTTGATTGTTAAATCCCATGCGATTGAGGGCTGCACTGTCCTCGGTTAAGCGAAACAAGCGAGGTTGGGGGTTTCCGGGTTGCGGTTGGCAGGTGACAGTGCCGAGTTCGGCAAAGCCAAAGCCAAAATTTGCCCAAATGTCGGCTGCTACGCCGTTTTTATCAAATCCCGCAGCTAAGCCGACAGGATTTTTGAAGCTTTGTCTCCACAAAGATTGTTCGAGGCGAGAATCTTCGACTCCTAAAGATTTTTGCAATCGGGAGAGGATTTGGGTGGTTGCTGGGTTTGACTGGTTTCTGGCTGCGAGTTCGAGGACTTGGAGGGTGCGGTTGTGCAGCCATTCGGCATCGGTTTTTAATACCGAAAACAACAGCGGGCGTACACTTGATTGATAAATATCCAATGACTTTTACTGGGGCAATTTACAAATGACTAATCAGCAGGCGAATAAAAATATTCAGAAGCAGACTGCGAAGGTGAGGTTTTGACTTCAACTTCGATCGACTTTAAGCTGTTCTGCATTTAAATTGTATGTTAAGAAACAGTCCAACTCTTATGGGGTGGGAGAACCCGCCCAAAATATACGATTTAAATGCGCGACAGCTTATCCAATGTTTTAAATTGAAGCATAATTGAGACGACTATATTATAGGTTGATTGTTTGACATTTTAATTGTTTAAATTTTTAAGTGGGTAATTTGAAGTTGGACAAAGGTGCGGGGAAGCTGGGCAATGGGGCATGAGCAGAGACGGAAGGATTTAGACGGACAAATCACGGGGCTGGAGCGGGTTCTCCAGATTCTCCGAGAAGAGGAGAATGTGGAAGTGCTGCTGGAAAGCACTCTGGCTTATTTGCAAGCAGAGTTTGACTGGCGGTTGATTTGGATCGGGTTGTACGATCGACAAGCTCACCGATTATTCGGAAAAGGTGGCATGACTCCTAACGGCGATTTGTCTTTTCTGAAACAGCGGTTTGCCCTGAACCCGGGGGATTTGCTGGAACAAGTGGTGATTCAGCTTCAGCCGGTGGAAGTCCCGGATTTGCGATCGTCCAACAGAGCTGGAGAATGGCGCAAAGCTGCTCAAACTTTCAACATTCAAGGCACGACTCTGTTTCCGCTCCGCTATAAAGACCGCTGCTACGGTGTAGTTTTGCTCGGGACTGATGTGTCGGAATACGAAACGGAGTCGGGGGAAAAAACGCAGTTGGCGATCGTATTTGGAGCGCTAGCAACTGCTCTTTATCAAATAGAAAAAGACTGGCACAGGCAACAAGTAAAACACCCAGATGAGTCTCTTTTGGCGCTGATTTCGCAGTTGCGGGAACTGCGATCGCTTGACCAATATTTGCAAGCGGTAGTCGAACAAGTCCATGAATTTATTGAGCCGACGCGCACTAATATTTATTGGTTTGAGCCAGAGCGACGCTATTTTTGGCGCAGAGTTAGCAACCGCCAAGTTACTCCTGGTTTGGGCGGGCAGGGCCGACCGGCTTCGGGTATCACGGTGCAAGACTTGGGCGAGTTTTATCAGGCTTTGGTTGGGGAAGAAATTGTTTGGATTGGTGAGTCTCACAGTTCTTTGAAAACTGAGTTGACTGGGCGGTTGATGCAGCAAATTCGTGCTCGCTCTCTGTTGGCGGCGCCGATTGTTTTGGAAGGGGAATTGTTGGGGTTTTTGGCAGTTGAAGCGAGCGAGCCTCGGATTTGGCAAGATAATGAAAAACATTACCTGCGGGGAGTGGCGCAGTTAGTGGCTCTGACGGCTCCTCTGTCGGATATGGAGGAGAGGATTGAGCAAATTGAACTCGATCGAGATTTAACTGCGGGAATAGCTCGCGCCATCTACAGCGATGCTGACTGGGAGGCGACTTTGAAAAATACGGCTGAGCAGTTGTGCGGGCGGCTCAAATGCGAATACTTTTTGCTGCTGCTTTATGCCGAAGAACAAAATCGCTTTGAAATTGTCTCCCAAAATCTGCCCCGCAACCGCAGGCAAGTACCCTCGCCGTTGCTGGCTCTGGATGTGGCTGATGTGGTGCTGTTGCAAGCAACTGGTGGGGAACCTCTGGCTATTGAAAATTGGGAGGAAGATGGGCGGTTGGGCGCTTGGCGGGAAGCGTTGGGGGAGGCGGGGGTGCGATCGCTTTTGGCATCGAACACTCGGGGGAAAAAGGCAGAGGGAGAAAACCCGAATCGAAAGTCGAAAGTGGAAAATCGAGGGTCGAAAATCGAGGGTTTGCTGGTGATTGGGCACAGCGCAACTCGCACTTGGAAGCGCACGGAGCGAGAATTGGTGCGGGTAGTCAGCCAACAGCTAGGATTGATCCTGCACTCCTGGCAGCAGAGCTCGGAAATCGATAAATATCAGCAGTTTGAGCGATCGATCAAATCGGGTTTGGCGGTTTTGCAGCATTCGGGCGAGGAGCATTCTGGGCCAGGAAAATCTGCTGCTTCGCCGATGATTTTCCCAGATTTGCGGCTGCAAAAGCTCGATCGAAACTTTGCTCAAAACCTCTCCCAGACAATATCCTGTCCTTTGGTAGCCATAATTACTTGGAATCCCGGCCAGGAGTCGGGTTTAATCGCAGCGGCGGTAGCTGCAAATCCGGTATTTGCCCTCAATCCCGAAGTCGTGATTCCTGTCCAAACAGATGCTTTGATCCAAAAAACCCTCTTCACAGCCGGCGTGCTGCAACAGAGTATGAGCGAACTACCGCTGGCGACAAAGCGGTGGCTGCGCAGTCCCGGAATTGGCGAAATTCTGGCGGTGGCGCTGCGGAGTGCCCCAGAACACGCTCCTGTGGGCATTGTGTTGGTTGCGGACGCTCAGGGCCGCCAGTGGTCGGAGTTGTCTGTGAATTTACTTAGCTCGATGGTGTCTCAGTTGGCTTGGTGGCGCAGGTATCTGGCGGTGCAATCGGCCCATGATTCGCAGCGGTTGGATCTGGAGATGCTCAATTGGTACAAGCAGCGACGTTTCGAGGATTTTTACCGGACTGTGGGAGCGGGAATCAAGGAGTTGGGGGAGTTGAGTCAGTCGATTTTGCCTGCGGCGAAGGAGCAAAAGGATGCTCTGAAAACTTTGCGCTATCAACAGGTTTTGCGGCAAGTTGGCAATGCTTTGGGGTCAACTCATTTGCTGCTGAAACAGGAACAGTGGCGGCTGCAATTTGGACAAGATGCGGTGCTTGTGAGTGCTTGGTTGAGGCGATCGATCGATCGAACGGCCCCCTTGATCAAACAGTCGCAAGTCTTGCTGGAAGTCAACAGAGAGACTGCTGTGTCACTGCCTGCGGGCCAGACTTTGAGCGTTCGCGGGGACAGTATCAAGCTGGATTTAATCCTGTGCGAATTGCTGATTGCCGCTTGCAAGCGCTCCTCTGTTGGTGACAAAATTGAGGTTCGCTCTCAGTTGTTGGGGGAAGATTTGTTAGAATTGTCTGTGATTTATAGTGGCCGAAAGTGCGATCGACAGTTACTTGCTGCCTTCAACGGCGGTTCCGATCCCGATATATTAGCCGTTTCTGCCAATAGGTCGATCGTGCAAAATCTCTTAATTTGTCAGCGAGCGATACGCTTAATGGGAGGAAACTTTTCTTTAGAAATGTTAGAAAATAACTCAATTGTTGCCCGTTTACTGCTGCCACTAGCCACGTCTTAAAATTCTGTTGACTTCGTAGGGTGCTCTTTCGGCGCATCGGTTGACTAGACTTGAATTGTATAAATCTTGCATTGATTGATATATCTACCGCAGATATCAGGCAGATCAACACAGATTAACGCAGATGCTTGTCAAGAAGTGCGATCGAATGAATGCAATCTTGTCTTTTGTAGGGTGCGCATTGCCAGCCCTGTCTGGCGTGTCTGCTGAGTCTGGATAAAAGTCTCTCAAACACGTAAAATATCGTAGTTTGTAGGGTGCGCAATGCGCACCGGCTCATCTTGTAACGTGCGTCAAAAAGCATTAAAAAAGTCAACCAGTACGCATTTCGATGGGTATCAAAGTCAACTGGTGCTTACGGCCCACCCTACAAATTACCAAATTTCAAGCATTTTTGGCACTCAAAAGCAAGCTGAGCACACACCTTGACAGGACTGGGTGCGCATTGCGCACCGGTTAACTTTGTAGTTGGCGACAAACTCAACCGGTGCGCATTGCACACCCTACTATCTACCAATGAATGATTAACATCCAAGATATTGAAAACTTTCTCCCTAAACCGAAGAAGAAACAGTAGCCACCGCCTCAGAACTCGGGAAAAACCTTTGAGTAATCCAAGCAGTTATAATATGAGAAAGCAATCCCATCGGCCCAGCAAACAAACACAAAGCCAAAGAATGAATCGTCCAAACTCCTGTGCGCTGTCCTTCCAAATAAATCCAGCGCCCCACAAACAAATCCATCACTAAAAAATGTATCCATCCCGTAGCCGCCGCCGTTTCTTCCCCCAGAAATTTAGCAATATCTGCCAGCTTGGGATTGGACAAAGCAGCCGCATTTTCCGGGGTGAGACTGCTACCAAACAAATATATGTACAAGACGGCGAGCACTGCAAACGGAATAAAAGAATTCATCACTTTTCGAGTGATTCCCCAGTTGGGTAATAAAATCATAATTGCCCAGAAAGGCAAAACGAACACATTACCTACATTGAAAATTAGTTCTGGTGTCATAGTTGGATGTTGCCTGCGAATAAATGCAATTAAGGCTGTTAAGATTACTTTACACAATTTTTGCTAAATTTTCTCAAAATCAGCAAAAAATATAATTCACAAATTAAAGATAATTGCTATAATGATCGCAAATCTAAAACTTATGCAACTCGCAGTTTGACGCGCTACTTATGGGGGCAAGGTGCGCATTGCGCACCCTACTTAGAGAGGTTTCGCGTCGAGGACTGAAAACGCAAATCTAAAATATAAAATTCCATGACAACAACTTATAATAATTTTCCAGATTGGTGCAAGCACAAAGATAATATTTCTCCCGGTGCGAAACATACCGTAGAAACATTGTTGCAAATATCAGATACGGCAGAGTGCGATCGGGCAAATCAACTGCTTTCGAGTATAACAGAACTAAATCTCAAACTTTCTCAACTTACCGATATCAGTCCTCTCTCATCTTTCACTCAACTAACTAATCTCATCCTCGACAGCAATCAAATATCAGACTTAACTCCCCTGCAATCTTTAATCAACCTAAAAACTTTGATTATAGATGTCAATCAAATATCAGATATCAGTGTGCTTTCATCTCTGACAAATCTGACTAGACTCGTTCTCGATACCAATCAAATATCAGACATCAGTCCCCTAGCGTCTCTGACTAATCTTACTGGACTTGTCTTGTTTGACAACAAAATTTCTGACATCAGTGCCGTCAAAAAATTAACCAACTTAAAGGCGTTGATTCTGTACAAAAATCAAATTTCCGATCTCGCTCCTCTGGCAAGTTTAACTGAACTTCAGACACTCTATCTTTACAATAATAAAATATCGGATATCAGCCCGCTGGCTTCCTTAAAAAATCTGAATACGCTGTTTTTATTTGAAAATAAGATATCTGACCTGACTCCACTCAAATCCTTGACAAACTTAAAGAAATTGGTTTTATTTGAAAACAAGATATCTGATATTAGTGCTTTGGCATCGCTAACTAACTTAATTGAACTCAACCTCGGTAATAATCAAATATCTGACATCAGCCCGCTAAAATCGTTAACCAATTTAACTCAACTTTATCTATTCAATAATTCGATTTCTGATAGCAGCCCTCTGCAAGCTTTAAACAACTTGTTTTTGCTCGACTTGTACAACAATCAAATCTCTGATATCACTTCTCTGCAATTTTTGCAAAAGTTAACTACGCTTGACTTGCGGGGGAATCCGATTCTTAGTAAAGTTTGTCCTGTCAATCGTGAATCTATATGCCGCTTTTAATTATTAAGGTGGAGGCGAAATGACGATTTATGTAGTATAATATTGAACGTCAATATCAGGAGAAAGTGATGACTGCACACGATGCTTTGATGTTAGGATTGCTGCTGTTGCCGGGTTTGGCTTTGTCGATCGCAGTTATGGGCGCTTTTGCCGCTGGTGGATAATCGGTTTTTAACATAATAAAGTTCAGATAAGACGGTGGTTGAAACCGCCCATTCTTCAACCCACGGAGGTGGGTTTTGTTTGTATAGACGCGGTTTCAACCGCCCGGTCTTTTTTGGCAAAACCCTCTCCTTTTATCTACAAATTCATAAAAATTGTGCAGTCAAATCGGAATTTACCAGGGTATTTGCACACAAAATACCCGATGCTGCGACGGCCGGCACGCCAATTCCCGGCATGGTGCTGTCTCCCACCCGATATAAGCCTTTGATCGGGGTTTGTGGCCCCGGAAAAGTGCCTGTTCCGGCGGCGATTGCAGGGCCGTAGGTTCCTTGATATCGGTGCAAAAATCGGGCGTGGGTTAGCGGTGTGCCGATCGACTCCAGGACGATTCGCGATCGCAAATCCGGTATAATCCTTTCTAAAGCTTGAAACAAAGATTGCGATCGCGCTTGCTTTTTTTTCTGATAACTATCGCCGTATTCCCAACCTGCATAGGGTTCTAAAGTATAAGCGTGAATTGCGTGATGTCCGGGCGGCGCGAGAGTTCTATCCCAAACTGTTGGAATCGAAATCATGCAAGTATTTCCGGGTACTGTAATATCAACCTTACTGTCATGAACGACGACGTGGTGGCCGGTCAATCCTTCGAGTCCTTCGGCTTTAATGCCTAAATGTAAGTGCATGAAACTGTCTACTGCTGGCATCGACAAGCTATTTTTTCGGTAACTTTCCGGCAAATCTTCGGGCCGCAGTAACTTTGTATAAGTATCCCAAACTGTGGCATTTGAAATCACAATTGGAGCGCGAATAGTTTCGCCATTTTGCAAACGAACTCCGGTGGTTTTGCCGGATTCAATTAATATTTGTTCCACGGGAGTTCCCAGGCGCAATTTTCCTCCCCAGCGCTGCAAACCTCTGACTAACGCATCGACGATCGCACCGCTGCCTCCTACAGGATATTCGATCGCCGCTCGCGATCGTTCGCCAATCATAAAAGCTATTTCTGGCGCGACAGTTCCGTGCGCTTTCAAGCCCGACAGTAAGAAGCACTCCAAATCGATCAAACGTCGCACCCAAGGGTCTTGTACGTCCCGATCCATCAAGGAACCTGCTGAACTGGCGATCGCACCTACCAACGGTAACAGCTTCAGCAAAGCACCCGAATACCTAGACAGCAAAACAGGTATCAACTGCCAGTCCGATCTCAGCGCTAAAGCTGGAATTCCACGCAAAGCTTCATACAAAACTAATAAATTTTCTTGAAATCTATGTAATTCTACAGCACCTTGCGGTGTGAATTTAGCCACAGCATCTAAGTAATTTTTCGCATCAGCATAAACTGGCAAACTTCCCTCGGTAAAATGGTAATGACCCAGAGGATCGTAGGAAATTGCTGCGATCGATTCCTCCAACATATTAATGACTTGTGACAAAGGATTGAGCGACTGCGGGTCACTCAAACCGCAATAAAAAGAAGGCCCCGAATCAAAGTGAAATCCCCGGCGCGAAAAGCTGTGAGCCGCCCCGCCCGCTATAGTGTGGCTCTCGCAGACGAGTACCCGCTTGCCGTAGCGAGCTAGCATCGAGCCGGCGACTAAGCCGCCAATGCCGCTGCCAATTACGATTACATCAAAGTCTTGCATTGCTCAAATGTGGTATAATTTTATTATTTCTTACTGACTGTTGACAGGGTAGTTTTTGGGAGGAACACTATGCAAGCTTTATCTATTTTAGATGAAGTTGTTCGCGAATTAGAACAAGATGTCAATCTCTCGCGCATTAAAAGAATAATATTTTTTGCTTGTAAAGAGTGCTGGGAAAACGATCCGGCTCAGCTCGCCAGCGCCGATGTCAGGAGTTTAATTGAAGAACTCTGCACTAAATACAGCAAATTAGAAGATATTGAAGAAGTCTTAAACAGTATAGTTGCCAAGGTTAATAAAAAAACCGAGTACGCTTTAGTGACAGATCAAATCGTCTGCCAACTCAGCAGGCTTTACGAATACCAAGATTTTACAAAACTAGAAACAAATATATCTAATTTTGGTGGTTACGAACCACCTGCATTAGATGACCATTTCAGTTCCGAATTGCCAGCAGGAGAAGCCAACGAAAGAGACGCCGGAAATCTATTTGATGTCCGACAAAAAATCTTACAGCAAACCAATCCGCTGAGGGCGAAAATCCTGATTTTTTCTACCCTTTATCACCAGTTTACTTTTAGCGATCGCGACTGGCTGCTTCTGAAAACCCAAGAACTTGACAACCTGCTACGACAACTGTTCAATGTCTGCGGTAGCCTAGCCGAACTCGAATCTCAGTTGTACCAAACTTCGGGAAATCTCGACAATACAGACGAATGCGACCAAGCAGCTAGCGTGATTATCCAAGCGATGAATCCTTGTTACGCAAAATTGCAACAGGAAGAACGCGATCGAGCCGAAGATTCCGCTAGCGAAGATTACGATCAGACGCATTTAAACAACAGTATTTATGAAGAGTTCGAGCAGATTGATAGGCGTCATGATTATTTTGATACGGGCGATATTACTCACATCATTCAAGCTGCTCCGAGTCACTATCATTATGACCCGCAGAAAAGTTACTTAGTGCCGGACACGGCAGATTATATACAGTCTAAAGAATCCGAAACCAGCAGCAATCATCCGACTGCCGATTTGACACAGGAACCAGTAGAAACAGTACCAGTTTCAGAAACGCCGATAACTATCGAAACTTCCAGCACTGCAAATTCTGTTACTATAAATATTAGCGATTCTATCAAGCGCAAGTTGGGATTGCAAGAAGAAATTAAAGGATTAGTGAGTCAAAGTGCTAACTCGGCAACGACCCAAATAGAAAAGATATTCAGCGAGTTAGAAGCTGCGTTGAACGAAAAATTTTCTATAGAAAGTTCAGAGGAACGTTTATATTGGAAATATAAAAGTCTCAGAGATTATGTCGAAAACGTTCATGGATTTACGGACAAATTAATACAAATTCTGAGCGAAGTAGAGTCAAAAGAAAGCAGGCGCTCTCCTTCGGAAACTCAGGAAAATATTGCTGAAAATATTGCTGAAACACAGCAGCAGCAAAAATCTAGCCCGCAACCAAATCAGTATCAGCTTGTGGAAATGGCCAAACAAGGCAAACCAAAGGCGATCGCCCTATTGATCAATCAATTATTACAGCCCAAGGGAATTACTGCTACAGCGGGATTTAGAGACGGCTGGCTCCACGTCATTCTGGAGTCTGCCGAAGTACCAAACCAACAGGATACAGCTATATACATTCACAAAAAGCTGTGTACCTTAAAATCACAATATCTTACTAACGTCAAAATTCACGGGCGCAAATTAGGTAACAAAGCAGTTGCTTGGACTCAAGAATTTTTGCATCAGACTAATTAAATGTTCAGACTGACTGCTGAAACCAAACAAACTAAATTCACAAGCCAAGGACTGAAACTCAAAAAGTCTAGAAATAACAGATTTCAATTAATTAAAAACAAAAAAATATGAATGCTAGCGAAGTTTTAAGGCGATATACATCAGGAGAACTAGATTTTCAAGGCATTAATCTTAGAGGCGTCTACCTAAATGGTGCCGATTTAATTGGCGTCAATTTAAGCAGTGCTGACCTCTGTAGTGCAAACTTAGCGATGTCGTACCTGAGCAGAATCAACCTTCAGCGCGCAAATTTAACCAATGCAAAGTTGTGCGGTGCTAACTTAAATCAGGCAAACTTAAGCGGAGCAAATTTGTCCGATGCAGACTTCCACGGAGCTACTTTGCAAGGTGCAGATTTTCGCAAAGCCAACATTTCTTTAGCCATTTTTATCGATGCAAATTTGAGCGATGCAGATATGCGAGGCGTCAATTTGCAAGGTGCAGATTTGCGTGGAGCCTGCTTGCGGGGTGCAAATTTGCGCAAGGAGCAGCGGCTTTTTGAGGGCGCAAATTTGCGAGGTGCAAATTTACAAGGTGCAGATTTGCGTGGTGTCAATTTGCTAGGTGCAGATTTGACTAAAGCTAATCTCAGTCAAGCGAATTTGACTGAAGCATCTCTGCGAGAAGCAAATCTGACTCAGGCGAATTTGAGCGAAGCTATTTTAGATGGTGCATTTTTGACTGAAGCAACTTTGGTAGAAACAAATTTTTCCTGGGCTGTCATGACAAGTGCTAAGTTGGAAAGAGCTGTGTTAATTGATGCTGAATTGGCTGGTGCTAATTTGCGCGGTGCATTTCTTCCTGATGTTAAGTTGAGTAATGCTAATTTAGTGATGGCTGATTTGAGTCGTGCTAATTTGGTGCGGGCTGATTTGAGTCGTGCTAATTTTAATCAGGCGAATTTGAGTGAAGCCGACCTGACTGATGCTTACCTGGCTAGAACAGATTTGCGGGATGCAATTTTGCACCGCACAACTTTGATTAGGGCAGATTTGAGCACTGCTAATTTAGCAGGAGCTCAATTGCGCGGTACGATTATGCCAAGTGGAGAAATGCACGGGTAATACGATTTTAGATTTTAGATAAGACGGCGGTTGAAACCGCGTCTACACGAACAAAACCTGCCTCCGCAGGTTGAAGATCAGATTTTCCCCCTGATTTTTCACCGTTCCTCGCGTATCTAGAAAAAATTCTATAATCAATCCATATTCTAAAATCTATAATCAAATGGCGACACCAGTTGATTTTCCTAAATATCTGCAATTCCTGGTTGATGATTATCAACAAAAACAGCATCTCTACACGCTGACAGATTTACAGGTGGAGGTGCGGGTGGAAATTCCACCGCAGGAAAAATCGCAACTTCCGGCAGAAAATCAACCAAAAACGAAAATCGATCGCCTGGAAGTGCTGGCGGGACTCCGCAAGTACGTGCAGCAGGGAAATGTGCTGCTGCTGGGAAAGCCCGGTTCGGGGAAATCGACGGTTTTGCAGCGTTTTCGGTGGGAATTGGCACTGGAAGCGTTGGAGAATGGCGATCGACCGATTCCGGTGTTGGTCGAGTTGAGGTACGATCAGTCGATCATAGATGCAATCTGTGCAGAATTTGAGAATGCACAGCTCAATGTTAGCCCGGAAGAGGTGAACGATTTGCGGGTGCGTGGCAAGTTGCTGCTGTTGCTGGATGGGGTGAATGAGATACCATCGCAAAAACGGCGGCAGGAGTTGCAGCGATTCCACGATAAAAATTCCCATACGCGAATGATTTTCACGACGCGGGATTTAGCGCTGGGCGGATCTTTGGGGATTGAGAAGAAGCTGGAGATGTGCGCGCTGACTGAAGCGCAGATGCGGGAGTTTGTGGGCAAATATTTGCCGCAACATGGGGATTTGCTGCTGCGACAGTTGGGAAATCGCCTGCGAGAGGTTGCGGAAACGCCGTTGCTGTTGCAGATGATGTGTCAGGTG
>Ga0335394_10003232_pt1 | contig 18456 bp, 18 predicted proteins | sample MAT03_FD_205741 | JGI IMG/M metagenome (GOLD analysis project Ga0335394, IMG submission 205741) | Freshwater microbial communities from Lake Fryxell liftoff mats and glacier meltwater in Antarctica - MAT-03 (spades assembly) (version 2) ... | reverse complement strand
CATCCGAAGAACAGACAGAAACAAACCGAATAGCCGACAAATTCAACCGCAAAGCCTGTCGATTATAAGCGCGGGAGGTTTTTCAAGTCAAACCAAAATGCGGCGGCGCAACAAAAAGACTGCGCGCAAATTCTTTCGGCTAAGTTATTGAAATAATGCAGAATCTGAAAATGCTTATGGTGGCGACTTCAACTTAGTAACGCTTGAGGAATCGGCGGGGGACACACCAATCTTAAACGCGGAGAACGTCCGTGCACGTTGGCGCTCAGCGGCTGATAATCCGATTTGACCCCAGTACGCTGGTTCCTCCCCATAGAAAGTAACACCATGGCAACAAGAATTCATATAAATGACGTCGGCGTTCGCGACGGCTTTCAGATCGAGAAAAGTTTCATTTCGACAGCGACCAAGATTGCGGTCATCGACCAATTGACTGCGACCGGCCTCGCCAAAGTTGAAGTCACATCGTTCGTTCATCCCAAATTTGTGCCCAACATGGCGGATGCCGAAACAGTGCTCCGCGAGATTGTGCGCCGCGACGGCGTAATGATCACCGCGATCACCCCCAACATCAAGGGCATGGAGCGTGCGATAAAGGTGCACAGCGAAGGCGGGCCAATCGACGAGATAAACCTGTTCATGTCGGCGTCCGAAGCGCACAACACGGCTAACGTAAAGAGAACCACGGAACAATCTCTTGCCGACTTCTCAATCATGGTGCCGATGGCGAAGGCCGTGGGGATTCGCCTGAATGGCTGCATCTCCACGTCATTCGGTTGTCCGTTCGAGGGTCGCGTGCCCGAAGATCGCGTATTAATGTTCGCCGAACGGTATCTTGAACTTGGATTTGACGGTATCACGTTCGCCGATACCACCGGCATGGCAAATCCGCGGCAGGTCGAGCGCATGATGCGTGAAGCGAAAAAACGATTTCCTGCGGCGGAACTCACGCTGCACTTCCACAACACTCGGGGCATGGGCCTTGCGAATGTAGTCGCCGGGTTGGCAGCAGGGATCACCAGCTATGACAGTTCCATCGCAGGTCTCGGCGGCTGCCCGTTTGCGCCGGGCGCGACCGGCAACATTTGTACTGAAGATCTCGTGAACATGCTTGACGACATGGAGTTGGATTCCGGCGTGAACCTCGACTTGTTGCTTGCGGTCGCCGCGAAGATTCCCGCCGTCGTCGGCCATGACGTATCTGGACAGGTACTTAAAGCAGGCAAGACCATGCATTTGCATCCGATACCTGACAAACTCTATACATCCTGATCGAACGAGATGGCAGCGATCAAGCAGGGTAACTACATGGACCGTTCAGGAGGCAAATGATCATTCGAACCGCTAGCAGAGTCGGCACTGCCCGCAGCAGCGCCGTGCTCATCGGGCTTTTCTGTGCCGCCATAACGCCTTCGGCCGTCAGCGCTGGCAATTTCGCTGGCGTTCGCCAGCTTTCTCAGGACGGCTTCCTTAGCCTGTCGAAGGACCTTGCATCAATCAATGCGCTGCGGGCGCTATCGCCGGGAGCGACTTTGAATTTGCTCGGCGTTGACCTCGGCGTAGAAGTCGGCGTGACCAGCGTGGAGGGAAGTGACGCCTGGAAGAAGGCCGGCGGCGGCTCCACGCAGGTCGTCACGCCGCGCATATCGCTTCACAAAGGGCTTGCGGCAGGCTTCGATGTCGGCGCGAGCATCGGTATTGCCGGCGGCACCGGAACACAGACGATCGGCGGTATTGTTCGCTATCAGCTGGCCGAACCCGGCATTGTTCTTCCCGGCGCAACGCTGCGGCTGACAGCCAACAGAGAGCTCGGCTCGTCCACCGTCACGGTTCGGTCCTACGGCGCAGATTTCGTCATCGCGAAGCCGTTATTGATAGTCACCCCATATGTGGGCGTCGGCGCCATCAGGACCAACACAACTGCGGCTGGAACCGCTTTGGCCGGTGTGACTGTCGACCGTACACGCACCTTCGTCGGGTTTGATACCCGACTCGCGTTCGCAACGGTTTCCGCCGAAGCCGAGAAAATTGGCGAGACAACGACCATCTCGAGCAAGATCGGTTTTCGTTTTTAATTAGCCGGGCCGACACACGATGAGCAAACTTGTTGAAGCCCTGAAGCGCGCGGAGCAGCTTCGCAAGCAAAAACTCGCGCAGGAGGAACTGCTGCAAACGGCTGCGCATGACAGCGCTCCCATCTCACCGGAAAAGCAGATCGAAGCGGCGCGCATGGCTGCACAGCGAGTGTATGCGCTGACCGAAGCTGAGCGCGGCAAGAAAAATAAGGCGGTCGCAGCAGGTGCTGCTGCAGAGGCAGCTGCCACCGCTAGTCTGGTTCAACAACAGGCAGACGAGCAGTTGGTCCTGGAAGTGCTGGCACGCGAAGCCGCAGAGCGCGCTGCTGAGACGTCGGCTACCGCAAAGCGAAACGCCGATGTGCATGCGGCCAAGACGGCAAACCAGCGTCGGGACGCAGACCTAGCAGCGCGAGCCGCTTCAGAAAAACGCACCAATGCAGACCTTCAGGCCGCAGTCGCCGCCGAGGTTCGGGCTGAAGCCGACGCAGCAGCCACGGCCGCAGCGCGCGCGCGCGCCGGGATGGAACTGGCGGCGAAGGCAGCTGCAGAGACAAAACTCGCAGCAGAAATGGAAGCTGCAAAGGCTGCAACTGAACGAACTGCGGCAACCTCGGCGGCAAACGAGGCAACTTCCGTTCGGGCCGCAGCAGAGCATGCACTAGCGGAAGCAGAGTCTGCACGCGCCACGCGGGCCAATCAACGATCCCACCAACTCCAGAGTGCCGAAACGACGCGCACACAAGCAGAGGCGCTGCTCGCGTCGGTCGCGAACGAGCGTGGAACGGTGGAGACGGAACTCGGGCTGGTGTCGCAAGCCCGGCTTGCCGAGGAGGCCGGGCTGACAGCGGCGGTAGCAAAACGCACTAAAGTCGAGCGGCAAGCTGCCGAAAAGACCAAGCGAAAGCTTGCGGCCGAACAACTCGAGGCCGAAAACCAACGGAAACGCTTGGTGGCGGAAAAAAATGCCGCAGAGGCGACCCAGCTGCGCGCACGAGCCCAAGCGGTGGCCGCCAATGTATCTGAGGCGAATGCTCAAGCCCACGCCGCTCGTGTCCTAACCCTCGAGCGCGCTCGAAACGAGGTGCCCGCTAGGAGCAACTCGTTACGGGAAGCCGCCGCAATTGCGTTGCACCAGGAAGATAGTGTGAAGGATAGATCTGAAGATACGATCGCGAAAGTCATCGCTGGGCGAGAATCCGTCGAGGCTCGATTGCTGGCTCAGTCGAGCGACTCAGAAGAGACTGGCTGCCAAGAGATCGGGGATCTCGCTAAGCTGATTGCGTTTGAGACGGCAAGAAACAGTGCGCTCTTGGCAGACATTGGCAAAGAGGCCGAAGGCAGGACGGCGCGATTACTTCGGGAACGCGAGCAACTGAAGACACAACTTACTGCAGAAGCCGTGAGGGGCGAGGCGCTGATCGAAAGTCAGCGGCTCCGGGCACTGGACGAAGAGCGAGTCGGACGCGAGGCACTTGCGGCCCTTGCAGACCAGTTCGCTGAGAAAGCGGCGCGTACTCATGCCGCGCTTGAAAATTTCTCCGGCGAAAGCCGGCAACGGGCGGCGCAACTCGAAACCAAACAACTCGCTTTACGTGACGCTGCGCTTGCTGATGCGAATCAACAATCCGGGCTTGAGCAGGCGCTACGTGAGAAGCGGGCCGAGTTGGAAAGCGCCGAATCATCGCTCGCAGCCGAGGAACAGCGGGTAATGAAGCAGCGCGATTTGGACCTTAGCAGGCAGGCGAAGGCAGAATCGAATCTGCTTGCCGAGCTTGCGGCGGTGCAACTGGCTCATGCGCGTACAGCGGAGGCGGCCGCGTTACGAATCGTAGCCGAACAGCGTCTGCTCGATGAGATTTTGGCGCGCGAGACGGCGGGGTCGTTGCTTGTCACGAAAGAGAAAGCGCAAGCAAAGGCAGAAGCGGCGCTCGCTGCCGCAGCAGATAAGAAACTTGCCGCAGAGCGCGAGTTGACAGCCGCAACCGCCGCCAAGATTTCTGCAATCGAGGCGGCAACGCGGCGTACCGCTATTGCTTTGGAAAAAGCCGCGCTTGCGGAGCGAGCAGCAAGGGGGCTGGCATCGATCGAGAACGCCGCGCGGGTGGAGACGCAAAAGCAGCAGCTACAACCCACGGCATCGCAGTTAAATCCTCTGATCAACATGAAGTTGCCAAGCGGCCGGGACTCATTGGCGGGCAGGCGTCGGCGCATTTTCGCCGCTGCGGCTGCCGTCATGCTGCTGGCCGGTGTGTTCATCGGCGTTTTTTTTGAGATGCCGTCTCTTCCGAGAGCTTCGGTGATTACTGCGGCAGCCGTCACAACTAACGCTGTTCCCTCAAAGCGCCTTCGCGCGTCGGATATCGCCGACCTACCGGTCGTCCTAAAACTTGATCCGACGCTCGGCCGTCGGCCGCCAATGAACCCCAAGTAGCCACGGCTCGGCACAGCCCCTTGAGCGCGACGCACCCTAATCTTCCCTTCCCTCGGCCGCCAAGTTCAGTTCGACGATCTTGCGTGTCAGCGTATTTCGTCCGATGCCCAGCAGTGACGCCGCCTCGATCCGCTTGCCGCCGGTATGGTCCAGTGCCTTGACTATCAAAGCGGACTCGAAAGCTCGATTCAGCCCGGTAAAAATATCGCGCTCTCCACGCGACAGCGACAAGGCAACCTCGCGTTCGAGCGCTTCGCGCCATTGGCTGTCGACAGGCACATTCTCCTGATCACCAACTCGCACATCGGGTGGCAAGTCGACAATTTCAACCTGCTGGCCGGGCGCCATCACAGTAATCCAATGGCAGATGTTCTCCAGTTGCCTGACGTTCCCCGGGAATTCAAGCTTCGTCAAATAGGACATCGCCACATCAGAAACCCGCTTGACATCAACACCGAGCTCACGCGCGCTCTTCACTAAGAAATGCTTTGCCAGCAGGGGCACGTCCTCACGCCGCTCGCGCAATGGCGGCAATCGCAAGCGAATGACGTTCAGGCGATGGTACAGGTCCTCGCGGAACAGCCCTTGTTTGACACGCTGATCGAGATCTTGATGTGTCGCTGCAATGACGCGGACATTGGCCGTTAATGGCGTGTGACCGCCGACACGGTAGAACTGGCCGTCCGAGAGCACTCGCAACAGACGCGTCTGCAACTCGGACGGCATGTCTCCAATTTCATCTAAAAATAATGTGCCACCTTCGGCTTGCTCAAAACGGCCGCGCCGCATAACCGCAGCCCCGGTAAATGCCCCGCGCTCGTGACCGAAGAGCTCACTTTCCAACAAGTCCTTCGGAATGGCGGCAGTGTTGATTGCGACAAAGGGCTTCTTCACCCTCTGGCTGTGTCTGTGCAACGCGTGAGCCACCAGCTCCTTGCCGCTTCCCGATTCACCTGTAATCAGCACTGTGGCGTGTGATGTTGCGAGCCTGCCGACGGCGCGAAAGACTTCTTGCATCGATGGTGCAGAGCCCAGTATCTCCGGCACAACTTCGGGCGTGCCGGGTTCTGTTTGGTGATTCACCTGACGCGACTCATCAATGGCGCGCCGAATCAATTGGACGGCATGGTCAATATCAAACGGCTTGGGCAGATACTCAAACGCCCCACCTTGAAACGCCGCTACCGCGCTTTCCAGGTCGGAATAGGCGGTCATGATAATGACGGGCGTGGAGGGCAACTTCGCTTTCAGTTTTTGCATGAATTCCAGTCCGGATGCGCCCGGCATACGAATGTCGCTGATGACAACCTGTGGTGCCTCTTCGTCGAGAGCTTCGAGGCCTTCATTCGCGGCTGAAAACGATTTGAAATCGATACCCTCCCGTGTCAGCGCCTTTTCAATGACCCAACGAATTGACTTGTCGTCGTCGATAATCCAAACAGGTTTCATGCGAAATCCTTTGAGCGTTGCCGCCGTTTCTTTGTCAACGGCTGCTGCGTTTGCCGCCATCATGCTCGGGACCGCGCCATCTGTAAAAGCCCGGCGGGCCGAACTGGCAACAGCACGATAAATTGGGTATTTCCTGGCGCACTCTCAAATTCAATGACGCCGGCGTGTCGATTGATGAAGTTCTGCGCAAGAGATAGTCCGATACCGGTGCCACCGTCACGACCTGTCACCAATGGGTAAAAAATTGTATCTTTCAGATGCTCCGGTACGCCGGGTCCGGCGTCACAAATGCGAATTTCGAGCGCTAGCCGGTGACGCTCTCGCACGATAGTTACCTGACGGGCAACCCGTGTCTGGAAACGAATCGTTCCCGAGCCCGCCGTCGATTGGGCTGCATTGCGCGCGATGTTCAAAATCGCCTGTATGAGTTGCTCACGATCGGCAAAAATTTCCGGCAGGCTGGTGTCGTAATCCCTCTTGATTGAGAGGGTTTTGGGAAACTCCGCGACCACCACTGAGCGCACATATTCGAGCACCTCGTGGATGTTGACGGGCTCTATTTTTGGTAAATGGTGCGGCGTAAGCAATCGATCCATCAGCGCTCGTAACCGATCCACTTCCTTGACGATGACTTGGGTGTACTCGAGTAAGGCCTCGTCTGGCAGCTCCCTTTCGAGCAGCTGCGCGGCGCCTCTGATGCCGCCCAAAGGGTTCTTGATTTCGTGGGCAAGATTGCGGATCAATTCGCGGTTCAGTTTCTGTTGTTCGAATAGCTTTTCTTCCCGCGCGATTTTCAGATGCTGATCCAGCGGCTGAAACTCGACAACCACCATTTCCGCATCAACCGGTGTCGCGAGGCACGAGCAATGCAGCGTGCTGCCGTTTGGGAGGTGCAGCGTGAGGCTCGACTCGCTGAAGCCGGACTCGTTGCCAACAACCTGACCCAACATTGCGAACACCCCGTTGTCGGGGCCATCGTCTTGGAAGACCCGCGAAAGCGGCATGCCCACGGCATTCTTGCGGCTGAACGCAAACAGGTTTTCGGCAGCAGCGTTGGCATGCATAAGACGTAGGTTCCGATCAACGATTAACACCGCAGTGGCGATGAGATCAAGGCCGGAATAGGGTTCCAAGTTTGATTGGGGGGTCGTGAATGAAGAAGATTGGCTTGTCACAGCGGGCCCTGTGTGTCCTTAGCAAGTTCCTTGCCATCAGTGCCGTCGGCACAGAAAACAAACGATACCGCATTGCCTGAAAAAAAACGCCGAAGGCATATTGGCCTTCGGCGTTCAACTTCGATCGGACAACCCAATCGAAAAGAGTAGTGCTTGGAGTGTTAGCGCTTGGCTGGGGAAGACTGGCCCGCTTTCGTGACCGCGACGGGTCGAAGCTGCGCAGATCTGATGCTTTGGGCAGTCGCTTCAGTGCGCAACTGCGACCGCAGTTCAGTGAGGTTTTCCTCGTGCATGAACATCTGATCCTGCAGCTCTCTCACTCGTTCGAAATGGCGCGTGACAACCAGTTTGATGTTGGCAGAGTCTTCATCCTGAGTTCGCTTGCCAGCGACTAGCCTCTCGTCTGCCAAAAGCGCGGCGCGCAGCGCTCTGATGGCGTTAGTCTTGGTTTGTTCTCGCTGCAGATCCGATTGCGCTTCCGATAGAAGTTGTGACTCCGCCTCTATCTCGCCCTCTAAGATTCGACGCCGGACATCTTCCCGGCGTTGTTTGGCCATCAGCGCTGCACTCGTGCCTGCGCCACTTGGCGAGCCCTGACGCAGCGACTCCTCTTGCGGTGGTCGACTCGTGACAATTGCGACTTGGGGGGCTGCCGACGCACGACCCATCGCAGGGGCTGCGGGCTCCCCCGCTCTGCTGGCGTAAGCGCCGGATGACTCGGCCGGCTGGCGAGATTGGCGCTGTTGTGGCGGCTCCGCGGTTGCGGTTGCCTGTAAGTTCGCCTCTTGGGACGTCACCGTACTGCGTGCGGTAAGGGCTGCCTGCGACTTGGGCAGTACGGTTAACGGACTCAAGTCAACAATGGCCCCGCCCTTCAGCGGCTGGTTCGAATACGTTACGCGCCCGGTCGCGTCGACCTGTTTGTAGACGACGGTTTGTGCCCATGCATCCGCTCCGACGGCGATGCCTGAAAGCAAAAGCATTAACAAAAAAAAGTGTCGGCAATTCATGTGAACAGCGATGCCCTTGTGGGGGTCTAGGGTCGTCAAGTTTGCGACTCGACGGGGCCTTTTTCAATCCAATGGGTAGCGACTTTCGGGGTGCCCTCCACAATAGGTGGGGTTACAGCTACTTTTCTTCGGGCGAAAAAAAGGGAACGACCCATCGGCCGCCCCCTTTTTCGAGGTTAATGCTCGGGTGGGTGCGTCTAGGCGGAATAATACATATCGTACTCAACCGGGTGTGTTGTCATGCGGAAACGGGTGACATCTTGCATCTTAAGGTCGATGTATGCATCAATCATCTCATTTGAAAACACGCCTCCACGAGTCAGAAACTCACGATCCTTGTCGAGGTGTTCGAGCGCCTGATCAAGCGACGAACACACGGTTGGAATCTTCGCGTCCTCCTCCGGAGGAAGATCATAAAGATTTTTATCAGAAGGATCGCCGGGATGGATCTTGTTCTGAACCCCGTCCAGACCCGCCATCATCATCGCGGTAAAGGCCAGATATGGATTCGCTGTTGGATCCGGAAAACGCACTTCAATCCGGCGCCCCTTGTCCGACTGCACATAAGGTATGCGAATCGACGCGGAACGGTTGCGCGCTGAATAGGCCAGCTTGACCGGCGCTTCGAAGCCTGGCACAAGGCGTTTGTATGAATTGGTCCCAGGGTTAGTAATCGCGTTCAATGCGCGGGCGTGCTTAATGATTCCGCCTATGTAGTACAGGGCGAACTCGGAAAGTCCCGCATAGCCGTTTCCGGCAAACAGGTTTTTCCCGTCCTTCCATACTGATTGATGGACATGCATTCCGGAGCCGTTGTCGCCGACGATTGGTTTTGGCATGAAGGTGGCTGTCTTGCCGTAGCTATGCGCTACGTTCAGCACCACATACTTGAGAATTTGCGTCCAATCAGCGCGTTGAACCAGTGGCGCGAACTTGGTGCCAATTTCACATTGGCCAGCCGTCGCGACTTCGTGGTGATGAACTTCCACTTCAACGCCCATGTCCTCTAACGCCATGCACATCGCCGAACGGATGTCTTGCAACTGATCAACAGGAGGAACGGGAAAATACCCCCCCTTGACTAGCGGACGATGCCCCAGATTACCGCCTTCGAACTTTTCTCCGGTTGACCACGCTGCCTCCTCGGAGAAAACCTTGCAAGAGCTACCCGACATATCGACGTTCCATTCCACTGAGTCGAAGATAAAAAACTCAGGCTCCGGACCAAAATAGGCGACATCGCCGATGCCACTCGCCTGCAAATACGCCTCCCCGCGACGCGCAAGTGAGCGGGGATCACGATCGTAGCCCTTGCCCGTGGAAGGCTCAATGACATCGCAGGTCAATACCAGCGTCGGTTCGTCAAAAAAGGGGTCGATCACCGCTGTGCTGGCATCTGGCATCAGCAACATATCAGAGGCTTCAATGCCTTTCCAACCCGCGATTGATGACCCATCAAAGGCGTGGCCCTCGGTGAATTTGCTTTCATCGAATGCCTTCACCGGCACTGACACATGTTGCTCTTTGCCCTTTGTATCGGTAAAACGGAAATCGATGAACTTGACTTCGTTTTCTTTTACCAGTTTCATTACATCTACGACAGCCATTTCATTCTCCTGTTAAAGGTATGCGGGAAACGTGTGACCGAACGCGACGCACCGAATTTATGCGTTTGGGGTGCATTCTAAATTCAACGCCAATTTACAGCACAAAACATGCCACGCCTCCTTGTCCGTTATGATGCGCAAATGCGTGAATTTCTGCTTCTGTCCTACATTAAGCGCACCGTATTGGTGCCAATTCTCTCGTTTCGCACTGTTATTGTGCGAACGTTCCGTCAGGCGGTAGCGATAAAAAAGTCGCATCCATGATTGACCAATACGCCGTGATCGGCAATCCAATTTCTCACTCCCGGTCGCCGGAAATTCATGCGGCGTTCGCAACGCAGTTGGGACACCGATTCTCTTATATCCGTATCGAGGCGCCACTAAAGGACTTTGTCGGTGCGGTTCAATCTTTTCGGCGCACTGGCGGGATGGGTGTAAATGTCACCGTTCCGTTCAAGCTTGCGGCGTTCGCATTTGCGACCGTACACTCCCCACGGGCAAATACGGCTGGAGCGGCCAACACCCTTTGTTTTGGTCATCGCCAAGACGACGCCGTGTTCGCGGACAACACTGACGGAGTCGGTCTGGTTCGCGACATCAGCCAAAACTTGGGGCAGGCGATTACCGGCAGACGTGTCCTGATGCTGGGCGCTGGCGGCGCAGCGCGCAGCGTTCTGGCAGCGTTGGCGGCAGAGGCTCCTGCCGAACTCGCGATTGCCAACCGTACGCTGTTCAAAGCGCAGCGGTTACTGATGGATCTTTCACCCTGCTTCGGCGACCTGCATGCGCATGTCATCGACGTTGCGGCGTTACCCGGACACCGCTTTGATTTGGTGATTAACGCGACATCGGCGAGCTTGTTTGAGGATTTGCCGTTGATTCCTCCGTCCTGCTTTGGTCCGCATGCTCTTGCGTACGACATGATGTACGGTAAAGGTCTCACGCCGTTTCTCGCGCTGGCTCGAAACGCCGGCGCCCAAACGGTTGACGGCGTCGGCATGCTCGTTGAACAGGCGGCGGAGGCCTGTTTGTTATGGCGCGGGGTACGGCCTGAGACCAAGCCGGTAATCGAAGCGCTAAAGGTGGCCTTCTAGGTAGAGCACAGATGATGTTTCGCAAATGGTTCAGATGGGGGTTGGTTGCGCTTGCCGCAGTCGTTGCGATATTCGTTGGTTACCAAGGGTATGTCCTTGCCAAACTGATTTGGTGGAAAGAACACAACCCCCCGATGACCGCCTTTATGGACGCACGTCTGGACAAAATTCGTCAGACACGTCCCGACGCCCGCCTTGGGTTTGTGTGGACGCCATACGAGAGAATCTCCGACAATCTGAAACGCGCCGTTCTCACTTCAGAAGACGACAAGTTTGTTGACCACGACGGGTTTGACTGGGACGGCATCCAGAAAGCGCTCGAAAAGAATGAAAAGCGCGGGAAGGTGGTGGCGGGAGGGTCAACCATCTCCCAGCAGCTTGCCAAGAACCTCTTTTTATCGGGAGATCGCTCCATCGTGCGCAAGGCCGAGGAGGCTATCATCACCATCATGATGGAGAGCGTGATGGATAAGCAACGGATCTTGGAGATCTATCTCAACGTCATCGAGTGGGGTGACGGTGTATTCGGCGCGGAGGCGGCGGCGAGGCACTATTTTGGCGTCAGTGCCGCGCAGCTAAGCGCACCTCAGGCCGCAAAGTTGGCGGCAATGGTCCCGCGCCCGCGCTTTTATGACCGCAACCGAAACGCGCCCTACTTACTAAAGCGTACTGAGAGTATTTTGCTGCGCATGCATAACGCCCAATTGCCCTAAAGACTGGACCACATGGAATTAATGAACTGGCTCTTCTTTGGGCCCGCCAAGCTGATCGCACTGGCTCCCTATGCGGGGTTTGGACTTGGTGCGGCGTTGATTGCGCTTCAGGCTGCACGGACCGCACTTGCCGACAATGCGTTCAATCGCCTTTGGTTTCGACGACCTGCTGTGCTGGCCGGGCTGACTTGGTTGATCTTTAATCTGTATGAGCTACAGGTTGCGGCTGTATTTACACAAACTCAGGCCGCCGACCAAGTGTTGTTCCGGCTAGACCTGACCGTAATCACGCCAATTCTGTACGTACTCAGCACGTTTGCCGCCTACGCCTTGACCAAACCGGAGCCGTCCGCGACGTAAGGCACCCAGGCTGGGTGCACGTCTCGAAGCGTCGACTGCGGCCAATCCCGAAAAACTCAACGCTGAGGTCGGTCTTTTCTGTGTCGGGCGGGAGTTCGTGGGCGCGGTGTCGAGCGCTTCAACGGCAGCAGGCGCATACAGGGCCTAAGTAAATGTCTCAACCCGGAAGGATGCGCAGATATTAATCAACGCGTCCCGCCGGATTGAGATTGATCGAAGCACTGAATCCAACTTAACCCATCGGCTTGATGAGTGGCGTGATGACCGGAGTCACCATTGGCGCTGGTTTCGCTGCTGGGGCTGCCTTTTTAGGGGCCGCCTTTTTTGCAGCAGGCTTCTTGGCAGGTTTCTTACTTACTTTTTTTTTTGCCGCTGGTTTCTTAGCGACTTTCTTTGCTGCCGGTTTTTTTGCTGCTTTTTTTGCTGCTGGCTTTTTCTTAGCTGCAGGCTTTTTCGCTACTTTTTTAGCTGCTGGCTTCTTTGCTGCTTTTTTAGCCGCTGGCTTCTTTGCTACTTTCTTTGCTGCTGGTTTCTTCGCTGCTGGTTTCTTAGCCGCTTTTTTTGCTGCCGGCTTTTTCTTGGCTGTTGCCATGATCAACTCCTTTCGATGGTTGGACCGAATTGCTTGTTAGGACCCGATTCAACTGAATCGAATCACCAAGACATCAGTTCAGACGAACGATTGAGATTGGCAGTTGCCGAGAACGCTAGAGACGGCGAAACAACCTCACTCCACTCGCGGTTGCTTGCCTAAAAGAATCCAAATGCGAGGAATCCAAAAAACATTCGCCGCGAGCACTTGGTGAAGCGGATTCTATGTAAGAACTTTTTTGAACACCAGTTATTCATGCTGTCAACGCCAGTTATTTGCAATTGGGTTTTGCAAATTAGTGTTGACTCGATACCATACAGAATCATGCTGCCGACGCTGCGCAGAAAATGTGCGGCTGGTTTGCCTTACAACCAGCATCGCCGTCGCCATTAGTGGTCTTCAGGCAAGCAGGTGTTCGCCAGCAAGCAACGCGTCAAATGTCTCGCGCTCACGCACGACACGCGCCTTGTCGCCGTCTACCATCACCTCGGCCGCGCGCGGTCGAGTATTGTAGTTTGATGACATAACGAAGCCGTAGGCGCCAGCCGACAGGATCGCGACGAGGTCTCCCTCATTTGCTCGCAGCGTTCTGCCATAGCCAAGCACGTCGGAGCTTTCGCATACCGGCCCGACAACATCGTATTCACACGATTCGCCCGGGCCGCTTTCGCTAACTGCGACAATTTCATGGTGCGCCTGATACAACGCGGGTCGAATCAGATCGTTCATTGCTGCGTCGACGATCAAAAAGTTCTTGTACTGACTAAGCTTGACGTACTCAACCGTGCTCAAGAGAAGCCCTGCGTTACCCACAATCAACCTGCCGGGCTCAAGCAAGAGCTCGACCTCACGCGTTCCCAAGGCCGACTGTAGCGACTGCGCATATGCCCCGAGATCAATCGTCGGCTCTGTTGAGTAGGTGATGCCTATCCCTCCCCCGGGACAGATATGGTGAATGCGAATGCCGTCCTCCGCGAGCTGATCCGCCAGCGCCACTAGCTTCTGCATTGCCTCCACTAGAGGTGTCGCATCGACGAGCTGCGAACCGATATGGCAATCTAATCCAACCACCTCGATCCCGATCATCGTTGCTGCGCGCCGATACACCGCGCGCGCGCGATCGAACGCAATCCCAAACTTGTTGTTCTTCAGCCCGGTGGAAATGTACGGGTGAGTCTTGGCGTCGACATCGGGATTCACGCGCAGGCTGACCGGCGCCCGCAACTTGAGCGACAGTGCGATCGCATTCAGACGTTCCAGCTCCGGCTCTGACTCGACGTTAAAGCACTTGATTCCATTCTTGAGCGCCAGCGTCATCTCTTCAGACGTCTTCCCAAGCCCGGAGAAGACAACCTTGCGCGGATCACCACCGGCGGCGAGGACTCGGCGTAATTCGCCGCCCGATACGATGTCAAACCCGGCACCGAGCCGCGCGAGGACGTTCAGCACGCCAAGGTTTGAGTTGGCCTTGACTGCGTAGCAGATGGTGTAGGGCTTTCCTTGACGCGACACCTTCAGGGCCAGGTCCAGTCGCTGGTAAGCGCGTGACAGAGCCGCCCTCGAATAGACATAGGTCGGGGTGCCGTGTGCACGGGCGATCTGCGCTAAAGATACACCCTCAACACAGAGGGTTCCATCGGCGTAATTCACGCCGAAGACGTCAAGACCGGTCATTGGTGCGATCCGGCGTGCGTCACGGCCTTCGGGGCGTCTGGCAATTTCAACGGCCCTTTTTGGCCGCATCCTGCAAGCATGGCAGCAACGACAGGGAGCGACAATATGCGTAAAATTCTTGAGAAATGCATGATCTTGGCTTGTGATGTATTTTTTCGATGGTAACACGCCGCTTCCGGCAACTTCAGTCCACAATCTGCAATGAGAACCACATAAATGTCCGCGCCACCACCGATGTCTGAAAGTGAACTCCACCAGCGGGTAGACGCGCTGTTGTTTGGCCTTCAAGAGCAGCTCGACCTTAGCGACGTCGCAATCGACAGCGAGCTTTCCAGCGGGATATTGACGCTCACATTCGAAACCGGCAGCAAGATTATTATCAATCGGCAGACACCCAATCGCGAACTGTGGGTGGCCGCGAAGTCCGGCGGATTTCACTTCCGCTTTCTCGCGCCGACGTGGTGCGACACGCGCTCGGGCGAATCGCTTGAACAATTGCTCTCGAGGGTGATCTCGGAGCAGGCGTGCTCGCCGGTTGAATTGAACCTCGACTAGCCGCACGCAACACTTGCCGGCCTCAAGCCGGTTTGATCGTTACGTCACTCACCAAATGTTGTTGCGCGCAGGGCTTGATCAAGCGTGAGAATTAATTTAGTATCGATCCAACACCAAAAAATTGACACTAAAATTTAGAATCGTTTGGTATCGAATCGATACTTTATTGTTCATGAAGGCTTAAAAAGGGTTTAGCGGCGTTTTTTTCTGCTGCCGCTGGTGATCCCGTAAAGCTGCAGAAATCACCGCCGCATGCCGGAATCATGGATAAGAATCCTCTTGTTTTGCTGGAGCTCGTCGAACGATTGGGAAACCTGATGCGAGCGGAAGCGCGTCGCACCGGCGCGGACGAGCAACTCTCGCCGGTGCACGTCGAAGCATTGGTCTATCTAGCGGGCGCAAACCGCTATTCGAATACGCCGCAGGCGCTGGGCGGATATTTGGGTCTCACCAAAGGTACGATTTCGCAGAGCCTGTTGTTGCTCGATCGGCGCGGACTGATCGAGCGCTACCAGGACGACATTGACCGGCGGGTGGTGCGCTTGCGCCTCTCGACCACCGGCGAGCAGTTCTTATACGATGCACAACCACAGCTGGCATGGATTCATGCCACGCGCGATATCAGCCCCAACCGAATCCGCAACGCCGTTTCCGCGCTGCGCGAGACCCTCACCACGTTTCAAGCCGATAGCGGCGGATCCCCGTTCGGCAAGTGCCCGACCTGCCGGCACTTCGAGCGACTTTCCGTCAGGGCGTATCGCTGCGGCCTGATGGGGGATCGCCTCTCCGGCCCTGATACGCGCAAGATCTGCTGGTTGTATGAGGTCAAGGGCGGCGCATCCGATGACGACGAAGATCTGTAGCCGGATGCGGCGATCAAATCGATGCGCCGCTGGGTCGCTGATATTGGCAATGGGCTAAAATCGTCCAATGATCGGACTTCTGATTGTTGCCCATGGCACACTTGGCGAAAGCCTCGTTCACTGCGCTTCCCACGTGGCCGGCAAGCGCCCTCTCTACCTGATGCAGCTTGGTGTAACGGTACATGATGACCCGGACGCTATCCTTCCGCAGGGACGTGATCTCATCCGGTATCTTGATCAGGGGCGGGGCGTGCTTGTCATGACGGATATTTTTGGCGCCACCCCCTCCAATATTGCGTGCAGACTGCTGCAAGCGGGCAGGGTTGAAGGCGTCTCGGGCGTTAATCTCCCGATGCTGATCCGTGCACTCACGTACCGCGAGCTAAGCATGCCTGAACTCATCGAAAAAACGATGGCCGGCGGTCGGGAGGGCATCATCAACATGCCTGCGTCACATTGTGTGCAACCGGCTGGCGTCGAATAACCGTGCCGAAACAAGACATTAAAATCGTCAACAAGCTCGGGTTGCATGCCCGAGCGTCGGCCAAGCTAACCCAAACGGCCGCGCGCTTCCAAAGCGACGTGTTCATTACTAAAGCCGGGCGCCGGGTCAACGCCAAGTCCATCATGGGGGTGATGATGCTGGCAGCGGGTATAGGCACCTGCATCGAAGTCGAGACAGCAGGCGTCGATGAGGTCGAAGCTTTGGCGGCCGTGATTCAGTTAATCAACGACAAGTTCGGCGAGGGTGAATAGCCGTCGCGCGGGAAATCAGATGGCCCAGCATTACATGCCAGATACGACCGAAACCGGGAAATCAACGTGCCGGGAAAGGGGTGTGAGCCCTTACGGTTTGAAAACGTGTGTCTTTTCTGTCGTGCCAAGCACACCTCTGGATACCGCTGGAGCTCGACGATGAGCTTTACGATGCATGGACTCGCTGTTTCCGGCGGCATCGCCATTGGCCACGCCCACTTGGTTACCCTTGCCTCGCTCGAAGTCGACCATTACTCGATCCCGAAGGAGTTCGTCGCCAAAGAAATCAAGCGCTTCGACCGGGCGGTCAAGTCTGTGCGAGCCGAGCTAGACAAACTCGAGATTGAATTGAAGGCCGCGCATAAACTTGACGCCCACTCTGGCGATATCGCGGCGTTCGTGACGATCCACCGGATGTTACTGGACGATCCGACTATCTCAATCGAACCGCGTGCCATCATCGAGCGCGAATGCTGCAATGCGGAATGGGCGCTCAAGCTGCGCGTCGATGAGCTGCTAATGCAGTTCGCGGATGTCCAAGACGAGTATTTACGTGAGCGTCGTACCGATGTGCGGCAAGTTGCGGAGCGTGTGGTATCCGCCCTCTCCGGACAGGGGGGCGAGGTGCCGGAAAAATTGCGTAGTCGCGCCGAGGACACCATCCTAGTCGCGCGCGATTTATCCCCGGCAGACGTGATCCTGTTCAAAGACCATCAAGTGGCAGCGTTCATCACCGATCTGGGTGGCCGCACGTCGCATACCGCCATTTTGGCGCGCAGCTTGGGCATCCCGGCGCTGGTGGCGCTCCATACATCGCGCGAACTCGTTCGCGAGGATGAGCTGATCATTGTCGACGGCACACAGGGTGTGGTGATCGTCGATCCGGACGAGACGGTATTGGCCGAGTACCGGCTCAAGCAGCGCCAATGGAATCTTGAGAAACAAAAGCTAGGGCGACTCAAGTCCGCCACGACGGAAACTCTCGACGGCGTGTCCGTTGAGCTGCACGCCAACATTGAGCTGCCGTCAGATGTCGACGCGGTCCGCCAATCCGGCGCAACCGGCGTCGGGTTGTTTCGCAGCGAGTTTCTATTTATGAATCGCCGCGACCTGCCGACCGAGGACGAGCAGTTCGAAGCCTACAAGGCAGTCGCAGAAGGCCTAAAAGGCCATCCGGTCGTAATCCGCACCCTCGACATCGGCGCGGACAAGTCGCTTGATCCGTCGCTCGCCACCAGCGGCCACTCAGCGCTCGGCCTTCGGGCAATTCGGTATTGCCTCGCTGAACCGCAGATATTCAATACCCAACTGCGTGCCATCCTGCGCGCGTCCCGTTTTGGCGACGTGCGTATCTTGATCCCCATGCTGGCTTCGGCGTTGGAAATTCAGCAGACCCTCGCGGCAATCGAGATCGCCAAATCTCAGTTAAAGGACGAGGGTAGGAAATTCAACGCCAAGATACCGGTTGGCGGGATGATCGAAATCCCGGCGGCGGCGATCGCCTTGCCGATATTTCTGGCGAAACTGGATTTTTTATCGATTGGCACAAACGACCTCATCCAGTACACGCTAGCGATCGACCGCACCGATGACACCGTGGCGCACTTGTACGATCCGTTGCACCCGGCAGTCTTGCACTTGATCGCGGGCGTCATTCAGCGAGCGAATCTGGCCAATATTCCAGTGGCGGTGTGCGGCGAGATGGCCGGAGATGTGTCTTTGACCCGCCTGTTGCTCGGGTTCGGCCTGCGCGACTTTTCCATGCACCCCGCCAGCCTGTTGTTAGTCAAGCAGCGTGTATTGATGACAAACATTGAAAGCATTCCCAGCCTAGTGGCAGCCATCCTGTGCTCCAGCGACGCGCAGGAGACCAGGGATCTGCTGGACCAGCTAAATGCCCTCTAGCCTCTCAAGCTCGATGCGCGTCCGGCTGGCACAGCTGCCGGAGGTTACGAGACGCCAGCCCGGCGTGGCGATTCTGCGGAAGCGGACCGCCTGATGCTTATTGAAATCCCAAACGTCAAGCAATACGAGCCGGACTTGCACCGCCGCTGGTTTCAAAACGCATTCTTCGACCTTTATGTCTGGAGTAACGATGC
>Ga0335394_10003230_pt1 | contig 18461 bp, 14 predicted proteins | sample MAT03_FD_205741 | JGI IMG/M metagenome (GOLD analysis project Ga0335394, IMG submission 205741) | Freshwater microbial communities from Lake Fryxell liftoff mats and glacier meltwater in Antarctica - MAT-03 (spades assembly) (version 2) ... | reverse complement strand
AACCGCAAAGCGCGCTGCTTGTCGACGATGACAAGTTCATGCGGGTCGTGATGGGAGACCTGCTGCGCTTGCAGGGCATCCGGCAGATCACCGAGGCTGCAGGCGGCTTGGCCGCCGTGGAAGTGCTGCAGCGCCTGAAGCCGGCGCCGGACCTGGTGGTCTGCGACCTGAACATGCCTGGCGGCGACGGCTTCGAGCTCATGCACCAGCTCGCTGCCGCCGGCTTCGACGGCGGTGTCCTGCTGGTGTCGGGAATGGATGCGCGGACCATGAACTCCGCCTCCCTGATGGCCCGCTTTCATCGGCTGAACATCCTGGCGACGCTCCCCAAGCCAGTCGATTCAGCGGCGCTGGGCGCTGCCCTGGCCAAGTTGGCCTGATGGCGGCCAGCCAGCGGCCCGTAAGCGACATCACCATGGACGCGCTCCCGACCGGCTCCGACGAGCCGCGCCCCACCGTGCTGGTGGTGGACGATCAACCGATCAACATCCGGATCCTGTCCCAGGCGCTCTCGCCCGATTACCAGGTCTTGACGGCCAACGGCGGTGCCCAGGCCCTCCAGGTTTGCCGCAGCCAGCGGCCTGACCTGGTTCTGCTCGATGTGCTCATGCCCGGCGTCGACGGCCACGAGGTCTGCCGACAGCTCAAGGCGGACCCGCTGACGCAGGACATTCCCGTGATCTTTGTCACCGTCCAGGCCGACGCCCGCCAGGAAACGCTGGGGCTCGAACTCGGCGCCGTGGACTTCATCACCAAGCCCGTCGTTGTTGCGGTGGTGCGCAGCCGGGTCAGAACCCATCTCGGGTTCGCGCGCTCGAGAGCATTGCTGGCGGCCACGCTGGAGGCCGCTGCCGAGGGCATGCTGGCTGTCAGCCAGGGCGGCTCCATCCTTCAGATGAACCTGGCCTTCCTGCGCATGTGGGCGCTTCCTGGCGAACTGCTGGCCAGCGGGACCGACGCTGCCGAAATCTTCGCCTTCATGCGCGATCAGTTGCTCGACCCTGGCTCCGACTGCCCAGGATGGGCGACGGCGCCCGAAACCCGCAGCGCGCTGCAAGGCTTCGATGCACTGGCGCTGCTTGGCGACCGCCACTTCGAACGCCGGGCCAAGCCGTTCGACATCAACTCGGGCTTCGGCGGCCATGTGTTCAGCTTCCATGACGTGACCGAGTGCCGGCGATCGCAGCGCGAACTCACCCTCGTGAACCAGACGCTGGAGTCGCGCGTCGCGGCGCGAACCCGCGACCTCGAACTGGCCGTGACCCAGGCCGATGCGGCCAGTCGCGCCAAGAGCGACTTCCTCTCCAACATGAGCCACGAGATCCGCACGCCCATCAACGGCGTCCTCGGCATGGCCCATCTGGCGCTGCAGGCCAACCCCGATGCGAAGCAGCGCGACTATCTCACCAAGATCCGCTTCGCCGGGCAGAACCTGCTCGCGATCGTCAACGACATCCTCGACATCTCGAAGGTCGAGGCCGGCATGCTCGATCTCGAGCAGACGGATTTCTCGCTGTCCACCGTGCTTGCCGGCGTCTTCGACCAGATGGCTCCGGCGGCTGCGGCCAAGGGGCTGAAGCTGGTCCTGCAGACCGACCCCGCACTCTTGCGCACGCTGCGCGGCGACCCGCTGCGCATCGGCCAGGTGTTGCTCAACTACGTCTGCAACGCCATCAAGTTCAGCCACGCCGGCGAGGTCCGCGTCAGTGCCCGGGAAGTGAACGCCGACGGCACGGGCTGTCAGCTCAGGTTCGAGGTGCAGGACCACGGCATCGGGATCACCCCGGCGCAGATCGCAAGGCTCTTCCAACCCTTCCATCAGGCCGACAGTTCGACCACGCGCGAGTTCGGCGGAACCGGATTGGGCCTGGCAATCTGCAAGCAACTGGCGATGGTCATGGGCGGCGATGTCGGAGTCGCAAGCAGGCCCGGCGAGGGCAGCACCTTCTGGTTCACCACCCGCCTTCTATGGGGCAGTTCGGGCCAGGCCGTCATCCGGCAGGTCGAACACGCAGTGCACCCGGATGCGCTTCGGGGCGCGCGCATCCTGCTGGTGGAAGACAACTCCGTGAACCAGGAAGTGGCGGCCAGCATCCTGCAGGCTGCCGGCGCCGTGGTCACCCTTGCAGACAACGGACGGGAGGCCGTCGACATTCTTCTCAGCCAGCCTTTCGACTGCGTGCTGATGGATGTGCAGATGCCCGAACTGGATGGCTTCGGGGCGACGCGGCTGATCCGCGCTGATCCCCGTCTGGCCCCGACGCCGGTACTGGCGATGACAGCCAACGCCAGTGCCGCCGATCGTGCGCGCTGCATCGAAGCCGGCATGGACGACTTCATGAGCAAGCCGATCGATCCGCAGGCGCTGGTGGCGACCGTGGCGAGATGGCTGCCCGGGCGCAAGTCGGGTCTGGCGCACGCGCAATCTCCGAAGCGCGCCGATGACGCGCCGAGGCCGATCGAAGTGGTCGGCGACCCCGCCATGGTCGATCTGTCGATCCTGTCGCGAACGGTTGCCGGCGATGCACAGAAAGTTCGCCGCTATGCAGGTATGTTCGTCGACAACATTCCCGAGACGCTGGCCGAACTGCAGGCCACCTGGGCGCTGGGAGACCTGCCGAAGCTGGCCGACATCGGCCATCGCTGGAAGTCGTCTTCGATGATGGTGGGCGCCCTGGGCCTGGCCGCCCTGTGCCAGACGCTGGAAGGCTTTCGTGTCAACGGCACCCTGGAGCAGGCCGGCGCCGTCATCCAGACGATGCCCGCCCTGCTGGCGGGTGTGTCAGCCAATATCGCCAGGGAGCTTGCATGACGATCCACCTGCGGTGGCTCGATGCCGCCCTGCCTACGCTCGCCGTCGCCTGCGCTGCGCTGCCGCTGTTTCATCGTGTCGGCGCCATGGAATTGATGGCGGTCGGCGGTGTCGCGGCCGCCAGCGTCTGGGCCGCCGTCAGATCGGCCCGTGCAGCCTCTGCAACGGCTGCAGACAGCGCCCAACAGGCCGTCGATGCCGATGCGGGTCTCCTGGCGCAGTACGGCGACGAGTTGTCGCCACTGCTGCGCGGCATCCTGCCCGTGTGGCGTGAGCATGTCGAATCCGTCAGAAGCCAGACCGACATGGCCGTCGGCGACCTTGTCGTCAACTTCTCGTCGATCACGGAGCAATTCGAGGCGGCCGGGTTCAAAGGCACATCCGACGCGTCGGACACCGGCCAGGACACCACGATCTCGCTGCTGACCTTGTGCGAGCGCGAGCTGCAGCCGGTGATTGCGTCGATGACCCGCCTCACCGACAGCAAGGGCGCACTGGCCGCCAGCGTCCGCGAGTTGTCGGTGATCACGGGCGAACTCCAGACCATGGCCAGCGAGGTGGCCGGCATCGCTGCCCAGACCAACCTGCTGGCCATCAACGCGGCCATCGAGGCTGCCAGGGTGGGTGCGGCCGGGCGGGGATTCGCCGTCATCGCCAAAGAGATACGCAGCTTGTCGCAAGCCTCGGCCAAGACCGCCAACCACATCACTGGGCGCATGGCGCAGATCATGACGATCATGAAGAACACGTCCGAGGCGGCCGCCCAGGCCGCCTCCAGCGACAAGAGCGCGATCGAGCTGTCAGGAACCGTGGTCGAAGACGTGCTGAGCCATGTCCGGGAGCTGAGCGTCGAGGCCCAGACCATGCTCGGCCAGGGCAATGTCATCCGGTCGAACATCGAGGCGCTGATCGTCAGCCTGCAGTTCCAGGACCGCGTGAGCCAGGTGATCGGCGTCATCGACAAGGACATTGCGCGGCTGCACGACACGATCGACAGCGAAGAAGCACTGCCCAGCGCGGACCAGTGGCTGGCCGACCTGCAGGCCCGCTACACGATGAAGGAACAGCGGCGAAGCCACGGCACGTCTGCAGGCGGCAGTGCGGCCGCATCCAGCGCCGCTCCTGCGGCTGCCCTCTTCTTTTAAAGACCACCCGAGAGTTTCCACATGGCCAAGACCGTTCTCATCGTCGACGATTCCACTTCGTTGCGCGCCCTTGTCAAGCTGTCGCTCATCCGGGCCGGCTATGCCGTACTCGAAGCCAGCGACGGCAGGGAGGGCCTCGTGCAGCTTGAAAAGGCGACGAAGGTGAACCTGATCGTGAGCGACGTGAACATGCCCAACATGGACGGCATCACGTTCGTGACCCACGTCAAGCAGCACGCCAGGCACAAGTTCATCCCCGTGATCATGCTGACCACCGAGGACGAGGCGGCCAAGATTGCGCAGGCCAAGGCTGCCGGCGCGAGAGCTTGGCTGACCAAGCCGTTCAACCCGCCGCAACTGCTTGACGCGGTCGGCAAGCTGGTCCTGGCCTGAGGAGAGCGCTGTGATGACCCACTGCTCTCTTCCCCATGAACTCACGATCTACACGATCGGCGAGCTGCAACCGCAGTGCCTGGTCTGGATCGCCACGGGCGCCGACGAGGGCGAACCCGGAACCGTCGGCGGCCTGCGCGTCGATGCACAAGCGGTGCAGGAAGTCGACGCGGCAGGCGTGCAATTGCTGTTGTCCCTGTCGAACGCGCTGGCACAGCAGCACCGGCCGCTCCAGCTGGTGCGCCCGAGCGCGCCGCTGCGTGCGGCTTGCAGGGCACTCGGCGCCAGCAGCCTGATGGCCCACGCCGACCTGAGCAAAGAGGCAGCATGAACATCCCCAATGACGACGGCATCGCCGCCGAACTGCTGCCTGTCTTCATCGCCGAAGCCGAGGAACAGATCGTCGCGCTGGAGCAGCTTCTGCTGCAGCTCGAAGACACGCCCGAGGACCGCGATCTGCTGGACGCACTCTTTCGCTGTGCCCACACCATCAAGGGTTCGGCAGGGGTTTTCGGCCTGTCCGGGGTGGTGGACTTCACGCACCACGTCGAGACCCTGCTGGCCCGCCTGCGCGAGGGCCACCTGGTGCTGACGCCGGACTTGAGCACCTTGCTGCTGCAGAGCAACGACGAGATCAAGGTGCTGGTCAGCAGCGCGCAGGATTCGCAGGAGGAACCCGAAGAGACCGTGTCGGCGCGCGAGAGGCTCGTGAATCGTCTTCGGGATGCCGCCGGCGAGATGCCCGCCGCGACGGCCGGCCCGACGACGCATGAATCGGCCGACGCGGGCTCCACCGAAACGGCCGCTGCCATTCGCCGCTGGCATCTTTCGGTGCAGTTCGGCGTCGATACGTTTCGCCATGGCATGGACCCGCTGAACATCCTCAACTACCTGGGCACGCTCGGGTGCCTCGCGGATGTCGCTTGCGACACGCTCGCGGTGCCTGAACTCAAGAACCTCGATCCCGAAAGCTGCCATCTGGCCTTCGAGTTCAGTCTCGACACCGCAGCGACCCGCGACGCCATCGAGCAGATCTTCAGCTTCGTGCGCGAAGACTGCGTGCTGCTCCTGACCGAGCCGGCCACCCCGCCATCGCAAGTCCGGTCGCAGGATGAACTGCTGCAGACGAGTGTCAGTGCGGGTCCACCAGCGCCGGACAGGCGACAGCGCGCTGGCAGCACCGCCGCCGCACCCGACGACAACGGCTTCATCCGCGTCCAGGCCAACCGCCTGGACGAAGTGATCGACCTGCTGGGTGAACTCGTGATTGCCGGTGCCGGCGCGTCGCTGATGGCGCGGCAGTCGCGCCAGCGCGGGCAGATCGAGGCCAACCAGCGCATCACCCGGCTCATCGAGGGCATCCGCAACAGCACCTTGAAGCTGCGCATGGTGCCGATCGGCGAAACCTTCGCCCGCTTCCGGCGCGTCGTGCGCGATACGGCTTCCGAACTCGGCAAGGACGTGCTGCTGGAGATCGTCGGTGGCGACACCGAACTCGACAAGGCCGTGGTCGAACGCATCGCCGACCCTTTGATGCATCTGGTGCGCAACGCGCTGGACCATGGCCTGGAAACGCCCGATCAGAGGCTGGCCTCGAACAAGCCGGCGCAGGGCAGGCTGACCCTTGCTGCCTGCCATGAATCGGGTCACATCCTGATCCGCATCAGCGACGACGGCCGCGGCATCCAGCGCGACAAGGTGCTGCAGCGCGCGTGGGAGCGCGGGCTGGTCGAGCAGGGCGTCGAGCCGCCGGATGCCGACATCCTGAAGCTGATCTTCGAGGCCGGTTTCTCCACCGCCGAGGCGGTCACCAACCTCAGCGGGCGGGGTGTCGGCATGGACGTCGTGCGCCGCAACATCGAGGCCCTGCGCGGCTCGGTCGCCCTGACCAGCGAACCGGGGCAAGGCTCGATCATCGAGATCCGTCTGCCGCTGACGCTGGCCATCATCGACGGCTTCCTGCTCGGCGTCGGCGCTTCCAGGTTCATCCTGCCGCTCGATGCGGTGGTCGAAGTGATCGCGAGCCAGCCCGGTGCCAGCACGACGACCGCCGGCGACGACCAGGGCCGCAGCTGCGTTCAGTTGCGCGGCCAGATCCTGCCCGTGGTCAACCTGCGCACGCTGTACGGGCTCAAATCGCCGCAGCCCGAGCGCAGCAGCATCGTCGTCGTGCGTTCGGGCTCGCGCCGCTACGGCGTGATGGTCGATGCGCTGCTGGGCCAGCACCAGACCGTCATCAAACCCCTTGGCCTGATGTTGCGCAGCCTGCGCGGCGTGTCGGGCTCGTCGATCCTCGGCACCGGCGAAGTCGCGCTGATCTTCGACGTCGGTTCGCTTGGCGAACTGGCCGCGGCGGGCACGACGCGCACCAGCACAGGCCGCGCTGCCACGCCGCCGCCGCAGCGCGTCGTGCGCTTCGGATGAAGCAGGCTGCCGCGTCAGCCTGTCCAGATTACCGCGCGCGGCCTTCAGGGCTTGCGCCACAGCAGTCCGCTCTTGCCGTACCCGTCACTTCGACACCCCGCATCGTATCTTTCACTGGAGCCACCATGAATTTCCTCAAGAACATGAAGATCGGCAGCCGCCTGGCGCTGGCCTTCGGCGTCGTCCTGGCCATGCTGCTGGGCGTAGCCGGGCTCGGCTACTCCAGCATGATGCAAGTGCAGGAGCGCCTGAAGGAAATCGCCCAGGTCAACAACCAGCAAACGGCACTGGCGGTGGCCATGCGCGGCGCTGTGAACCGGGTGGCGCTGGCGGCGCGCGAGCTGGTGCTGGTGCGCAACCCGGAACAGGTGCGCGAAATCACCCTCGCCATGGCTGCGTCGAAGGCCGACTACGAAAAATCCGAGCAGGCGCTGGGGGCAATGTTCGCGAAGAGTGCGACAACCTCGGCCAAGGAGACAGAACTCTTCAAGACCATCGGCGAGGCGGGCCTACGCACCCGCCCGCTGTTCGACGCGTTGATCGCGCTCGGCCAGGCCGGCAAGCAAGCCGACGCGACCCGCTACATGGTCGACGTCGTCAAACCGGCGCAGGGAGTCTGGACTGCTGCGCTGCGCGAACTGGCCGCCCTGGAAGAATCGTTGAACCAGGACGCCTACAAGGCCGCCGAAGAGGCTTACACCTCCGGGCGCAACCTGCTGATGCTGATCTCCAGCCTGGCCCTGGTCTGCGTTGCGCTGGCGGCCTGGCTGATTGCACGCTCGATCGTCGGCCCGGTCCGCCAGGCGGTGCAGGTGGCGCAGGCCGTCGCCGACGGGCGACTGGACTCCGACATCGACACCCGCGGTGGCGACGAGATCGGCCAGCTGATGAAGGCGCTGGCGCTGATGCAGCAGAGCCTGCTCGAGCGTGCGCAGCGTGACGTCGGTGTCGAGAAGGAAGTGGCGGCCGTCGTGGACGGTGCTGCGCAAGGCGACTTCAGCCAGCGTCTGAGCCTGGAAGGCAAGGAAGGCTTCTTCGCCAACCTGAGCAAAGGCATGAACCAGCTGCTCGAGACCAGCGAGCAGGGCCTGACCGACGTGTCTGAGGTGCTGGCCGCCTTCGCCGAAGGCGACCTGAGCAAGCGCATCGAGCGCGACTACAGCGGCCTGTTCGGCAAGGTCAAGGACAACGCCAACACCACGGCCGACAACCTGACCCGCGTGATGGGCGAAGTGCGCGCCGCTGCCAACGCGCTGACCGGCGCGGCCAACCAGGTCAGTTCGACGGCACAGAGCCTGTCGCAATCGGCCAGCGAGCAGGCCAGCTCGGTCGAAGAGACGACCTCGTCGATCGACCTCATGTCGGCATCGATCACGCAGAACAGCGACAACGCCAAGGTCACCGACGGCATGGCCACCAAGGCCAGCAAGGAAGCCGGCGAAGGCGGCCAGGCAGTCACGCAGACGGTCAGCGCCATGAAGCAGATCGCGCAGAAGATAAGCATCATCGACGACATCGCCTACCAGACGAACCTGCTGGCGCTGAACGCGGCGATCGAAGCAGCGCGGGCCGGCGAGCACGGCAAGGGCTTCGCGGTGGTGGCCGACGAGGTGCGCAAGCTGGCCGAACGCAGCCAGGAAGCGGCCAAGGAGATCGGCGACCTGGCGTCCAACAGCGTGTCCACGGCAGAACGTGCGGGCAAGCTGCTCGACGAGATCGTGCCGTCGATCCAGAAGACATCCGAGCTGGTGCAGGAGATCGCTGCGGCATCGCAGGAGCAAAGCCAGAGCGTGACGCAGATCGGCGGGGCCATGGGCCAGCTGAGCAAGGCCACGCAGCAGAACGCGTCGGCGTCGGAGGAACTGGCGGCAACGTCTGAAGAACTGTCCGGCCAGGCCGAACAGTTGCAGCAGTCGGTGGCTTTCTTCGACCTCGGCAATGACGCGGCGCCGGTGCGCAAGGGCAAGCTCGAGGCAGCCAACACGACCGAGCGCCGAGCCCCCAACTCGCCGCTGCGCACGGTGGTCAGGGCCAGCAGCGCCACACCCAAGGTCGCAGCCGCCGCCGGCGCGCGCGGCAACTTCCGGCCGTACTGAAGGAGCGTGAGATGAGCGAGCAAGCCACAGGCACGACTGGCACCGGCGCGAAGGCCGCGGCCAGCCTGATGCCAATACAGCCAGCACAGTCAACACAGCCGGCGCAGTACCTCACGTTCTGGCTCGGCGAAGAGGTGTTCGGCATGGACATCCGCACCGTCAGCGAAATCATCCAGTGCGGGCCGATGGCCGCGGTGCCGCTGATGCCGGACTTCGTGCGCGGCGTCATCAACCTGCGTGGCAAGGTGGTGCCGGTGATCGACCTGAACGCGCGCTTCGGCAGGCCGGCGGCCAAGCTGGGCAAGAAGAGCTGCATCGTGATCTTCGACGCGATGCGTGCCGGAGAGCGCAGCGAACTGGGCCTGCTGGTGGATGCGGTGAGCGAGGTCATCAAGATCGCACCGGCCGACATCGAGCCGCCCCCCGACTTCGGCAGCGCCGTGCGCCGCGACTTCATCCGCGGCATGGGCAAGGTGGCGCAGCGTTTCGTGATCATCCTCGAGCCCGACCGTGCGCTGGACGTGGCCGAGATGGCGGGCTTGTGCGAAGCCGCGCAAGAGTCGCTGGCGGCATGACCGTGCAGACCTTGGGCGACGCCACCTACCGCGCGATCACCGCGCTGATGTACTCGGCCGTGGGGCTTTCGTTCGCCGACAACAAGAAGGCGCTCGTCTCTTCGCGCCTGGCACCGCGCATCCAGCGGCTCGATCTGGGCAGCTTCGAGGACTACCTGACGCTGATCGCCAGCAGCCAGGACGGTGGCGAATTCCAGATGGCGGTCGATCTGCTGACCACCAACGAGACCTACTTCTTCCGCGAGCCCGCCCACTACGACGTGTTGGAGAAGGAACTCGCGGCGTGCAAGCCGCAAGCGCTGTCGGTGTGGAGCGCTGCGTCATCGTTCGGCGACGAGGCCTACAGCCTGTTCTTCATCGGCACGGCAGAAGGCCGGGTGCCCTGCGAAACGCCTTTGCAGACGATCGCGCCGGGCGCGTTTCGCAAGGAGGCCGCATGACCCCGGAGACAGCGATCGCCACCACGCTGCACCCAGGCGATGTGGCGATGGGCCAGCAAGGCGACCGGCTCGAGACCTTGCTCGGCTCTTGCGTGGCCATCGTCATCACCGACCCGCGCCGCACGGTGGGCGCCATGTGTCACATCGTTCATTCCCGGGCAGCACCCCGCAATGCACGCGCGACTGGCGTGTATGCCCATGTGGCACTCGACACCATGGTCGGCCTGCTGGAGCGACGCGGCATCACGGCCCGGCTTTGCGAGGCCTATGTCTATGGCGGCGGCAACATGTTCCCGCAGCTGGAACAGGGCCCGAGCGTCGGTGACGACAACGCCGACTGGGCGCTCGGCGCGCTCTCCGCGCTCGGCATCCGGGTGCTGGCGGTCGACCTCGGAGGTGCGGCGTACCGGCGTCTGAGCTGGACTGTCGGCCGCGGCGCGCCGCAGGTCGTCACGACGGCGGTCTGAGAGCGTTCACCATCATGGCCATCAAGGTGTACGTCGTCGACGATTCGGCCGTCGTGCGGCAGGCGCTGATGCATTTGCTGCACGGCGACTCCGAGATCGAATTGATGGGCAGCGCGCCCAACCCGCTGATCGCCGGCCCGGTGATCCGCAAGACCCGGCCCGACGTGTTGCTGCTCGACATCGAGATGCCGGGCATGGACGGCCTGACCTTCCCGCGCCAGGTGATGGCCGAGATGCCGATCCCGAACGTGATCTGCTCGACCTTGACCGACAAGGGCAGCAAGGTCGCGCTCGAAGCGCTGGCCGCTGGTGCAGTGGCGGTGGTGGCCAAGCCGCGCCTGGGGCTGAAGCAGTTTCTCGAAGACTCGCGACGCGAACTGAAGGCCGCGCCACCGCGCCCGTCGCCGGCCTTGCAGGTGAATGGCCTGCACGCTCTGGCGGTGAACAAGCCCGTGGTGCCGGGCAGTTCGACCGGAGGCACGCAGGCCATCGAGTCGGTTTTGACGGCACTGCCAGCGGACAGCCCTGGCATCGCCATCGTTCAACACAGGCCCGAGGCGTTCACGGCCATGTACGTCCAGCCGCCCTGCGTCGTCTTCGGCATGCCCATGGAAGCCATCCGACTGCAGGCCGTGGATGAGGTGCTGCCTATGTCCGGTGTAGCCCGCGCCATCCTGCAGTTCGACCATCGCGGTTGATCGAACACCCAACGGGGAATCATCATCAAGACCGTCATCATCGACGACGTTCAGATGAACGTCACATTGCTTCGGCATCTGGCGCTCAAGCTGCCCGACAACGAGCCAGTGTGCTTCAACGACCCGGTGGCGGCGCTGGACTGGTGCCTTGACAACGACCCGGATCTGGTGGTGACGGACCAGATGATGCCCAGGCTCAGCGGCACCGAGCTGGTCCGGCGCTTCCGCGCGCGCTACCCCGATACGCCGGTGCTGATGGTCACCACGGACCTGGACACCGCACTGCGGCATCAGGCCCTGCAAAACGGTGTGACCGACTTTCTCAACAAGCCCTTGGACGGCATCGAGTTCCTCGCGCGAGCCAAGAACATGCTGGCGCTGCGCGCCAGCGCCAGGAAGCTGGCCGATCACGCGGCATGGCTGGCCGGCGAGGTGCGTGCTACGACACGAAGGGTCCAGGAGCGTGAGCGGGAAACCATTTTCTGCCTGGCCAGAGCGGCCGAGCACCGAGACCCCGAGACCGGCGGGCACATCATGCGCATGGCGCACTACGCGCAGCACATCGCGCGGGTGCTGGGCCTTTCCGACGAGCAGCAGGAGCTGTTGCTCGCCGCTGCGCCGATGCACGACGTAGGCAAGGTCGGTACGCCGGACGCGATTCTGCTCAAGCCGGGCAGGCTGACCGAAGACGAGTTCGAGATCATGAAGCTGCACACCAGCATCGGCTACGAAGTCTTGCGCGCAGGCAGTTCGCCCTTGCTGCAGGTGGCGGCCGAGATCGCACTGACCCACCACGAGAAGTTCGACGGCAGCGGCTATCCGCGCGGCCTGGCGGGCGAGGCCATTCCGCTGTTCGGCCGCATCGCGGCGGTGGCGGATGTCTTCGATGCCCTGACGTCGGAGCGCCCATACAAGAAGGCCTGGACCGTCGAGCGGGCCATCCAGCTGTTGCGCGACGGCAGGGGCAAACATTTCGACCCGCGCTGCGTCGATGCCTTCTTACAGGACTGGCACGCGGTCCTGGAGATCAAGAGCCGCTTTGCGGACGAGCCGTCGCAGGCTCCACAAGCCTCGCATGCCGAGGTTCACGCCTGATTCACCCAATGCTCGAAGGCACCTTTCGGGTCCTTGGAATCCACCCGGCTCGCTTCGGTGATGCTGATCGAGGTTGTGGCCCAGGTCGTGGCGGAGAGCGTGATCGCGGCTGACGACCTACCCACAGCCTGTATCCAGAAGAGAAGGTCCGCAATGCAAGCTGCGCCACTACCCAGCGACGAATCCGAACGCATCGCTGCACTGCGGGCGCTCGATGTACTCGACACGCCAGCCGAGTGCGCGTTCGACGCCTTCGTGAATGCCGCAGCCGCGGTCTGTGACGCGCCGATTTCGCTCATCAGCCTGATCGACACCGATCGCCAGTGGTTCAAGGCCAACTACGGCCTGGCACGCGCCACCCAGACACCGCGCAACAGCGCCTTCTGCGCCCACGCCATCTTGCAGACCGGCTTGTTCGAGGTGCGCGACGCGACCTTGGACCCTCGCTTCGCCGACAACCCGCTGGTGGTCGGTGACCCCGACATCCGCTTTTACGCCGGTGCGCCAGTGCGCCTGAGCAACGGGCACTGCATCGGCACGCTCTGCGTGATCGACAGTCAACCACGCACGTTGAACGAGCGCCAGCGAGAAGTGCTGCTATTTCTGGCCCAGGCCACCGCCCAGGCCTTGGAAGGGCGGCGTGCACTGGAGCAGGTCAAACTGACACAGCAGCAACTGAGTCTGGCGCTCGAGGGCTCCGGCCAGGCGCTCTGGGACTGGAACCTGGGCGAGGATCGGCTCTACCTCAGCGAGCATTGGGGCGTGCTGATCGGAGAACCTCCCGCGGCACAGTGGATCACGGCGGCGGCATTTCTCGCCGCCTTGCAAGCTGCGGACGGCCATGCCGCGCGCACAGCCTTGTTGCCGGTGATCAAAGGCCAGACGACGGACTACCTGATCGAGTTCCAGGCCCGCCATCGGGCTGGTCACTGGATCTGGGTCCATTGCATGGGCAAGGTCGTCGAACGCGACTCGGCGGGCCGTGCACTGCGCATGGCCGGAACGGTGGCCGACGTCAGCGCCCGCAAGGAAACTGAAAGAGTGCTGCTGCAAGCCAAGGAAGCCGCCGAGCAGGCGAGCCGGATCAAGAGCGACTTCCTGGCCAACATGAGCCACGAAATCCGCACGCCGATGAACGGCGTGCTGGGAATGACAGAACTGGCGCTCGACACCGAGCTCACGCATGAGCAGCGCGAGTACCTGACCCTGGCCAAGAGCTCGGCCGATTCGCTGCTGCGGGTCGTCAACGACATCCTGGACTTCTCGAAGATCGAAGCCGGGCGCATGGACCTGGAGCACATCCGGTTCTCGCTCGAACATACGCTGCGCAACACCATGAAGTCGCTCGCAGCGGGTGCGCACCAGAAGCACCTGGAGTTGATTCTCCAGCTAGCCCCGGATGTCCCGGCGCTGCTTCTGGGCGACCCCGGCCGATTGCGCCAGGTGATCGTCAACCTGGTGGGCAACGCGATCAAGTTCACCGAACTCGGCGAGGTGGTGTTGAGCGTCAGCCGGCTCAATGGCAGCGCTGAGCCCTCGGCCCGGCTGCGCTTTGCAGTGCGCGACACCGGCATCGGCATCGCAGCGGACAAGTTGACAGCCGTGTTCGAGTCCTTCTCACAGGCCGACACAAGCACCACGCGCCACTACGGCGGCACCGGCCTGGGCCTGACGATCTCGGCAAAGCTGGTTCGCATGATGGGGTCGAAGATCGACGTGACGAGCACACCGGGCCAGGGCAGCACCTTCGAGTTCACGCTGGACTTCCCGGTGGTGTCCGATGTCTCTCGAGCAGCCCGCAGCGGCAGTGCCCCGCTTGGAGGCATGCCCGTGCTGGTGGTCGATGACAACGCCACCAACCGGCGCCTTCTGGTGCGGATGCTGAGCGACTTCGGCATGCTGCCCACTGCCGTGGAAGGCGCTGAGCAGGCGCTGGAGGAACTGGCGCGAGCATGTCAAGCCGGCGATCCCTATGCCCTGGCTGTCCTGGATGTGCAGATGCCCGGCATGGACGGGTTCGAGCTGGCCGGGCGCATGCGGCAGCACGAAGATCACGCTGACACGACCGTCGTGATGCTGACATCGGAAGGTCAGCGCGGCCACGCCGCACGCTGTCTCGAGCTGGGGCTGGCCGGCTATCTGATGAAGCCGGTGTCCGAGTCGGACTTGTTGGGCGCCATCATGACGGCACTCGGCGATCCACCCGCGCAGGCCCGACCCTTGATCACTCGACACTCCATGCGCGAAACCCGCCGCCCGCTGAAGCTGCTATTGGCCGAGGACAACGCGATCAATCAGACGCTGGCGGTGCGACTGCTGCAAAAGTTGGGGCACAGCGTCACGGTGGCCGACAACGGTATCGAGGCCGTTGCGCATTGGCAGCAAGGCGGCTTCGACGCCATCCTGATGGACGTGGACATGCCACTCATGAACGGCCATCAGGCCACCGCGCGGATCCGCGAGCAAGAGCGTGGCAGCGGCACCCGCATCGCCATCGTGGCGATGACGGCGCACGCCATGCAGGGGGCACGCGAGAGATGCCTGCAGCAGGGCATGGACGGCTACCTGACCAAGCCCATCGACACCGCGGCGTTGTGGAATGAACTTGACAGCCTGGCCAGGCTGACGGCCGTCAGCGCCGCGGTGGAGGCCGACCCACGAAGCGTCGGCGTGGCGGCGCCGAGGCGCCCGCCCATTGCGGACTTCACCAAGGTGCGCGCCACGCTGGACGACAGCCGCGAGTTTTTCGTCGAAATGGTGGCTCTGCTCGACCGCGATGCGCCAGCCTGTTTGCAGCGCATCCGGCAGGGGATGGCCGATGCCGACAGCGAGGCCATGCGCCAAGGCGCGCACGCCTTGAAGGGCATGGTTGCCATCTTTGCGGCCGAGCGCAGCGTGCAGGCTGCGGAAAGAGTCGAGCGGGATGCCGGGAAGCCCGGTCAAGACCGCGCGGAGGCGGAACTGGGCGTGGCCGTAGCCGAACTGCAGACGGCCTTGCACGACTATCGCTGGTGACGAGCCTGCGAGGCAGTTCTGATGGCCACGTCGTACCGCTTGCCTTCACTGTTCCGCTTAGCATCCCACAGAGATGTCATCACTTCGTCACTTCAGTGCCAAAGGCCCGGACTCGCCCGACACCAAGGCGCTGTCATGGTGGCGCGCGTTGTGCGCGTTGGCGGGCCTGAATGTGTGCCTGTGGCTGGCCGTCTGGTACGCCGGCCCGGGCTCGGGCTCGGGCTCGGATTTCTATGCGGGATGGCAGTTGACGCTGTCGGGTGTCTACGTGATGGTCTGTGCGTACCATTCGGTGCTGCCCCGGGTGGATCTGGAACGTCTGGTGGTGGTGGATTCCTTCTGGTCCAGCATCATCCTGGGCCGCGCCGCGGCCACGGTGGCCGAAATCTGCTTTGGCGTGCAGCTCGCCCTGCTCGTCCACCAGTTGGGGGCGATGGCCGAACTGCCGATGGTGCAGCACGCCGCCTGGGGTATTCCGGTGTTCATGACGCTGGCGCAGGCCTTCTGCTGGCACAGCGTATTGACGCTCAACCACATCACGCAGGCCGTCGAGTCACTGCTTTGGGCCGCCGGGTTTTCCTTCACCGCCGCGCTGCTGGCGGTGGTTGCGGGCTACAGCATCGGATGGGTCCATGCACTCGCCGTCTTCGGCCTTGTTTGCTCGCTGGTGTTCGTCACCTACGTGCTCGCCGTGGATGCCCCGATGTACCTGCGCCGCCACCGCGAGGGCAAGGCCCGTGGCCAGGCCTACCTGAGCCTGGCCCAGGGCACCCGTGATGCGCTGTACCGGCGAGTGCCCAGCCGGCATTGGTCGGCCTGGAAGGACGATGCCATGTGGCTCACGCCTTACTTCAGCGTGGGTGCCTGGGCCAGCATCGCGATGGTCTGGGCGCCCGGCCACTGACAGATCCGGTTCTGGCATCGCATGGGCAAAGCACCCGTGCGGCGGCGGAAGGCCCGCGTGAACGCACCGGGTTCGGGAGGATCCGGGCAGGACAGCGACGTCGATGGCGGTGCTGCCGCAGCGCCACGGTCGCGCATCAACACAGCGCCGCCACTGAACACGCCGGGCAGCCGCACGCCGGCGTGGGTGTCGGCGGTGCCGCCGATCAGGTGTTCGGCTTCACGGCCGCGACGGCTTCGGCGCGTGGAACTCGTCCATCACCTGGCCCGACTCGGGCAGCGTCATGCCGCCGTCGACCACCAGCGTCTGCCCTGTCACCCAGCGCGCCTCGTCGCTGGCCAGGTAAAGCATCGCGAAGGCGACGTCGTCGGGCTGGCCGGCGGTGCCCAGCGGAATCTCGCGCACCAGCGTGGCCTGCGTCTCGGGCTGGCTCAGCCGACCGCGCGGCTTGGCGACGAAGCCCGGCTCGACGCCGTTGACGGTGATCTGGTGCGGCGCCAACTCGAGCGCCGCCGATCGGATGAAGCCGTTGACGCCCGCCTTGGCCGCGGCGTAGTGCGCCGAGTTCAGCATCGCGACGCGCGGGCCGGTGACCGACGAGGTGATGACGATGCGGCCACCGCGCTGCTTCAGCGGCGGCAACGCCGCCTGCGTCAGCCAGAAGCAGCTCTCCAGGTTGAGCTGCAGGGTCTGCCGCAGCGCGTCGTGGGTCAGATCCTCGAGGCTGGACCAGGGGCAGCCGCCGGCGTTGTGCACCAGGACCTGCAACCCACCGAAGGCAGCCACGGTATCGGCGACCGCCTGGCGGCAGCCGGCCTCCTCGGCATGGAAGGCGGTGGCCTGGGCGCGCAGGCCGCGCTCGCGCAGCCCGGCCGCCACCTGCTCGGCGGCGTCAAGCGTGCGGTTGGCCAGCATCACCATCGCGCCGGCCTCGGCCAGGCGCGTGGCCACGGCCGCGCCGATGCCCCGGCCCGCGCCGGTGACCAGCGCGGCCTTGCCGTCGAAGCGGAACATGCTCACGCCTCGACCCCGCAGCTTGCGCACAGCTCGGCGCAGAACTCGCGCAGCACCTCCACGTACCGGTCGGTGTCGGCCTCGGTCGTCGCCGGGCACACCAGCAGCATGCAGTGGAAGGGCGTGATCAAGACGCCGCGGTTCATGAAGTAGACGTGCAGCAGTGCTTCGAGCGTGTCGTCACGGCTGCGCCGGAAGTCGGCGCCGTTGCGCGGCGGATCGGCCACGAACATGGTCTCCAGCCGCGAGCCGAGCTGCACCACGCACCACGGCAGCCGGTGTGCCGCGATCACCTCGCGTGAGCGCACGGCCAGCGCCTCGGCCAGGCGCGTCATGTGCGCAAAGGCGGGCGCGGTCAGCACCTGCGCCAGCACCGCACGCACGGCGGCCACCTGCAGCGCGCTGCCGGCCAGCGTGCCGCCGAAGCCGAGGTGGGCGCTCTGCCGCACCGTCGCCGGGTTGACCTTCGGCACCTGCTGCCACAGCCGCTCGGCCACCGCGGCGCTGGTGCCGTACAGCCCCACCGGCACACCGCCGCCGACCGCCTTGCCGACGACCAGAAAGTCGGGCTGCAGTTGGTCGCGGCCGGTGATGCCACCGGGGCCGCTGGAGAACGTGTGGGTTTCGTCCAGCACCAGCAGCGTGCCCGTCTCGCTGGTCAGGCGGCGCAGTTCTGCAATGAAGCCGGGCAGCGGCTCGATCATGCCGAAGTTGGTCATGAAGGGCTCGGCCATCACGCAGGCCACGTCGCCGGCCTCGAGCGCGGCACGCAGCGCGGCCACGTCGTTGAAGGGCACGACCTTCGAGACACGCGCGTGGTCCGTCGCGTTGGCATGGATGCCGTTGCGCAGCACCACACGGCCTTCGGCGTCGAGCGCCACATGCGCCTCTTCCACCGCGCCGTGGTAGCAGCCGTCGAAGACCAGCACCTTGGCCCGGCCGGTGATCATGCGGGCGATGCGGATCACCGCGCGGTTGGCATCGGTGGCCGAGGTGGTGAAGCCCCAGTAAGGCAGGCCGAAGCGGCGCGTCAGCTCATCGCCGACCCAGGCCGCGTCTTCGGTGGGCAGCATCAGGGTGGCGCCACGGTCCAGCTGCGCGGCCACCGCCTGCGTGATCGCCGGATGGGCGTGGCCGCACATGGCGCCGGTGTCGCCGAGGCAAAAGTCGACCCGCTCGAAGCCGTCGACGCACTGCACGCGCGCGCCCCGGGCCGACTTCACGGCCAGCGGAAAGCCCCCGGCCCAGCGCCGCATCCAGTGCGAGGGCGCGCCGTACAGGTAGTGCTGCTGACCCGCCGCGAAGGCCGCGCGCGAACGCGGGTGCGTCTCGGCAAAGCGCGCCTGCTCGCGCGCCAGCGCCGCGCTCAAGGCTTGCGCATCG
>Ga0335394_10003226_pt1 | contig 18468 bp, 20 predicted proteins | sample MAT03_FD_205741 | JGI IMG/M metagenome (GOLD analysis project Ga0335394, IMG submission 205741) | Freshwater microbial communities from Lake Fryxell liftoff mats and glacier meltwater in Antarctica - MAT-03 (spades assembly) (version 2) ... | reverse complement strand
CCTTCGCCTTCTCCAGTACTTCCGCCACCAGCGCGGCGGCATCGCTCCAGAACGTCTCGGGCTCGCCCTCGGGCACGGGATATCCGGCAAATGTGCGGGTGGCGACGCCGAGCAGCGCCTCCGGCAGTTCAAGCCGCCGCACCCCGGCATGCGCCCGCAGCACGCCTTCGACCATTTCGGCGATCATTCCATAGGCCGCGGGATAGCTGCGCCAACGCGAGCGGCTCAGCTCCTGCTGGAATTCCTTCTCGGAAAAAAGCTTCTGCCAGTAGACGCCCGAGCGGACGCGGCAGAACTCGACGATGCATTTCTGGGCGAGGAACGCCGAGCGCGAATCCATGAAGTCCGCGAGATCGTCGCGGGTTTCCAGCCGCCTGGCGCCGCCGCCAAATGCGCGGCCGATGCTGTCCCAAAGTCCCATCGCGTCCTCCCGTCCGTGCGCAGTAGCAGGCTCTCCGGGGTAGGCGTCAAGGCTGGCCGACGATTCTAAAGTCGTATGAACAGCGGGGAACGACAAGTGCTACGAAAGCGATACCATGCTGCCCGACTCGTCGGCAGCGTCGGCAATTGGCTGGTCCAGAGCGTGTCTGGAGCCCGCCGGAGAAACCGCCGCCCATCCGCCATGTGGCACGGCGTCAAGAGGGAGGGTTAGGACAATGGCTGCACAAGACCGCGTCGGCTACTGGAACAAGACCAGGCGCCTGATGTTCATCATGTTGGGACTTTGGTTTTTCTTCGGCTACGTCATCCACATGTTCGTGACGAGCCTCAATGAAATCGTCATTTTCGGCTTCCCGCTCGGCTTCTACATGGCCGCGCAGGGATCGCTCATCGCCTTCGTCGTCATGCTGTTCTGGTTTGCCCGCAAGCAGAACTCCATCGACGAGGAATTCGGCGTGGCTGAAGATTGATCGGGGGGAACAATGGCAACTGGAACAGTCGCGGCGGGCAAAGGGGACTTCGTCTCCAATCTCGGACGCATCTATACGATCTATACGGGCGGCTTCATCGCCTTCATCATCCTGATGGCGATCCTGAGCTGGCTCGGCGTGCCGAACCGCATCGTCGGCTACATGTTCGTCGGCTTCACCATCATGATCTACGCGGTGATCGGCATTCTCAGCCGCACCATGCAGGTCGGCGAATATTACGTCGCCGGCCGGCGCGTTCCGGCGATCTACAACGGCATGGCGACCGGCGCCGACTGGATGTCCGGCGCGTCCTTCGTCGGCATGGCCGGCACGCTGTACATCCTGGGCTATGACGGCCTTGCCTTCGTGCTTGGCTGGACCGGCGGCTACGTGCTGGTGGCCATCCTGGTGGCGCCCTATCTGCGCAAGTTCGGCGCCTACACCGTGCCGGATTTTCTCTCGGCCCGCTACGGCGGCAACCTGGCGCGCTTCATCGGCGTCGTCGTTCTGTTCTCCTGCTCGTTCACCTATGTGGTCGCGCAGATCTACGCCACGGGCATCATCTCGGCACGCTTCCTCGGCCTCGACTTCACGGTCGCGGTCTATGTCGGCCTCGCCGGCATCCTGGTCTGTTCGATGCTCGGCGGCATGCGCGCGGTCACCTGGACGCAGGTCGCCCAGTACATCGTGCTCATCATCGCCTACCTCGTCCCGGCCATCTGGATGTCGACGGTCAAGACCGGCATCCCGATCCCGCAATTGATGCAGGGCCAGGCGCTGCAGGGCATCGCGGCGCTGGAAGCGGCGCAGGGCATCGTCGTCGGGCATGCGACACCGTTCTCGCATGGCGGCTACAACGCGCTGAACTACTTCCTGCTCATCCTCTGCCTGATGGTCGGAACGGCGTCCCTGCCGCACGTGCTGATGCGCTACTTCACGACGCCTTCGGTGCGTGAGGCCCGCGTGTCGGTGGCCTGGTCGCTGCTCTTCATCTTCATCCTCTATTTCACGGCGCCGGCCTATGCCGCCTTCGCGAAGTGGACGATGCTCGACCTGGTGGCGTCCGGCCTCACGCCGGAGAACATCGCGGACAAGGCCTCGTGGATGTTCCGATGGGCGGCGGCGGACAACGCGCTGGTGCAGATCTGCGGCAAGGCGGCGGTCGACGCCGCGGCGGTCGCGGCAGCCTGCGCGGAAGCCGGCGTGACCAACATCGCCTTCGCCAACATCAACCTCAACGCCGACATGATCGTGCTTGCCACGCCGGAAATGGCCGGCATGCCCTACGTCATATCGGGCCTCGTCGCCGCCGGCGGTCTTGCCGCCGCGCTGTCGACGGCCGATGGCCTGCTGCTGGCCATCGCCAACGCGCTCAGCCACGACATCTACTACAAGATGATCGACCAGAACGCGCCGACGGCGCGCCGGCTGGTGGTCTCGCGCGTGCTGCTTGTGGTTGTGGCGATCGCGGCCGCCTTTGTGGCGTCCACGAAACCGGCCGACATCCTGGCCATGGTGTCCTGGGCATTCTCGCTCGCGGCGGCGGGGCTTTTCCCGGCGCTCGTGCTCGGGGTGTGGTGGAAGCGCGCGAACTCGGCCGGCGCCATTGCCGGCATGATCGCGGGCTTCGGCGTCTGCCTGTACTACCTGCTCGGCACGCGTTACGGCGCGATCGGCTTCTACGAAATGTGGAGCGGCCTCTCGACCGCGACACCGGAGGCGATCGCCAAGTACACCGAGCTGAAGGCGGCGTTCGCAGCCGCAGCCCCCGACGCGCAGGCCGCGGCCTACGCGGCGCTCGACAAGCATGCCCAGACGATCGCCAACTGGTGGGGGGTGAAGAACCTCTCGGCGGCGGCGTTCGGTCTGCCGGTCGGCTTCGTCGTCATGTACGTCGTCTCGCGGATGACCAAGGAGCCCTCCGCGCAGCTCCAGGAGTTCATCGAGGAACTGCGCGTGCCGCGCGGCAAGACGATGATGGAAGAAAAGACCGCCTGACAAAACCTTGGGCAGTCATGGTGGGGTCCGCTCAGGCGGGCCCCACTTCGTTTTTCAAGATGTGATCGCCGGCCGGTTCACCCCTCGCGCAAACGCGCAAGATGATCTAGGACGCAGCATTGGCGTTGGAGCCCGCATGAGCCAATTCTGGAGCTACTGGTACTTTCACCTGCCGAACTTCGTGCTGGCGGCGGTCATGTACACGATGCTCGGCCGGCTGGCGCTCGGCTTCTTCGTGCCGGAGAACTGGGACAATTTCATCTGGCGGGGTTTCCGGCTGGTGACGGATCCGGCGGTGCGGGTCGTCCGGTACATCACACCCGACGTGCTGGCGCAGCCCGTCGTGCTCGCCTTCGCAGCACTCTGGCTGATGGTGCTGCGGGTCGCCTATTTCGGGCTGCTGTTCAACGCCGGCCTTGCGCCGGCCGCAACCGGGGGGAACTGACGATGGATCGTTCAGGGCTCGTACCGGTGATGGCGGTCGCAATCGTCAACGGCATCTTCTCGCCGTGGGTGCTGGTGGTCTTCCTGCTCTACCCGGTGTGGTACCCGTCATGGGCGCCGGCGACGACCGAGTTCGTCTACATGGCGAGCGCGCTGATCCTCTCGACGCTCACGCTGATGCTCGCCGGAGTGCCGGCCGCGCTCTACCAGCGGCTGTCCGGCAGCGCGAACACGATGATTGGATCGGCGATCTGGTTCGCGGGGGTGGCGATCCTGACGCTGCCTGCCGTTCCGAATGTGCTGCGGGCGCTGGGATTGCAGGCCTAGCGAAAGCTACCGCACCGTCCCGGATGTCACGGCGGTCGTGTCGACGTTGGCCGGCACGAACTCGCCCATCGCCGGTGGCAAGGCGGTGATCGGGCGATCATTGTGCCTGACCATTTCAAGCAGCCCCGAACTGACGACGAAAACCAGCAAAGCGGTCACAGTCAGCATGTTGCGCATCGAGTTTCCCCAAATCTGACGCAGCAGGAACGTACCAGACGGAAATTGTTCCTCGCTTAAGCGACGTGGTTTCGGATTCCTTGCGGGAGGGCGACGCCATATCCCGGTTTGATCGCAATCCGCAGTCGTGAATACACAATCTCAGATTGCATGCAATTCGTGGCGGGCGATCGCGAATCGCCCCAAAAGTGCGCGCCCTTTGGATTGAGGAACGGCGATGGCAAGTCGCAAGGAAAGAAACGGCGATATCTGGGAGGTCTACAAGGCAATCGATGGATGGCGTTGGCGGCGCACTGCGAGCAATGACAAGATCGTCGGCGCTTCAACCGAAGCCTACGTGAACCGCACCGATTGCGTCTCCAACGCACAGCGCAACGGCATGACCTGCACGCCGGCCTGAACTCTCTAAACTTCTACCAACCCGCTTAAGCTTCCCGCAGAGGTTGTCGTTGCATGGTCCGCCCAGAGCTGGACGGGGCGGATGGGCAAGGTCGTCGACTTTGGCAAACGGCGAGAGACGCGTTCGGGTGGCGATGCCTGGCTGCGCCAACTGGGCCCACGCGGGCATGCCCCACGCTCGCGTTACCAGCGACGCGGATCGTGGTTCGGCCGGTACTATGGGCTGATATTCCTGCTCATCTTCATGTGCGTCGCCTTGTCGATCCAGATGGCGTCGAAGTTCTGGGCCGATATCGCCAAGTTGCCCGACAGGGTCGCCGACCTCGGTCGAAAGCCCGTATCGCATCAATTCATCCTGTGCCGTGGCGCGCTTGGCACATGCGTTGTCGACGGCGACACGATCTGGCTTGCCGGGGAGAACATCCGGATCGCAGACATCAACACGCCGGAGGTTTCCGCACCGCAATGCGCGGCCGAGGCAAGGCTGGGCAAACGCGCTACGCTGCGCCTGCAGAGACTGCTCAATGCAGGTCCATTCCAGGTCCGGCGGGGCCTGCGCGACGAGGATGTCTACGGCCGCAAGCTGCGCACGCTGCATCGCGATGGCCAGTCGCTCGGCGCCATCATGGTCGCCGAAGGCGTTGCGCATGAATGGCGCGGCTACAAGGAAAGCTGGTGCGGCTGAGGGTTACCCCTAGTCGGCGGAAGCCATCGACGTGGCGCCGGACACCCAGGCCCACCACTGCTTTTCGGTGCCGTTGAAGACATTGAGGTCGATCTTCTCGTTGACGCCCTGCGAAAGGCCCGAGCCGGAATACTGCCAGAACACGAAGTCGCGCCCGGGATAACGTTTCGACGGATGCGCCGCCACCGAACGAAGCCAGAACGGATAGTCCTTGAACTCGCCCTTCAGATTGTCCTCGTAAAAGTCGGGCGCGGTGTAGATGACGGGGCGCTGGCCGTAGTGAGCCTCCAGCCGGTCCATGAAGACCTGCATCTTCTCGATGGTCTTGGCGCGCGACAGCCGATACTTGCACTTCGACTGCCCGTTGTATTCGACGTCGATGACGGGCGGCAGGGCGCCTTCGACGCGCGGCACGTTGCGGATGAACCAGTCGGCCTGCTCGCTCGCCACGCGGCACCAGTAGAAGAAGTGGTAGGCGCCCCGCTTGAGGCCGGCCTTGTGGGATTCGCGCCAGTTCTTCTTGAACATCGGGTCGAGATGGTCGCCGCCATCCGTCGCCTTGATGTAGACGAAGTTGGCGCCCTGGCTTCTCAGCGTGTGCCAGTCGATCTCGCCCTGCCAGCGCGATACATCGACGCCGTGGACGGCATAGTCCTTTGGCGACACTTTCCCGAAATTGATCGGCTTGGCGTCGCGGAAGCGGTGCCTCTGGACCCGGCCGCCCATCGCAGCCGTGATCGCGGCCGGCTTGTCGGGTTTCGCGAGCGCAACCTTTTCGGCAGCGTCGGCGGCCCTGGCTTCACGGCCTCCTACCAGCGCGTTGGGTTTGAAAGCCGGCGCACCAACGTCGGCCATGGCGGCGACCTCTTCGGTGAGGGGCACGATCCGCTCCGGCTCACCGGCCACGTCGACGGGGGCCTCAGGCCTGGGAATGGAACTCGTCGTTTCCTTGGAGGGCTTGAGCCTGTCCAAGCCGAGGCTGTCGATGCCCGATGTCGACGAGCAGCCGGCCATCACGACGGCGCACAATGCCACACTGGCGAGGAGAACAACCGAACGCATGATGCCCCGCTACGCGATGCCAGGAACCGAAGGCAGGTCGGCCAAGCGCAGACCCAGAAACGGATCAGTAACGGGGAATTACCAACAAAGTTTGAATCAAATCCTTAACAACGAATGCCCGGCGGAGGGAAAGGCAGGGCATCCGGTCGTTCACTCGCAGGGGCGAACGGAGTTCAGCAGCAGAGGCTGCGCGACTCGCAAGCGGCGATAACATGGGCCGGCGGTACGGCGCCCGTATCGGGACCCGTATCGGAACCCGTATCGGCGGCGCGCACACGGTCGCGCTCCAGCATCAGGCGAATTTCCTCTGGACGCACGCTGTCGCGCTTCATGACAAGCTGGACGAGAGGATCGCTCAACAGGTCGTCCAAAACGGTGGTCGTTCCCTTGGTCATCTTCCGCCTCCTCGAAAGCGCCCCGCCTGATCATAGATAGGAAGCCAAAGGTGGCCGGCCAATGATCGTTAGGCGGCAATGTTGTGACTTTTTCGATCTTTCAAGCTTTGCTGGTGCGCCAAAAGTGTTCCAGCACATGCAAGGTCGACGGAAAAAAATGCGCGGCCTCGACACGACCTCGCGTTGCCCTGTCAGATTGCGCGCACGGCCATGGTGCGATGACGTAATAGGCAAGGACTGAGAACACATGCTGTTTCGCGGTGCGGCGGACCCGAGCGGTTCGTCTGGCCGGCGCCGCTCAGGCAACGTTCTGGCGCCGGCCTCGAATTGCGTGTCGCCGCGGATCGCCCTCGGCGGACGGAAATTTCCCCAACTTGGCCTTGATGCAAAAAAGCATCTCTCGCGCTAAGCTGACGCCGAGCGCAAGCTGCCGACCAGCCGGCGGGCAATGCCGGCGTACTTCCAAGGAGTATTCAATGTCCCGGATTTCGCTAAACCGTCGCGCGCTGCTTCAAAGCACTGCCGCCCTTGCCGCAGCCACCGCGTTCCCAATGAGCGGTTTCGCGCAGTCGGGCGGCCGCCTGGTCGTCGCTGCCGATTCCGAACCAAAGAACCTCAATCCTGCGATCGTCGCGTCCAACGGCGTGTTCTTCATCGCCAGCAAGGTTGTCGAGCCGCTGGCCGAGGCTTCCTTCGACGGCGAAGGCGGGCTAGCGCCACGCCTGGCGACGGCGTGGGAAGGATCCGCCGACGGACTGTCGGTCACCTTCAAGCTGCGCGAAGGCGTTACCTGGCACGACGGCACACCTTTCACGTCGGCCGACGTTGCCTTCTCCGCAATGAAGGTCTGGAAACCCCTGCAGAATCTTGGCCGGCTGGTGTTCGCCAACCTTGAAGCTGTCGAAACACCGGATGCAACGACCGCAATCTTCAAGTTCGCGAAGCCGACGCCCTTCCAGCTTATCCGCAACGCCCTGCCCGCCGTCACGGCCGTCGTCGCAAAGCACGTCTATGAAAACAGCGCGGACATTGCGGCCGATCCGGCCAACGCAAAACTCATCGGCACCGGTCCGTTCAAATTCGCGGAACACAAGCCAGGCGAATATTATCGCCTCACGAAGAACGAAGCCTATTGGGGCAAGGGCGAGCCCAAGCTCGACGAGATCGTCTACCGCGTACTGCCGGACCGTGCGGCAGCGGCCGGCGCTCTTGAGGCGGACGAAATCCAGCTCGCGGCGTTCAGCCAGGTTCCGCTGGCCGATCTGGAGCGCATCTCCAAGGTCGACGGCATCAAGGTCTATTCGACAGGCTACGAAGGGCTGACCTATCAGCTCGTGGTCGAGATCAACCACCGCCGCAAGGAGCTTGCCGACCCTAGGGTACGCCAGGCGATCGCCCATGCCATCGACAAGGACTTCGTCGTCAAGACGATCTTCCTCGGCTATGCAGCACCCTCGACGGGCATTGTCCCGCAGAATGCGCCGGAGTTCTACAACCCGGCCGTTCCGACCTACGCCTTCGACGTGGCGAAGGCCAATGCGCTGCTCGATGAGGCCGGCTACCCGAAGGGCGCCGACGGCAACCGTTTCACGCTGAAGCTGCTGCCCGCCCCCTACTTCGCCGAGACCAAGCAGTTCGGCGATTATCTCAGGCAGGCGCTCGCCGCCGTCGGCATCAACGCGGAACTCGTCAACAATGATGCTCCCGCGCACATCAAGGCCGTTTACACCGACCACGACTTCGATCTGGCGATCGGGTCTCCTGTGTTCCGCGGCGATCCGGCGATTTCGACAACCATCCTCGTCGCCAGCGGAACCCCCGGCGGCGTGCCCTTCTCCAACCAGGGCGGCTTCAAGGACGAACAGCTCGACGCGCTTGTCGCCAAGGCCAACGAGACAATCGATGTCGCGGCGCGCACGGAGCTGTTCAAGGAACTCCAGGTGCTGGTCGCCGAACAGCTGCCGCTGATCAACGTGGCCGAATGGGGCTTCATCACCGTGGCGCGCACCAGCGTGAAAAACGTTTCCGACAATCCCCGCTGGGCGGTCTCAAGCTGGGCCAATACCGAACTGGAATCGTGATAGACAGCGGGAAACGATCCCCAAGGACCATTCCCGCTTGAGACGTGCCTTCCTTCTTGTCCGGCGCAGACTGATCAGCAGCATTCCGGTGCTGCTGATCGTCATCGCGGGTACGTTCCTGCTACTCGAGGCAGCGCCCGGCGACGCGGTTGACGCATACCTCCTGTCGATCGGCGGCGGCGACCCTGTGCTGGTGCAGTCGCTGCGCGAAAGCTACGGGCTCGACCAGTCCATCCCGGCCCGGCTGTGGCTGTACGTCTCCGCGCTGGTGCGGCTGGATCTCGGATGGTCGGTTGTCTTCGACAGGCCGATCCTCGACGTCATCCTCGAACGGCTGCCCAACACGCTTTGGCTGATGGGCAGCGCCGTCGCGCTTTCCTTCGGCCTCGGCTCCGCACTCGGCATCGTCGCCGGCGCGAGGCCGGGCAGCGCTGCCGACCGGGCGCTGTCGATCGGGTCGCTGGCGCTCTACGCAGTGCCGAGCTTCTGGTTCGGCCTGGTGATCAGCGTCGTCTTCGCCGTGCAGCTTCGCTGGTTCCCGACATCCGGCATCGAGACGATTGCGTCAGGCAAGGAGGGTTTCGCGCGGGCCCGCGACATCGCCTGGCATCTCGTCCTGCCGGTATCGGCCCTCGGCTTCATCTATCTCGCGCTGTTCCTGCGCATGATGCGATCCGGCATGGCCGAGGCCTGGCGTCAGGACTACGCGCTCGCCGCGCGCGCCAAGGGGCTTGCCCGCAGCCGCATCGTGGTGCGCCACATCGCGCGCAACGCACTGCTGCCGCTTGTCACCATGCTCGGGCTGCAGGCCGCGACCATGCTTGGCGGCAGCATCGTGATCGAGAGCGTCTTTGCGATACCCGGCTTCGGCCGGCTGGCGCAGGAAGCGGTCGCCGGCCGCGATACGGCGCTGCTGACCGGCATCATCGTCGTCAGCGCGGTGCTGGTCATCCTGGTCAATCTCCTCGTCGACATCACCTACGCGCTGCTCGATCCCCGCGTCGGCGCGACGGAAGCCGCGGCATGAGCGTGCTGGCGAGAACGCTCCGCTCTCCCGAAGGCGCGATCGGCCTGGCGCTGCTCTGCCTGCTGCTGCTGATGGCGCTGCTGGCCGGCGTCATCTTCCCCGGCGATCCACTCGCCATCGTGGGCCCTGCCCTGCTTGCGCCCTTCCAGGACGCCTCGCTGCCGCTCGGCACCGACAGGCTCGGACGCGACGTGCTGGCCGAGCTTGTCCACGGCAGCCGTGCATCGCTGACGGTGGGCATCGCCGCCGCGTTCGTCGCGCTGACGATCGGGGCGCTGGTCGGCACGCTCGCCGGCTTCGCGGGCGGGCTGGTCGACGAGGCGCTGATGCGCGTCGTCGACGCTTTCCAGATCGTGCCGAGTTTCCTGCTGGCGCTGGCCTTCGTCAGCGTCGCCGGCGCATCGCTCCCGGTCGTCGTGTTCGCCATAGCGCTCGGCGCGTGGACCGGACCGGCGCGCCTTGCCCGCGCCGAAGTGCTGTCGATCCGCGAGCGCGACTATGTCGCCGCCGCTCGGGTCGTCGGCATGCGCCCGCTGGAGATCGCACTGCGCGAGGTGCTGCCCAATGCACTGCCGCCGGTGCTGGCGCTGAGTTCCGTCATCGTCGCAAGCGCCGTGCTCATCGAAGCAGCGCTCTCCTTCCTGGGGCTCGGCGATCCCAACATCGTCACATGGGGTTCGATGATCGCCGAAGGGCGCAACGTGCTGCGCTCCGCGCCGTTTTTGTCGATCATCCCCGGCGTCGCGCTGATGCTGACCGTGCTCGGCGTCTACCTGTTCTCCGAAGGCCTGGCCGAGGCGCTGGCAAGAAGGAAGGCGCGCGGATGAGCCCGTTGCTGGCGCGCCTGTCCGATGTCTCCGTGGCCTATGGCGCTGGGTCAGCACTTGCGTCCGTCACGCTCGACATCGTCGCGGGGGAGCGTCTCGCGGTGATCGGCGAGAGCGGTTCGGGCAAGAGCACGCTGGCCCTGGCGCTTGCCGGCCTGCTGCCGGACAATGCGACGCTGTCTGGCCGCATTGAGTGGCCGGGGCTCGACCGTGCCCCCCGGCCCGGCCGCGACATCGGCTTCGTGTTCCAGGATGCAGGCGCCAGCCTGAACCCGGTGCTCACCATCGGCGAGCAGATCGCCGAGGTGGCTCAGCGCCATCTCGGCATGGACTGGCGCGAGGCTGGCCGCCGGGCGCTGAGCCTGCTGGAGCGGGTCCGCATTCCGAACCCGGAAACCGCGGTGCATGCCTATCCGCATCAACTCTCCGGCGGGCAACGCCAGCGTGTCTGCATCGCATCCGCCATCGCCGCGGGACCCAGGCTGCTGATCGCCGACGAGCCGACCAGCGCGCTGGACATGGTGGTGCAGGCCGAGATCGTGGCGCTGCTCGACCAACTGGTGCGCGAGGACGGCATGACGCTGCTGTTCATCACCCATGACATCGCGCTTGCCTCGGGTTTCGCCGACCGCATCGCGGTGTTCCAAAGGGCGCGGCTGGTCGAAGCAGGACCGGCCATCGAGCTTCTGTCCCGACCGACAGACGCTTACACGGCGTCGCTGATATCAAGCCATATCGATCTGGCGACGCCGCCGCTGATCACCAGGGATGCGCCATGAGCGTGCCGCTGCTCTCCGCTACCGGCATTTCGAAAACCTATGTGAGCGGCGGCAGGCGCGTGGTCGCGCTGGACGACACGTCGATCACGCTCGAACCGGGCCGCACGCTTGGTCTGGTCGGGCCATCGGGCAGCGGCAAGTCGACGCTCGCGCGCATCCTGCTGCGTCTGATCGAACCGGACGCGGGACGCATCGTCTTCGACGGTATCGACCTCCTGGCGCTGCGCGGCGAGGCGCTGCGCTCGGTCAGGCGGCGCATCCAGATGGTGTTCCAGGACCCTCTGTCAGCCTTCAACCCGCGCGCGACCGTCGGCGGCGCGCTCGCCGACCCGCTGCGCATCCACGGCATGGCAAGCCGCGCCGAGCGCCCAGCCGCCGTCGCGCATCTTCTGGAACGCGTCGGCCTCGATCCTACGCTGGCGACACGCGGCATTCGTGAAATCTCGGGCGGCCAGCGCCAGCGCGTGGCCATCGCCCGCGCCATCGCCACCAAACCCCATTTGATCGTGCTCGACGAAGCGGTGTCGGCGCTGGATGTCTCCGTGCGCGGCAAGATCCTTGACCTACTGGTAGGCCTGCAGCGCGAACAAGGCATCGCCTATGTGTTCGTCTCGCACGACCTCGCGGTCGTTCGCGCGATCGCGCATACCGTCGCGATCATGGATGCTGGGCGCATCGTCGAGCAGGGCTGGACGCCCGAAATCGTTGCCTCGCCCCGGTCGACGACCGGCAAGGCTCTGGTGGCGGCCGTGCCGCAGCTGGTGCTGCACGGCCGCCACGCCTGAAGCGTTCGCTCAGAGCTCTTTGGCGGCGCCTGCCTCCTTCATCCGTTTCGGCAGCAGGAAGTCGATGATCGCAAACAGCGCAACTCCCAATCCGGTCAGCGGAAACGCAGCGCATACCGCCGCGGCGATCGCCAGAATTGCCGCCGGCACCCTGAAGTTGCGCGGATAAAGCGGCGCGCCGACACGACCCGTCGGGCGCCGCTTCCACCACATCACGACACCCGAGACGCACATGAAGAGTATGAAAACGCAGAAGAGCAGGTTGAGCGCGGTATTGAGCGGTCCGAGATTGCCCTGGTGCAGTGCGATGCCGATCGCCATCGCCTTGCCCGGCAGCGAATAGTCGGAGAAGCCGACATCGGCGAGAATCCTGCCGGTGTACCGGTCGATGTGGACGGTGCGGTCGCCTGTCGCGTTGCTGGTATCGCCGTCCATGGAGTCCGCCGACACCGTGAAGACACCGTCGTCGCCCTGCGGCACGTTGATCCGGAACTGGCCATCGAAGCCGATGCTGCGCGCGAAGGCTGCGACGGTTTCTAGCGTCACCGGCGTCCCATCGGCGAGGCCCGTGGCGCCGGCCACCGAACCTGAGGCCGGCATCGGCGTCTGTTCGAGCGCCCAGGGCACCTCCTTCATAGCGCCGTGGTTCATCGAGGCATGGGACTTGTCGGAGAGCGGCACGTTGTCCCATTTTTCGGCCGGGAATGTGCTCCATGCCTGCATGATCCGCTCACCCCATATGCCGGTCCACGCAAGTCCGGAAATCAGGAAGAACAGCAGGACGACGGACATGTAGAAGCCGAATGAGACGTGCAGTTCTTTCCAGACGGCGCGGCCCCGTGCCCGGAGATTGGGCAGCAGCGCCCGCACGAACGTGCGGCCGTTCCGGGGCCACCACATATAAAGGCCCGTCAGGACGAGGATGACGCCAAGGCCTGCGACGATCTCCACGATGCGGTCGCCGATCGTTCCGATCAGCAGCGTGCCGTGAATGTTGCTGGCCCAATAGAACCATGTGTCGTCCTTGACGACCGTATCGAGGACGCGCGGGCCGTGCGGATCGACGCTGACGACAAGGTTGGTGCCGTCGGCGTCCACGATGAAGACGGTGGCGCGATCCGGCGACGCCGGGTCGACGACCAGCTTGAGGACGCCGCCCGGAACGGCGGACACCGCCGCAGCCGACTGCTCGGCCAGCGACGCACGCGCGCCGCCCGGCGCAACATCATGTTTGGCCCCAAGGAAGGTTTCTATGGAATTTCCGTACAGCATGACGACGCCGGTCAGAGCCATGACGATGAGGAACGGCACCACCACGATGCCGGCATAGAAATGCCAGCGCCATACGGATCTGTAGAGGCGGGTGCTGACCGATTGGTCGGACGCCGCGACAAGGGAAGTGGACATGTGAAATCTCCAACGTTGGCAGATGCCTGCCGGATTTGATCAATCAGGGGTTGGAGGCGCGGCCGAACGTGAGCCGCAACCGGAGTCGGGGAGCGCGGAGCAAGCGCCCGCAATCAGCACGGCAGGGCCGGTGCTGGGAATACGCCGGGGGGTGCTGCTATCCGCCGTGCTGGTCGTGCTCGGCGGAACCCGCCATCGCATCGACCGCGAACTCGATGGCGACCGTGCCCGCCTTCTCGAAGACGAGCGTGCCCTTGAACCTCTCGCCCTTGGTCGTGGTCCTGTTGAGGTCCATGAACATGACGTGGAAGGAACCGGGCTTGAGCTCTGCCTCGCCGCCTGCCGGAATCTCGATGCCTCCGTCGACCGGGCGCATGGTCATCACGCCGGCTGCATCGACCGACATCTCGTGGATCTCGGTCTTGCCGGCGATTTCCCCCGAAACGCCGATCAGCCTGTCGGGCACTGATCCGCTGTTCTTGATGATCAGGTAGCCGGCGGCAACCTTGGCGCCGGCTGGCGTCGCGCGCGACCAGGGATGAAGGATTTCGAGATCGCCCGCTTTGTATTCGTGCGCCAGCAACGGTTGGCACAACACAAGAAGAACGAGCGGCGCGGCCACGGCGCGCACCACGCGAGAGGGAGAGAGGCCACTGAGAACGATGCGAAAAGCATCGCGAACGGAAATGTACATGAGATTGCTCCAGCTATTGCGTCGACGGATCGACGTTGGGGTCCGATGGCCGGGCGCGATGGCGCCGGCAGATCAGGCCGCTGTCGGTGGAGCGCGGGGATTTCCGGGGACGTAGCCTGCATGCCTGGCAAGCGATATCTCCAGCGATTGCCGCCCATTCCGGATGGCGGCGGTCGGCGGCGACAGCAGTATGCTCTGCGTGTCTTGAGCAACGAGCAGAGGCGAAACCATGCTGCAGCCGAAGGTACAGCAGTTCGGCAGCTTGGAGTGATCGCCGCCGCCAGGCAGGCCCGCGTCGCCACCGAAGCCTGCACCGTCTACGCTCGTGATGCAGAGCGGATTGCCGAACGCATCGAGATCGGGCGAGGCGGCCATCGCGCCGGTGCCCCACGCCGACAGCGCCATCTGCAGCAGCAGCACGGCTGCTGCGGCAAACGAAACGGTACGGGCGCGGCAGTGCCTGGGCGGATACACGTGAAAACTCCCCAAGCATCGGACCGAAAAGTAGAATCCGGTTTTCGGACTGTTCCGATGCTCTGTCTACAATCTAGATCGTCCTTTGTGCGTCCGATAGGCCGCACAGCGATCTACGCATCCGACTAGCATGTCGGCGAGCCGAAAGGGAGCAGAACACGCTGCGGCGAAATCGCCGCCTTCGTCAGAACAAGTAGACGCGCTGCCAAGGGTCAGGACCTGTTAATCTGGTCGAAACGGTGTGAGGCCATCTGTTTGGATACGCGGAGCGAAGGCGCAGGAAATGTTGACCCTTTTCAAGCCCTTCGCGACAAAGTAGCCGGACAGATGGACCACATCCTCCGGACGCCGAAACGGCTGCAAGCTGCCACGTCGAAGCGCTAGGCCGGGGGCACCACCCCGACCTGCGCGCTTCTCCTTGCATCTTCTTGCCGTTTCAGGCGCCATTTCGATCATATGAACAGGTCCTGACCCTAGCGGTAGCGGTCGTACCAGTGCTTGTCGCGAGGCCGTCCGGCCTCCCCGATGGCAAGGCCGACCAGCAGCCCGATCAACCCGCCGGCGAGCAGGCCAAAGGTGCCCGGATTGTTCTTCACGGGCTGCACCACAGCCTGGGCAGCGCTGGACGCACCCTGGATGAGGTCGTCAGCGCGTCCGGCCATAGCTTCCTTGAGATTGGCGATTTCGCGCTTCAGACGCGCGATCTCGTCGGCAAGCCCGTCTTCCGACGCGGATGAGGGAGAAAGTTCTCTGACATTGTCGACCATGATTGTCTCCGGCGTGAATGAACCGCTAACGACCCTATCACGACAATGGTTCCAGGACCGCCGGAACTAGATAAAGAGCTCGACCTTCTCGAAGGTCCGGACGTCGACCAGACCCACGTCGGAGATCCTTAGTTCGGGGATGACGACCAGCGCCAGCAGCGAGTGCTGCATGTAGGCGTTGTTGAGCGTGCAGCCGCAGGCGCGCATCGCTTCGGTCAGTCTGCCGGCCTTCGCCGCGACGATCTCGGCGCGCTCGTCCGACATCAGGCCGGCGATCGGCATCTCGACCAGCGCGAGTTCCCTGCCCTTCGAGAACAGCACCACGCCACCGCCGACCTCCGCCAGGCGGTTGGCGGCAAGCGCCATGTCGTGCTTGTTGGTGCCGACGACGATCATGTGGTGGCTGTCATGCGCCACCGTCGAGGCGAGCGCGCAGTCCTCCTTGTAGCCGAAGCCGGAGACCAGCGCGTTGACGACCTTGCCGGTGCCCTTGTGGCGTTCGACGATCGCGATCTGGCAGACGTCGTTCTTGCGGTCCATCGCGACCAGCCCCTCCTCCACCGGCAGGTCGGCCTCCAGCGCCTTGGTCGGCGCCTGGTTCTCGATGACGCCGATGACGCGCGCCCTCACCTCGTTGGCTCCCACCGGCGCTTTGATGTCGAAGTCTTTCGCCTCGATTGTCCGTCCGACATGGACCGTGTTCCGGGCGCTGTCGGGATAGTCGTACGGCGGAATGTCGATGGTGAGTTTGCCGGCTTTCGCGGCGAGAACGCCGCGCGCATAGACCTGGTCGATCGTCATCTGCGTGAGATCCGAGACGACGAGGAAATCGGCAAGCCTGCCCGGCGCGATCGAGCCGATCTCGCGATCGAGGCCGAAGTGCTGGGCGGTGTTGAGCGTCGCCATCTGGATCGCCGTCACCGGTTTCAGCCCCTGCGCGATAGCATGGCGCAGCACGCGGTCCATGTGGCCTTCGTTGACCAGCGTCCCCGAATGGCTGTCGTCGGTGCACAGGATCAGGTTGCGCGGATCAATCCCCTCCTCCGTCACGGCCTTGACCTGCTCGGCCACGTCGAACCAGGCGGAGCCCAGTCGCAGCATCGCCTTCATGCCCTGCCGCACGCGCGCAATCGCGTCGGAAGCGCGCGTCCCTTCGTGATCGTCTTCTGGCCCGCCGGCGACATAACCCGCGAAAGGCAGTCCGAGGTCGGGCGAGGCGTAGTGGCCGCCGACCGTCTTGCCGGCCTTCATCGTGGCTGCAATCTCGCCGGCCATCTTGGCGTCGTTGGCGGCGACGCCCGGAAAATTCATCACCTCGCCGAGCCCGATGATGTTCTCCCATGTCATCGCCTCGGCCACTTCGGCAACGCCCAAGGTCGCGCCTGGCGTCTCCAGACCCGGCGCGGACGGCACGCAGGACGGCATCTGGACATGCACGTTGACCGGCATCGCAAGCGCCTCGTCATGCATCAGCCGCACACCCGGCAAGCCAAGGACGTTGGCGATTTCATGCGGATCGATGAACATCGAGGTCGTGCCATGCGGGATAACCGCCCGGCAGAATTCCGTCACCGTGACCATGCCGCTTTCGACATGCATGTGTCCGTCGCAGAGCCCCGGCACGAGGTAGCGCCCATTCGCATCCACCACGGTGGTGTTCGCACCGATCGCGTGGCTGGCGTCCGGCCCGCAATAGGCGAAGCGCCCGCCTACGATGGCAAGGTCCGTTTTGGGGATGATCTCGCCGGAATGCACGTTGACCCAGCGACCATTGCGGACAACCAGGTCGGCCGGCTTGCGCCCGGTGGCAACGTCGACAAGCGTCGTCGCCATCTCGGCCCAGGGTTGCGGCCTATCCGCGCGATTTGCCATGACATGCTCCTTGCATTTGCCGGACTTTGCCAAGAGAGATCATAAAGCGCCAGTATCCGTCCTCATTCGGACATGCAATGACCAGCGAAAACACTCGTACCCCTCCTCAGCGCCCGCCAATTCTCAATGACTCTTTCGCCGGCACGGAGAATGTTCCGTCGCGCGAAACGTTGGTGACGCTCTGCCACCGCCTGTCCTTTGCGCTTGGATACGACGGCCCATGGGTGGTCGGCGGCTGGCAGGTCTCGCTGGTGGAGGTGCGACAGGCCGAATACACCCATCCGCTGGAGGCCGATTTCCGGATCGCCCGGGAGGATGACCGGGAGATGCGTGCCGCGCTTCGCGTCGACATACATCCCTCCGGCTGGATCGAGGCGCGTGTGACCGTCGACGGCGTCGGCGAAAAATCCTTCTTCATCGAGCACGTCTACGAGGAGTTCGAAATCTGGCCGGCCGGCTCGCCCTGCGAAGCCGTAGACTCCGGCCGCATGGGCAAGCGCTGCAGCTGGCTGCAACTCGAAGCCGAGTTCTGGCCCGACCTTGCTTTCCTTGCCGAAGGTCGATTCATCACGCTGGAACCCAGCGACCCCAACCGGTGAGCTTTCGTCCGGGCGCTGTTAGCGATCTAAGCCTTTCGTCTACAAGATCGCGCCAATTGCTTCCGAAACAGGGTTTTCAGTTGATTTTCCGCGTGAATGCCCAATGTTGGGCCATGCCCCGGCACGCGAAGCCTGGAGGCGCAATAAGAATCTTCAGGGAGAGAAAAATGAAAAGCCTTGTCGCATCAGTCGCCCTTGCAGCAGCCGCTTTCGCACTGCCGCAAGCAGCCGCGGCGCAAGCCTATCCGGAACGCACCATCACGGTCGTCGTGCCCTTCGCGGCCGGCGGGCCGACCGACACGGTGACGCGCCTCGTCGCCGAAGCGATGTCCAAGGATCTCGGCCAGCAGGTCATCGTGGAAAACGTCGGCGGCGCCGGCGGCACGCTCGGCGCCGGCCGCGTGGCAGCGGCCGATCCCGACGGCTACACGCTGCTGCTCCACCATATCGGCATGGCGACCAGCGCCACGCTCTACCGCAATCTTCCCTATGACACGCTCAACGCCTTCGAATATGTCGGGCTCGTCACCGAGGTGCCGATGACCATCGTTGCGCGCAAGGACCTCGAGCCGACGGACCTGAAAGGTCTGATCGAGTACGCCAAGGCCAATGCCGACGCCCTGACCGTCGCCAATGCAGGCATCGGCGCGGCCTCGCACCTTTGCGGCATGATGTTCATGAGCGCCATCCAGACACCGCTGGTCACGGTGCCGTACAAGGGAACCGGCCCGGCCATGACCGACCTGCTCGGCGGCCAG
>Ga0335394_10003222_pt1 | contig 18482 bp, 31 predicted proteins | sample MAT03_FD_205741 | JGI IMG/M metagenome (GOLD analysis project Ga0335394, IMG submission 205741) | Freshwater microbial communities from Lake Fryxell liftoff mats and glacier meltwater in Antarctica - MAT-03 (spades assembly) (version 2) ... | reverse complement strand
GAGGATAAAAGCGAATGACTCAGCGGCGCGTAATTACAGCAACCGATTCAATCTCAGAAACCGATGCAATCAAGGAACTGAAAGCTAAGCGGCCTACTGCCACGGATGGCGCTAGACTAACGGCTGCTGATTCTGAATCAAAACCAACCATTGAACCATCATCCACAGAACAACCCGCCACGGTGCCTGGGGAGCTGCGGATAACTGCCGATCAATTACAGGCGGCGATCGCTGCTGCTGTCGATGCGGCGCTGGCTCCCTTTAACGCCCAACTGAAAACGGCACAAGATGACTTAGTGGCTATGACCCAGCAAAAGGATGGACTAGAGCAGGTATTCAAAGTTATCGGAAAACCCAGCGTTGTGCATGTTCCCGGTCGTGGCGATCGCGTCGGTGGTCTGGCTGCTGACTTCGTGACTGCATGTGATGGAGCCAAGTCTGCAATCTGGGTTAATAAGCAGACAGGCCAGCAGGTTATCCAACGCGATATGTCACAAGCGCGATCGCTGTTTCATTTAGATCGGCACCAGTTGCGGCGCGATATGGAACAATTCGCCAAAGATAACGGCTTCCTGCAAGCTGGCTCAAAAATCGCTACTGATGCCGCCACTACACGGGCTGACATCCTGCCCACGCTGCTTGATTATCTGTCCATGACGATGCGCGAAACCCATCTAGGGCGCTACGTCTATTGGCAATTTCCCTTCTATGAATTGGAGCTGGGCAAAGGACCACTCGACACAATCCAAGTTTCTCGCCTGCGCTGGATTCCAGAGCCTACATCCGTCGCAGATAGAACGCTAACAACGACTGCAAATCTAACCTCTAACCGTCAGAACCTAGCCATCGGTCAAGTCTCGATTGCATTGGAACAACGGGGCTTAGGGTCTGGAAATCCGGCATCATCTCAGCCTGTGGCGATTCCCGAATTCCTCACCGCCTACAGCATGGTGAACCTAGAGAACGCCATTGGCCGGGTGTTGGGTCACGATTACGAGGTCTTTGAAGACATCGCCATTAGATCCCGCTATGCTTCGACGTCCCGAGTCGTTTACAACAACCGTCAAACCGTCACCACTAACCCGCTGTCCCTGACGGCTGCATCAGACGGAACCGTTACCGAGAATTTCCTAAACGAATTCTACGCCTACCTGAGCGGCCTATTCATCCCCACACTGGATGACGGTTGTTATGTGTTGGTGATGCACGATAAAGGGCTGGCACAGGTTAAAAACTCCATGCGTGTGCTTAACCGCTACATGGAAGCTATCCAAATTGAAGAACTGACCCAGATCCTACAAGTGATTTCAAACCGTGAGCAGGGGCGCGTGGTGGGCTATGCCGGAACCATTAGCGGCTTCCATGTGTTCGCCACTAATGCCCACAGTATGGGCGCTGCCGGGTCTGAGGGAGTGCGGAACGAAACGTTAGGCGTAGGATCGACCTTAACCCGGTCGGCTTATGCGTTTGGTTCTATGGCCGTTGCACGGGCGCAAGGGATGGAGGCAGAGATCAGGCTTGATGCTGTTAATGACTTTGGGCGGCTCAACTCCTTTACCTGGTTAAGCCATGAGACTACAGGGGCGCTCGATGTTGATCCTGTACTCTCACCAGAGCAACAGTTAAGAGTAGTCGAACTGCGAACGGTAGACATTCAGCTATAGGCTATGACTGCCCTAACTGAATCTGAATCAAAATCTAGAACCACTGGAGATAAAAGAAGATGAGTTCATTCTATGAGAAACATGATATTGCTACGTGTCCAGATGGGGACAAAGTGCGCTCTGATGGCGATGGGCTATTCTGCATCGTTGACGCTGCGCGGGTGCCTGCCCGAGTGGTAAATGGTCAGACATTTTTAGACTTCCCGGTGGTGGCTGTGGTGCTGCCCGTGGTGGTGCCTCCGGTGGTCGTGGGTGGCAAGAAGAAGAAAACGGAAGCCTCTATCACTGAGCTTCTTGAAACTGAGGCAACGATCGAAGATGCCAACTGAGAATGAATGGCTACGCCTGATCTATATCCAGCTAACAGCGGGGGGAACGGCTGGCGCATCCATCAACCAAGCACAGGTAAAGGCTGCGATCGAGAGTGCTGTCAACATCGACGGGTTAGAATCCGCGCTAGCCTCGCTGCTGACGGCATCCATCACCCAAGCACAGGTAAAGGCTGCGATCGAGAGTGCTGTCAACATCGACGGGTTAGAGTCCGGGCTAGCCTCGCTGCTGACGGCATCCATCACCCAAGCACAGGTAAAGGCTGCGATCGAGAGTGCTGTCAACATCGACGGGTTAGAGCTGCCGATTGATGCGGCTAACTCACGGATAAGGACTGTCGATAGTTGGCGATCGCTGCTTCTAACCAATGCAAGCGTTGGTTTCAATAACTACGTAACTGGCAACGAATGGACTTGCCCCGATGGTAGGGAATGGCTGATCGAGGGCGGGTCTTTCAGCTTCACCGCTGCCAGTCCTGCTGGCGATAGATTCATCAGGCTCTATGCAACGGATGGATCTATCCCCTTTCACATCTCTCGTGCGTTTGTGCAGCTAGTTGCTAACACTACCTTGATCTATAGCTTTAGTCCCACAACGACCACGGGCAACGTGACAGGCTACGGATCTATCAATTTCCCAGGGGTAATATTAGGGGCTAGCCAAAAAATCGGCTACGTCTGTTCTGGCTTCCAGACGGGAGACTCATTCTCTGCTCAAAGAATTAAAGTTATGCAGCGAGTGGTCTAACCCCAAGAGGCAATAGGTAACGATAGCGATCACGATTAGATCGCCTGTACTGTGATGCTGTCTCAATGGGGGTTCTAAGCTAGGGGTAAAGGTTATGATAACCTTTGCCCTTCGTTTGCCCTGACTGCCTGACCGCTAGGAGTGGGGCGATCGCCTCCATATGCGCGATATGTGGGACTGTGCCAAAGTGTGCCAAACCGTGCCAAACCATGCCAAAATAGGCCAAACATCCGGTTACAATTTTGGTCACAGGACAAATTGATGGGCGGATCAATCAGGCAAATGGGCGTCTAAAATCTTCCCATGTGGGCGTTACCATTGAACGCCGGGGCGATCGCCTGTGGCTGCGCGGAACACTGCCGCCAAAGCCCTCAGCGGTGGGAGATAAGCCACGTAGACAGAAGATAAGTCTAGGGGTGCGCGTAACGCCTGCCGGGGTGCAACATGCGGAACAACAAGCACGACTGATGGGAGCCGAATTGAACCTGGGGCGGTTCGACTGGGCAAACTGGAGCAAAGTTAATTCTGAATCAAAATCAGGAATAACAGCAGGGGAATGGATAAAGCGATTTGAGGCCGACTACTGGAATAGGCGTCAACGTACGCAGCAAAGCGAAACAACCTGGCGTACCGACTACCGGGGGATTCTCTCTAAGCTGCCAAGCCATGAACCGTTATCCACAGAACAACTATTGAAAGTCATCAACGACATACAGCCAGACAGTAGACAACGGAAACGGGCGGTGATGGTCTGCGGGGCGCTTGCTAGATTCGCTGGAATAGACCACGACTACAGCGCGTTAGGTGGGTCATATTCGCCCAAGCGCGTTAACCCTCGTTTCCTGCCAACAGATGAGGCGATCGCGTCTACTAGGGCGGCGATTACTAATGAGGGCTGGCGCTGGGTGTTTGGGGCGATCGCCTGCTACGGCCTGCGCCCACATGAAGCATTCAGCCTAGAGCTGTCTGATTTCCCGGTGGTGGAAGTGGGGGCGGCAACCAAGACGGGCGATCGCATCGTCTACCCGCTCTATCCTGAATGGGCTGAAGCCTGGGAGCTGGACAAGATGAAGCTGCCAGAGTTTCAAAAGAGTCACAGCAATGCGGCACTAGGAACCAAGATGGCCGGGGAATTCCGCGATCGCAGCATACCCTTTCGCGCCTACGATCTCCGCCACTGTTATGCGCGGCGCTGCTTCGAGTTCAGCCTACCGCCAGACATGGCCGCTGGGCTGATGGGTCACAGCGTCGCGGTGCATCTCGAAACATATAGAGCATGGATCGACAGGGCCACCTATAGGCGGGCTTACGATGCCCTGATCAACCGTGCGGATAAACCCAAGCCTCCGACCGGATAGATGCCATCTAGCGGGATGCTGCCGGGGTCTGTCTCAGCGCTTGGACTGCCGCCATGTTTACTCTTACCATTCGCATCGTGCTACCGTCGCGCCTGTCATCAATCCAGTGCGTCCCTTCCTTCCAATCGCCGGAAGAGATACGCCGGAAAATTGACCGCCTCGAATAGCCATAGCCTAGCAGTGCTGATGCTTCGTCGATCGTGAAAAGCTCAACGGCGGGGGGGGTCGCCTTCGGCATAGGTTCAGTCTCTTTATTGTGGAATTTTGCGGGTCTGGCTTTGGTTGGTCGCCTCTATATTTTGGGTGAATCTGTGTGATGTGGGGCACCGCGCTTTGTAATTGCCTGCAAGACTTCGGCGATCGGGCGTCGGCGGTTGACCAATTCCGCCACAGTGCGGATGTGACGATTAGGGATATAGGTTTTCTGGCGGCGATCGCCTTCCTGCCAACAGAAGTAAAAAGAAGTACAGGGGTTCTTCCTCTGCAAGTTTCCCAATCGCTCCTCGATCCAACCCACGGCCTGCCCCTTCGGTGAGTGCCTGCGCCTGGTGGTGGGTGTGCGGGCTGCGGCTGTATTCGCCAGTGCATCCGCCAACTCTTCAGCCTTCGCCGCTGCCCGCGCCGTCGCCTTGGCCTTCGCCGCTGCCGCTGCCGTCGCCTTGGCCGTCGCCCTGGCCGTCGCTCTAGCCGTTGCCTTGGCCGTCGCTGGCGCTGCTGCCTTGGTAGCTGCCAAGGCGATCGCGTCCGCCACAGCCTTCGCGCCTGCCGTGCTTGGGCTTTGCTCCGGGGATGAAGATGTTCTGAGCGCTATTAGTTCGAGCTGGTCGCCCTGTAGAGTCATAAGCCTTCCACCACTCCGCCGCTGGAGCTGCGGAGGTTCCAAACCGGATAAGCCAGACACAGAGACTCGACCAGTTGGTGCCAACCGTCCGCCCAAAGCTGCCGAAGTTTCGCCACGAGAAAGGGGCGATCGCCTTGCTGATAGGCGGCTATGCAAGCCGATTCAACGTGAAAACGGTCTGGAGCCGATGGAGCCGCTGGGGTAGCCGTCTCCTCTTTAACCCTGGCCGCTTGAAACTGTAGGAACTCCCGCTTGTTCCCCCATCTCCTTGCCTGTTTGTCGATCCACATCTCCATAAACTGAGGTGGATTTGGGAGCTTGAAGCCTTTCTCTCTGAGCCATTCTCTAAAATCTGCATCAGATTCGAGATCGATCCTCTCTCTCGTTTTTGCCTGGGGCGGGTTGAGAGAGTCTGAAGAGTCTTTAAAGTCTGTAGAGTCATGAGGATTTTGAAAGCCTTTCACTGCGTCGGTTTCAGCAATCGGCAAAATCAGTTTTGATAATGAAGTCTCAGAATTGATAACCTCGTCGCATTCTTGAGACTCGTCTATCAATTCTGAGACGGCTGTATCATTTTTGAGACTATCCCTTTTTGAGATAGATTTCGAGCCGAACAGATTTTTGAAACTGAATCGGATGGGCAGAAAATCAAACAGGCCAGCTTCTTCAAATGTGGCAATCGCTCGGTAAAAGGTGGGCTTCGACATGGCGCATTCCCTCAGCACGTCTTCAATCGCGGGTAGTGTCCGGTAGCGATCGCCAAATGGATCTAAAACTATCAGATACGACCAGAGCCTCCATGCGGCTGCTGTCAATCGAAGTGATCGCAATACCTCTGTGATCTCAGGTGTCAAGGTGAAAAAAGCGGATCTCTTTGCTGTTACTGACGGTTGCATTCCTGCGGCAAATTGAGCCATAGTGTTGTTAATTATTTTGTGTCGCCCTGGTCTATCACACATAGACTGGGCGCTTTTTTTTGGCTGATGTTCCGGTGGTGGATCGGTGTGGCGCTCCCAACCCTGTAGAGTCTTTTAACCCAATGCAACATTTAGGGATTGCTGCATAACTGCGATCATCTGGGCTTTAGTTGCCCTTGTCGTGCTGCTGGCGTACGGCTCCAGCAGCACGGCGATCGCCTCCAACTTTTGGCGATCCGTGTATCGCATCTCCGGCGGCTCAACTGCAAAATATATATTTTTCAGTGGGCGATTGCTGGCCGTTGAATGGATCTCCTGAATCTCGATTGAGCCATCGTCCTCAAGCCATCGGCCATAAGTCCGCACCGTATTTACGGCGAGGCCAGCGGCTGCGGCTACCTGCTCCACATCCATCCCATTGTTTTGAGAGGATGCGATCGCTTCATAAATCCTTGTTGCGGTCTGGTGTGTGTAGGCGCTGGTCATCGAATTTTTGCGAATGGGGCTAGCCGCGATTGGTGGGGGCGATCGCAGTGAGTCAACTATCAGGGATTATATAGCAATACGCCCTGATAGTTGAACAACTCGGCGATCGCGTTTCACGTTGAGGTTCAGAACCGCTTGATTTGCTTACGCTGTACTTCGCCCACAAGAGTCATGCTGACGCAATCGGCTAATCTAATCAACGTTTCTAGCGTGATGGCTCCAGTTTCCAGCGCTCTTACGATGGTGCTGCGGCGTGTGTTGGTTCGCACGGTTTCGCCAAACTCCAGAGACTCCCTTTCGCAATAGGCTCTAACGATTTCTCTAAGCCAATTTTCGCCCCAAAGGATTTTGGCTTCGTCGGCGATCGCATCCACCATCGCCCTAGTCCTTGCTTCTGTATCCACGTTCAAACCCAAAGCTACAAATAGCATCTTACCCTTTCTCGTATAGATACAAACCCAGACCAAATTTCGCTGCGGCTCTACGGAAGGCCATAGACTCAGCATTGCTGCTCGGATCTCCATAGGCCAGCTCCCTCGCCTCGGTTGCGGCTCTGCCCAAGTCATCCTTCAGCAGATATTGATCCGGCTTCTCCCCTAGCCAGATCTCTTTCTCCTCCTTGAGCAATTCGCTGCCCGTCGCTTCTCGGCTGAACGCTCCCTCGGCGGCGTGAATCGTGATCCTGTACGTCAGGATTAGGCGGTCGCCGCTGCTGTGGATCTGAGTGATCGCGCCTTCCCAACCTGGGGCGCATCTATCCAACAACTTCGCCACGTTGAACCAAGGTACAAAAGTCAAAAGCGCCTTCCCTTGCCTGCGCGTGTCCAGATACTTTTTCGGAATGGGCTTCGACAAATCAGCCAGAACTACGGCGATCGGTCGCCGAAACTCTTTGTATGGTGACGCGTCGGGAACGACTTGTAAATGGAGATCTTGCATTATTCTTTCGACCATTTGAATTGTTTTCTTCCTTTGCTCACATGACCGTTTTTACTTACGATATGCTCTCGCAATTCTTCACTCAATCCCAGGGGTTGAGGCTCGTCGCTGTCAGGATTCTCAAGTAAAACAGAGACTCTATGCAGCGCGATTATGAGATCGTTCTTACTCCCGCTTAACCTGGCTTTGCTGATTGTGTAGCCATGCCAGAGCATTGAGTCGAGGTAGCGCCGCTGTTCTGGGGATAGCTCCTTAATTGCCGCTTTCGACCACCGATCAATCTTGCCTTGATGTAAATGGATCAGTCGTGCTGTCATCTTTGGGATAGAAGGGAATACCGGGGCGCTAATCCCGGCTGTGCGCGGTGTGCTAGAAAGGTTTAGTTATCAGCGCTGAAGAATCTCTCTAGCGCGTCTTGTGGGCTTTCGGCGTCAATCCAGATAGCGTCTGCACCCCACGCAACACCCGCCCTTTTGATGGATGGTAGCCACAAGATTTCTACCTGTTGCGCGTTGTACTCATCGGTCTGCCACATTTCAACCTCTTCGATCCCTGCGGCTTCTATTTGCAAATCGGAAGCGGATAGTTTATTAACCTTGAGCAGTTGAGACTTTGCGTTAGCTTTGTTCACCGTTTCAGTCCTCTGTAGTAGTGGATAGACACCGGGGCGCTAATCCCGGCAGTGCGCGGGGGCGGTTTAGAATCCGGGCATGTTCAGACGTAGCGGCTCCGGCGCTGCTGCATCACAGGCATTGATCAGCTCGTCGGCAAACTCACGGGCTGAATCCAACTCGGCGCGAGTTAACGGGGCGGGATCTTCGCTTAGAATCCATGCATAATCAAACTCATCCTCTAGGTCTTCGTCTTCCTGGCCGTATCCGCAGATTGTCCCATCGCTGATCATCTCGGCGATCGCAGTGATGACCATAGGCATTAGCTCCGACGTTTTCCCGCTGCACTGAACGCTGCACTCTCCCATGATTTCCCCGAGGGTGCACGGCTCTTGTGCTGCAAGTAGTGAGGCGATCGCTTCCTTGGCTGTCATCATGGGTTGCTCCGGGTGGGTGGGTGGGTGTAGGGTGTGCGGTTGCCGCCGTTGCTAAGCTTGATGCCGGGGTTGTAGACTGCTGGCCGTTTCACCTTGGGCGGGGGCGCTGGCGGCTCCAGCATCTTCCTGATAAGTCCGTTTTCTTCGCTCATGATTTGTCCTGGGATAGAAGGGAATGCCGGGGCGCTAATCCCGGCTGTGCGTGGGGGGAATGCCGGGGCTAAAACTCGCAATCTAGCCAGTCGCAATCATGTCGCCCCCAAGCGTCGCCGCTGCTCTCGCCGCTGCTCTCGGTTATGAACTGCGGCTGAAAAATCTGGGGGCTTTCTGCGACCATGCGGCGCAATCCGTCAAAATAGCCGCTTAAATAGGCCGGGGTCTTCTCCGCTGGTGGCGCGAGGTTCGCGGCGTCCGTCCCTCCAGATATGTAGCTATCCTGCGTATCTGCATCAATCAAGGCTTGCTGAAATGCTGAAACGTGCATAAGATCTAAACTCCATCTTGTCGGTGGTGGTGGCCTCCGCTGTTTGTGCAGCGGGGGCATTTTAACGACATACCCAGGTCGGGAACGGGAACAATTGGAACGAGATAACACGGTTCGCGGTGGCTGATAGAGACGCCGCGAACCTTCCTTAATCGTGGGCTGTGATGTAATCCGACAGAGACGCATATCCCAGATAGGATAGAACGGCGTAGCCATGCTTACAGCAACCGCGATGGCCTAACAACTTGAGCTGATTTCCTGCATCCTCACAACTACAAGCAACTCCGCTTTTACCGAAAGCAAAAACACGATAAGAGGTTTCCTTCTTGGGATTAACAACGTTGTAGGCGTTCGGGTTGCTGGTCGGTGCAACCGTTAGAGCCTGCGCCTGTAGCTTTCGCCACGCGGCAAAGTGAGCCGTAAACGCTTTGCAACTCATAAACCGAGCGCGGCACTTTGCAAACACGACTAAGCAGACATTGAACCAGCGTTCAACCCGCACGATCTCGAAAGCATTGCCCAAAATACGGCGGGCGGCTGCGATCGAATAAACAAAATTCTTCCTAGAAACCATGTCTCTCTTCTCCTGAGTCAGTAAACTAATTATAGCTTTTTTATGGCAAAGAAAAGCTATTTATAGCTAAACTTCATACACTCTTCATCATCCACAGAACGGGCGGGGGTGGCCGCGCTTGCGCGGCTGTCCGGTGGCGCAAGCCACCGGACACGGAACCAGCTACCAGGGCAACGCAGCCCCCACACCCTGAGAACCTGCGGCGTGAGGGTTGGGCAGCGCTGCAATGTTGGCGGCTGTGCGCTCACAGTCGGGACGCAATAACAAACACAAGCGCCCACTCTTGGCACAAAACGCCTGAGAAACCGTGAGCGCCTTGAACCGGGCAACGACTGCGGGGGGGGCGGCACAAACCAGGGAGGCCGACATACAGACGACAAAGTAGCCGGGATAGCTGGCGGTCGCGGGGCGTGACCAGTCGCAGAAAAGGGGGAGAAGATTTGACACAGAAAGAGCCTCAAAAAGAAACCTTAATAAACTAATTATAGCTTATCTACCGCCACTAAAAAACGGTAGAACTACTTAACTTTTGGCAGAGAAAAGCCGGGGGCTTCTGCTCCGCTCTGTCAAGGGTTTCTTCTCTTGGCTCGGGTTAATTTTTCTAAATTCGAGAAGCATACCCTGGAGGTTTTTTTGGTGGCACGGGCTGGCGCGAACTTGTGAGCAGTACAGGCCGGGGCACCAAAAAAAGCCCCAAACAGTAGTTACAGGACGACGCTAAGCTCTGCCCTAAGCGGCTGTTAGTCTTCCTTGCTAAGCTCTGCCTCAAGCGGCTGTTAGTCTTCTCTCTGCAAAACCGAAAGGCAACTATCACGAGTGGCGATCGCTGCCCGGTCGGGTCTTCTACGACCAGCTATCAGCATGGCGTGTAGCGCAGCGTAGCGAAATGCCACTGGGTAATGCAATGCGAAGCGGAGGGAACCTGAACGCCATTCACCGAACCCCTTTTCACCAAACAAAAAAAAGGCTAACGGGGAACCCAGTGAATACAGTAGCGGAGCCGAACCAAAAAAAAGCACCCTTGATAGGATGCTCCATGATGTGCTGGCTAGGTGTGACCCAGCCAAACCAAATACTACCGACGATCGGCCTACGTCAATCGCCGGATTTGGCCGCGCTCCTCCATATGCTGAAGACGAAACAAGACAGGTGCAGGCGATCGCAAACCTAGCGCCTCCATCATCTGCTGCATAGATACGGTCTTGCCCAAATTGGCAATGAGAAAAAGAAGAAGCTCAGACTTTTCACAAGCGGGATCGTTAGTTAGAACTAGAGCAGGCATAAGACAAAAACCTTGAATTGGACAGTAGTACAGAAATTCCCATTTATACAAAAATAGGTCAACGCTTAACAGCCTATTGCTCGTACACAACGTAGTCAGTCACAGAACCATAGGCATCTTCCAAACCAACATCACTAGCTCTCCAAGAAGCGGCCTCCTCCTGTGCGTTGTGGTCTTGATCCTGCTCCCCATAGCCCTTGCCTTCAGGTTCAAATTCCTCAAGCGCAATACGTGGGCTTATACCTTGCCCGAAAGCAGACGCGATCTTGTCCTCTCTATTCTGATCAACCATAATAAAAATGCTCCTGCTTAATCGTGGGGTCGTGCCTAGTGGAGGCGTGTAAATCTGCCACTAGGCGCGCTTCAACTTACCGATAACCTGCGCGTTGCATCGAAAAACCATAAACATCGCCAGTGCTAGCCAAGACATGCACCACAACCCAATCGTTTGGATCGTTCGCAGTTGGATAGGCTAGCCTCTCAGATGGAAAAGAGACATCTTGATCGCTAAGGCCAGTTAGCCAACCGTTGTTCAACTTACAAAGCGGCGTCCCGATTTGCTGCTGGATCTCAGATATTGGCAAGGCTTGATTAATGCCCGCCAAATAGGAAAACTGGAGATTAGTCAGCGCGGCCTCTGGGTTCCTGATTTCCACACAGTCATCCCCATAGGCATGAGTGGCGATCGCCATCGTGCCAAAACTGGCAAGCAAAACAACCGGGGCTAAGAGCTTCAGCCTCGCATTGATAGGCAATGGGTCAAGGTCAGACAGACCCATGAGCCTATCTCTGACATCTTGGATAATGGTCATAATGGTGAGGTCTTCTGTGAATGGGAGACTCAAACCAGTGGCGAACCTTTCCGCGATCGCCACTGGCATTAATTACTGACTGAAAGCAAAACGCATATCAGGGCAGGACATAGATAGCCAAGTCAACCGCAGCACTAAGACAACCTGCTTGGGCGTCAACGGTTCAACCAACTGGTGCAGGCTATCACGCTTAAAGGTGAGAGCTGCCACAACCAGCGGCATAGACTGATGACTCAAACCCAACTTCAGCACAGGCGATGGGTCAGATGTCCAACCGGGGAAATTGGTATCCAGCGCCACGCTGTAGGGTCTTTGATCCCTATCCGCTTCGTCCTTATAAAAGCCAACCAACCGACCCACAGGGCTAAGGGAATCAACGATCATCCGCTTATCTGCATCAGAGAGGACATCGGCGATTGTCTTAACTACCCGTCCAATGGGTAACACAAAACCCGTCGCCGTCTGAGTCGTGATGCACCGCTTCGTTATCACAGCCTCTAATACAGCAAACTGACGCCGCCGCCGTAGGTATCTGGCCGGGGTCAGCCTCAACGATGGGGTTAGATAAGGGATTTCTGGAAGCATATTTACTCAAGTGTCGTGTACGCGGTTTCAATTGCACCATCGATCGAGGCTCCTGGATCTTCTACTGCTTTCAATGCCCTGCTAGCCTGCAACCGAGCAGACAGTTTTCCCAACAGTCGGTGATCGGAACCCTCCACAAACGTCACCAGCTGCTCCACCTGCTCATCCTCCCGCTTGGCGATCGCAGCCTTCAGCTTTGCCATGCGCTGATCGCCTTCGCGGGTGAGCTGCCCAACTTCAGCTAACAGACCGTCTTCAATATCCTCAGCTGAGGGCAAGGGGGCAGAATGCTGGAAATTCTGGAACTGCCGGAACTCCTCAAAATGCCCTTCCGCCCTAAGTCGTCGGATCTTCTCTACAAACTCAGTGCCTTTAAGCCGCCGCTTCTCTCCAGTCTCAGCGGTATACATTGCGGCCTTCGCCCCAACATGCTTGGCCGTGATCGTCAGCAGCGCTACGCCCCAATCAAAATACGGACCACTCGCGGGAACGATAATCTCAAATGCCTGATAGACAAACTCAGCCCAATTCTGTACAGTTTTCGGGCTAACGCCCCAAGCCGTGGCTAAGTCGTCAATCGTTGTTAGATTTCCTGGGTTGAGCTTTGCCACCATATTAAAAACCTCTTGGAACTTCTGGAACTTCTGGAACTACCGGAATTTCAAACGCCACAATTGACGTGTATTTACTCCCTAGCAACCGTTGGAACTTTGCCCGATATCCTTCAGCCTCGCCTCGCGTCCCGAAGCCTTCAAGCCGCTGCCGTCCCTTTCCTGGGGGGAAATAGTAGATCGCCCACATAGGCAAACTCCTAGAACTTCTGTAACTCCCACAGATTGTAGCAAACTGTATCAGGTTATTCAAGCTGAGTAAGAGTAAATGGGCTGGGTTAAACTGTGTTAGGCAAACACAGGCAAACACAGAGTAGGGCAAAGTGGCGGATAGGCAAAACGTAGACATCGAGGGGCTGCGAGATCGGATAGAGCAAGCCCACCTTGACAATCCGCTATGGGAAGGACTGTCGATGTCACAGAAATTACGACAGCTTATATTGCAAGCTCTCGACGCGGCACAGCTAGCGGCTCAATCGACCGAACCAACCAAAGGTAAAACCATCCGAAAAAACCGCTAAGCCTTTATGATAGGTGTATCCAGATTTTGAATCAAAATACAACTATGGCTATTGGTGGGAAACGTACCGGGGCTGGCCGTAAGCCTACATGGCACTCTCAAACAAAAATGATGCGGTTGCCTGCGGTCTATGAGTCCGAGATTGTGGCCGTAGCGAGAAGGATGGACGCGGGGGAAGTTATAGAGGAATCGCCGCCACTTGGTCAGACCTTCACCCAGAGCGAACTAGATGAGGCGATCGCCTGGGTGCTGGTCAGAACTCCGCCATCTAACCGGGCTGCAACTGCCAAGCTATTCAAAAAACTCGCCGCTCGGATTAGGGAATCCTAGATTAGATACTTGGGTTCTGCATGGGGCGGCGTGGGGTTCATCCCAAGGGGGAAGGATATTTCTATCAGCAGGTAAAGAGCAGGCAAATCATCGTCCTGCTCACGCCTGCTGCTGCCGCGCTGTTGGATGCAATGGTGCGGGAATATCGGGATCAAGATGGGCGATCGCTGTCGAGATCCGAATACCTAGAGCGCTACGCCAGAGGGCTGCTATAGGGACAGATCCTATATATCGTGGTTCTCCAGAATCCTGCATCAAACGTACCAACCGGGGCTAAACTCTTCATCAATAAAACAGTTGAAACACCGATGATGTAAGGCATTCAGGCAATGCACAATTGATACATCACATACATTTTAAGGTTCATGATAGGCTTCGACACTGGTTTATTATTGGCGGCTGGGTCGTCGGCTGCGGCGCTCCTGGGCTGGTATCGCTCCGTTACCCGTAACCAATATGCACGCGAGCGGGAGTATGCCCACATCGCTAGAAGTTTGGAGCAACAGACCCAGGCCATAGGCGAATTGCTGAAAGAACTGGACAACCTGGGCGATCGCATTTCACGCTTAGAAATTCTTGTACTGCGTACCGGGCGGGATGTCTCGACGATTTAACGTAACTCGTGCGGCTGCTGCATTAGTCGAGGCGGCGCTGAAACCTGATAGAGAGGTGGCCGTAGCCTTTCATGTGGCGGTTCGCACGGTTGAATATTGGCGGCAACGGCTGAAGACAGATGAAGACTTACAGCGTGAGTACAGGGCAATGGTAGGGGAGAAACTAGCGCAATGGATTACGGAAGTTCCAGAAGTTCTAGACGGGGCTATGGCATTTCTGAAGCAAGCCGTGAGCGTGGCTGATCCATCCGATCCTAAAGCCATTGATGCGGTGGTGGGTGCGGTGTCGCTGCTGAGCGATTTACAAATCATTTACGAATCATTAGCAAGGAAGGAACAAACAAATGAAGACTAAATTTAAGCTAACGCCTGCAAGCATCGGGGCAATTTTGCGGATATTCCTGCGGCTGTTGCGGGGGAAGAAGTCGAACTAATGCAAGGGCTGAAACGTATAGAGCGGAAACTGAAGGAACTAGATAAGCTATTCCCGGCGAACGTGGCCGTTACCTGGCGACCGTTTCCCGGCGCACAGTCGATGGCGTTTCACTGTCCCGCCGATACGCTGTTCTATGGGGGGATGCCATCGGGGGGCAAATCTGATCTACTGCTGGGGCTGGCCCTGACATCACATAAGCGATCGCTAATACTCAGGCGGCGATCGCTGGATATGGCGGCGATGAAATCCCGCTTTGAGGAAATCACTCAACAACAATTGGGGAACGAGCTACATATCAATAGTCGCTACATCCAAACGGGCGGCTGCAAAGACGAGGGAACTAAATATAAATATCAAGGCCAAGCGCATGACCTGAAAGGGTTTGACGAGATAACCCAGTTCACGCGATCGCAGTATGAATATATTAAAACTTGGAACCGAACGGCTAACCCTAAGCAACGATGTCGAACCGTTTGCACTTTCAACCCTCCGACATCTCCAGAGCAACGGTGGGTGCTGGAGTATCTAGCTCCGTGGTTAGATCCCAGACATGCAAAACCTGCGGCCTCGGGGGAAACGAGATTTTACGTTCTGGGGGAAGAAGTCGAAACAAACGAACCGATTGAAGTAGGCGGCAAACTGATTAAACCAGTGAGCCGCTGCTTTATATTGAGTTCAATTGCAGACAATCCGCTGATGCTGGCGTCTGGCTACGACCGGATACTAGACAACCTGCCGCCGGAGTTGCAGGGCTTAACTGACTTCTCAGCGGGGATTCAAGATGATCCCTACCAGGTCATCCCGACGCGATGGGTTGAAGATGCCCAAGCACGATGGCGATCGCGTGGGGTAGGTGTGGCCGTGAACATTCCCCAAGACTCCATCGCTGGCGACCCGGCGCGCGGGGGGTCTGATGAAATGGGGGTAGCCGTGCGGCATGGGGATTGGGTGAACGCCTGGACATATCCGGGGAGGGAGACACCGGACGGCATCACAGGCGCGACTAAAATTTTAATGCATCGTCTGGGCAACAGTCAGATCCTATTAGATGTGATCGGCATTGGTGCGGCTGTGCAGGACACACTAACCCTACAGGGCTATAAACCCACGGCGATCGTGGCGTCCGCCACTTCCCATCTACGGACGCGATCAGGGCAGTTTGGATTTGCCAATAAGCGGGCGGCAATGTGGTGGAAGCTCAGAGAGATGCTAGACCCGGCTCATAATTCCACCTTGGCTCTGCCCGATCATCCTCAGCTACTTGGTGACCTAACCGCGCCTCGATGGTCGTTAACCCTGCGCGGCATTTTGGTAAATAGCAAAGATGAAATCAGGGCAACACTGGGGCGATCGACAAATGTAGGCGATGCGGTGGTCATGGTCTGCGACCTGGGCGCAATGGTCTACACTTCCGCCTTTTAGGGAATCATGAAACCATTGCAACGATTGGTTTTATGGCACTGCTGACGGCTGACGATAAACTCACATATTTCCCAACGGTGCTGCAAGCGGATACGGCGTTGACCGGACTAATGACGTTGGCTCAGGCTCTTTGTGAGTCGAGCTATGGGGCGAACCGATCGCTAGAGCTGCAAGAGATAAAGGAAATCGTCAGCGTCAACCCCATGTATGGTGTCGCTGTCCTCAGCCACTATCCGATCGCAGCATATCCGGTGTTGGTGGTTGAGGCGCTTTCGGGTAATTCCGCTGGCGGCTCCTTCGGGCGCATTGCCTTGGGGGATTGGGCGGTCTTGCCGGACAGCTATAGGCTAGATGCTGAAACGGGGGAACTATGGTTGAGCAACCGCACCGACAAAATTAGAGCCACTTATACCGCTGGGTACAATTTCACCGGCACAGCTCCAGATATTCAAAAAATCAAGGCGATCGCTGGCCAAGTGCTAACCTACTTCGCAAACTATAAGGTCGGGTTAGATAGTTATCTGAGCAACCCGGCTGGCAACGTGGGCGTAGAATCCTACAACCTGGTTAGGCCAGATCAATACTTGGCTGCTCTGCTGCTGCCCCTAAGAAAGTATATGGCTCGTAGGTCATTCGGATGAGCCGCCGTCGCCCTAGAACCACTAAGACTGCCCAACCAGCGCAACCCTCAACGCTGCCGCTGGGTTCATCCTTCTCGAACCTGCACTCGAACCGCTTCTACCAGATAGACGATGCTGAGGAATTCCCTAGCAGGGCGATCGCTCTAGCTCAGCAATTAATCGAGATGGTCAACGGCTGCCCGGAAGTGGCCTCAGCTTTAGAAGTGATCTGCGCCTACTCCCTATCCTCCGGCGTGGGGGATGAGCTGGGCTTCTCGGTCGTGGTGGACGAGAAGCAACCAAAACCGAACACAGTTAAGATTGCTCGGGCTGTTCTGGGGAGGATTGACCTATTCACTTACTGGCAAATCGTTTGGCGCATGATGGCATGGGGCAACGCCTTTGGGTTGATGGACATTGATACCAAGGAGAAAGCTGTCGTCGGGTTTAACCTGCTGCCATCGTGGCAAGTCCATGTGATAGCCGATCGCCTGGGGGCTATTGGTGGCTACGAGCAACGGTATGGAAATCTATCAGAAACCGCTTCTATCCCGGCGTCTGCGATGATCCACTGGACATATAGCAAACGCTACCTATATGGGCGATCGCTGTTCTACGAGTCCCTGCCAGACTGGGAGAAGCTGAAAGATGTAGACATCGATCTCACCGACGCTTCGCGGTCTGCCAGCATTCAAGCCAACCTTCACATCATGCCGCCTGGGGCAGATGATGCCTTTAAACAAGCATATAAGGTAGACCACGAGAGACGGCGCAAGCAGGGGCTAATCACTGACATCTATTTGCTGCAAGGGGCGGAAGTTCGGAAGCCTCAAGGGTTGCCTTCCTCGTTCCCACTAACCGGGCTGCTGGCTCACTTCGATAAGCGACGATTGCGGATTGCTGCCCGGTCTAGGGTTCCGACCTACTTGCTAGGGATTGAAAGCAAGAGCGCTCGCGAGATTGCCATGCAGCCCGCCATCAGCTTTATGGTGTTTATCGGCGTGGTTCGCCAGCTGTTAACCGTGGGGCTAAGGCAGTTGATCGATACCGAGCTGGCACTGAAAGGGATACCAGAAGCAAGCCGGATCTATAAGCTGAAATTCCCCAAAATCAATGTCAACCCTTACAACCAGATCGTTGATGATCCAGACGTAAACGAACCGGGCGTAACCGATACAGATTCATTTGGGAACGCTTAGTACATGGGCATAGAGGAAGTCTCGTGAAAGATGGCGTGATTGTAAGGGCGATCGCAACTGATAATCTTGTCAGTCGCAACGCTGCCCGGTACCCGGTGGCCGAGCTGCCCATGTTGGTTGAGCTGCTGCCGGGTAAGCCTGCAACGTTGGATCATGCATGGTCTGGAGCTGCTAGTGAATGGGGCGTGATCACGGCTGCTGTAATGGAGCGAGTTGAGCCGCCGCAAAATCTTACCGCAGAAGATGCGTTGATCGTGAAGGCCGAAGGTTACTACCAAGTAGTTGTAGACATTAGCTGTCCTGCCGGAACCAGCTACCTACAAGACTTCGACAATGGCATTCGTACCCGATGCTCAATCTCCGCTGGCTATACCTTCATGCGCTGCCCTGGCTGCAAGTGTGGAGAGGACATGTTCAGCGACGACTGCACTAATGATTTCTGGAAGCTGCCCTATTACGAACGGATTGGCGTAACCGATGCGTTTGAGATTTCATTGGTAACGGTTCCCGCTGTTAAAGCAGCACAAATTTTAATCGAGGATAAAAGCGAATGACTCAGCGGCGCGTAATTACAGCAACCGATTCAATCTCAGAAACCGATGCAATCAAGGAACTGAAAGCTAAGCGGCCTACTGCCACGGATGGCGCTAGACTAACGGCTGC
>Ga0335394_10003221_pt1 | contig 18483 bp, 18 predicted proteins | sample MAT03_FD_205741 | JGI IMG/M metagenome (GOLD analysis project Ga0335394, IMG submission 205741) | Freshwater microbial communities from Lake Fryxell liftoff mats and glacier meltwater in Antarctica - MAT-03 (spades assembly) (version 2) ... | reverse complement strand
GCTGTGCCCCTACACCGTGGTCTATTTACCTGAAAATAGCTATAAACAAAATCTAAAACTTCTGTTTCGGAGGGTGCGTTATGCCCTTTGCTAACGCACTATCTCAATAATTTCAGTATGTTACGGTTCGCTTTAACACACACTAGGAAAATTTCAGGTTATTAAATCCGGAACAAAGCAGATAAAAACTGGATAACACTAATAAAGCCAAGATTATCAAGGTGCTTTCAGGACATTAAGAGTTCATGCAAATTCTGATTTATTCATACAATTATCATCCAGAGCCAATTGGTATTGCACCTTTAATGACTGAACTAGCAGAAGGGCTGGTGAAGCGAGGGCATCAAGTCCGAGTAATCACAGGTATGCCTAACTATCCTCAGCGTCAGATTTACGATGGTTATCGAGGGAAGTTATACGTTACTGAACATAAAAATGGTGTCAAAATTCAGCGTAGTTACCTGCGGATTAAGTCTAAACCTAACCTTATAGACAGGTTACTGCTAGAGTTGAGCTTTGTTTTTACGAGTTTGCCACAAGCGCTTAAGGGCGAGCGACCTGATGTAATTCTTTTAACAGTGCCGCCGTTACTAGTTTGTTTACCTGCAACCTTAATAGCTTGGCTATACAATTGCCCAGTAGTGCTGAATGTGCAAGATATCCTGCCGGAAGCTGCTGTGCGTATTGGGCTTATTAAAAATAAGTTGATGATTCAAGCTCTGGAAGCTTTAGAAAAATTTGCCTACCGAACTGCACATACCATTAGCGTAATTGCCGATGGCTTTGTAGATAATTTAATAAATAAAGGTGTACCGGCTAATAAAATTGCCTGCATTCCAAATTGGGTGAATCTAAATTTTATCCGCCCTTTACCGAAGGAGAATAACTCCTGGAGAGCTAGCCATCAACTTGATGGTAAATTTTTAGTGCTTTATTCAGGTAATATTGCTCTGACGCAAGGTTTGGAGACAGTAATAGAAGCAGCAGTTCGCTTGCGTCATATTAATGATATTGTCTTTGCGATCGCAGGTGAATCTCAAGCCCTCGAAAGGTTGCAAAAACATTGTCTTGCTTGTGGTGCAGATAACGTTTTGCTCCTACCATTGCAACCGCGAGAAAAACTACCGCAAATGTTAGCAGCCGCAGATGTGGGGTTAATTGTGCAAAAGAGCAATGTGATTTCTTTCAATATGCCTTCTAAAATACCACTGCTGTTAGCCAGTGGTCGCCCAATTGTCGGTTCAGTTCCCGCAACTGGGACTGCTGCCAAAGCTATCAAAAAAAGTGGTGGCGGCGTTATCGTCGAGCCTGAGTCAGCAGATGCTTTGGCTGCGGCGGTATTGGATTTATATAATCAGCCGGAATTAGCAGCGCAATTAGGGCGCAAAGGAAGAAAGTTTGCAGTAGAAAACTATTCCTTTGAGCAAGCGCTAGATCGGTATGAAGAGTTATTTACTGATGCGATTTCCCAACGCGCAACAGCTTTGGATATCTTACCCGAATTGAGTTCTAATAAATCACTTGTTGATAAAGATTTTTTAGTACATACCACGTCCCTTGTGCGCGTAGTCTCTCAAGGACAAATGACAAATGACAAATGACAAATGACAAATGACAAATGATAAATTCAGATCAGCTTAAAAAAACTGACCAAAGCTTGATCGCCCTACTTAGCGATCGCATATCATTATTAGCAGCATCAGAACAACCTTCTTTAGATGAACAACTGGCTGATGTGGCTCCCCTACTCGCTCAAGCTGGTATTCCTGAGTCTGTTTGGGCAAATATAGTAAATAGTTGCCATGCTACTCTGATTCCTAAATCTGCAACAAATCATGTCACTCCCCGACAAATTACCATTATCGGTGGACGCGGCAGAATGGGAAGATTATTTAAAGAGCAGCTTTCACTAGTAGGTCACAATGTTAGTGTTCTCGAACATGAAGATTGGGAATACGCAGATCAACTGTTAAATCAGGCAGAATTAGTATTAGTAAGCGTTCCTATTGAACATACAGTTGATGTTATCAAGCGTGCAGCTAAATACCTTGAACCAAATACAGCTTTGTGTGACATCACGAGCGTAAAAACTCAGCCAACTCAGGCGATGCTTGAACACCATTCCGGCCCAGTCATGGGTTTACATCCAATGTTTGGGCCAAATATCAAATCGTTTTTGGGACAAAAGGTGGTAGTGTGCCCAGGCCGGAACGATGATTCATTTCAATGGTTATTAGACTTTATTAAAAGTAAAGGTGGAGAATTAATTGTTTGCACGCCTGAAGAACACGATCAAATGATGGTGATAATTCAAGCAACGCAGCATTTTTGTAGATTTAGTCTTGGTGTTTTCTTAGCACAAGTAAAAGTGGATATAGAACAGAGCTTAACAATGTCAACACCTAACTATCGTCAAGAAATTGATATTGTTAAACGTTTGTTTACTCAAAATCCTAATTTATGTGTTGATATTATGCTAGCTACAGAAGAAAGATGTAATGCAATTAGCTATTTGGCTAATACTTACAATCGGTTGGCGAAACTGGTAGCGAGGAAAGATAGAGACGCATTAATTCAGGAATTTGAAAATACTCAAAGCTTTTTTGAAGATAAAATTAACGCTTTTATACAGCCTTTAAATACAACGGCTATCCAACGAGATTTTAAACCACAAATGCACACCAATATTAGCATTTAAATAAAAAAAAGTATGCTGATAGACATCTTTCACGATCCCGTTTGTCCCTGGTGCAGAATAGGGAAAAAAAATCTGTTTGATGCACTGGCAACATGGCCAGAAAAAGAAGTAGATATCCGTTGGCATCCCTTTATTCTCGACAATACTATTCCTGCTGATGGGTACGAATTTCACAGCTTTATGCAAAATAGAAAAGGCATAAAAGCCCAAGAACTGCAATATCTGTTTGATTCTACGCAACGCGCAGGTGAGGCGGCTGGAATCAAGTTAGATTTTAATAAAATCCGTTTGGCTGTTAATACTAAACTTTCGCATCGACTGATTACACTTGCACCAGCAAAGGTAAAAAACGATGTCGTAGAAGCAATTTATAAAGCTTACTTTGAAGATGGTTTGAACATCGGAGATATTGAAGTTCTGATTGCCATCGGTAGAGCTTACCAAATGGATTCTAGGGAATTACGGCTGCAATTGAGTGATGATGCTGCGATTAAAGCCTTTGTGGCTGAATCAATATTTACTCGCCCAAATGGCATCAACAGCGTGCCGTTCTTCATCATCAATAATAAAGTCAAGATCAATGGTTCTCACTCAGTAGAAATATTTCTTCAAGCTTTCAATCGGGCCACACTTGTAAATATATAAGCAAAAACATGGTAGTTGACATTAAGCAAAAAAGTAAATTCAATCTGCAACCAATTCATCAACGTGTCTCGGTTACTTTTAACTACGAGGTTTACTTCACCAAAAATTTATTTGAGTTGAAAAACCCAACCTTAGCCCAAGTGATTACAGCAGATGGGGAGGCAAAGCCGAAGAAAGTTGTAGCGATAGTAGACGCAGGTATATTGCAACATCAACCGGAATTGGTTAAGCAATTAGTAGCGTATACCAAGTTTTATGCAGAGATAGTAGCGATCGCAGCCGAACCAATGATAATTTCGGGAGGAGAAGCTGCTAAAAACGATCGCACTTTAGTAGATCAAATCCACCAACAGATTGAAGCAGCCGGATTGTGTCGCCATTGTTATGTGTTAGCGATCGGGGGCGGGGCTGTGTTGGATTTGGTAGGATATGCAGCCGCAACTGCTCACCGGGGAATTCGTCTAATTCGGATTCCGACGACGGTGTTAGCGCAAAATGATTCCGGGGTTGGCGTAAAAAACGGCATCAACGCCTTTGGTAAAAAGAACTTTCTCGGCACATTTGCGCCACCTTATGCAGTTATAAATGATTCTGCGTTCTTGACAAGCCTAGACGATCGCGATTGGCGTTCTGGAATCGCAGAAGCTGTGAAAGTGGCGCTGATTAAGGATGCTAACTTTTTTGATTATATCCACTCTCACAGCAAAGCCCTTGCACGGCGAGACATGGATACTATGCAACAGGTTATTTATCGTTGCGCCCAGTTGCATTTAGAACATATTGCCAATAGCGGCGATCCTTTTGAAATGGGTTCGTCTCGTCCCCTGGATTTTGGACATTGGGCGGCTCATAAACTGGAGCATTTAACAAATTATCGCTTGCGTCATGGCGAAGCAGTTGCGATCGGTATTGCTTTGGATAGCACTTATTCCTATTTGGTAGGATTGCTGGATTGTTCTGAGTGGCAACAGATATTAAGTACTTTATCGGCGTTGGGTTTCACGTTATATGTGCCAGAACTGGTTGAGAAGTTATCACAACTGGAACATCCTCATTGTTTGTTTCGGGGTTTAACTGAGTTCCGCGAACATTTGGGGGGAGAGTTGACTTTAATGTTGTTACAAAGGATTGGAAAAGGAGTTGAGGTTCATGAGGTGGATTTGTTTTTGTACAGGCAAGCAATATCGCTGTTGAGGGAGTTTTAGGATTGGATTTTAAACGCAAAGGAACGCTGAGGGAAGCGCAAAGGAACGCTGAGGTTTGAGGGGAAAATGTGAGAGGATCTACTACTTTTGAGGGAGGCGGTTATTTTTAAATATGGCTATCAGGAAATGTACTAGAAAAGCAGTATAAAAAGCGAATAAATTGACACCTGATCGAAAAATTATTCAATGTATTAGCTGCTTGATATCTAGTATTCTTAAATAAGAAGCAAAAAAGTTTTTCATTACATCTTTTAAAAAGAATACGCAGATTTGGATAGTTTGAATTAAATTAACATCGGATTATCTGGATTTGTTTTTAATTTGAAGATAGTTATCAATAATGATTAGCTTTTGACTAATAACTCTTCCAGAGAATTTTCCCATGATTTTTGATTCCCGTTCATATAAAACCCTTGGCGGTGTACTTGTTTCTCGCTCCATCACAGAAGTTAAGATGGACACTGCTCTCGAAGACATTCTATTCCACTTAAATTCTCAGCGTGGAGGTTTGTTAAGGAGCAGCTACGAATATCCAGGCAGATACAAAAGATGGGCGATCGGATTTGTCAATCCACCATTGGAATTGACTACCCAGGAAAATACTTTTAATTTGATAGCGTTAAATGAACGCGGCCGGGTACTTTTGCCATTCCTATTAGAGTGTTTATCCAACTCAATACAACTTGATAAAGTTACCCTAGACAATAACAATATTGTAGGCTTTATTAAACCTACAACAAAACTATTTACTGAAGAAGAACGCAGTAAACAACCTTCAGCATTTACAGTTGTCCGCGAAATTCTATACACTTTATCTAGTCAAGAAGATGAGCATTTAGGATTGTATGGTGCATTTGGTTATGACTTAGTTTTTCAGTTTGAACCAATTACCCAACGTCTAGAACGTCCTACAGATCAACGGGATTTAGTGCTTTATCTACCTGATGACTTGATAGTTATTGACTACTATCAGCAACGCGCATTTCGTTTACAATATGAATTTGAAACAGCGCATGGCAGCACTAATGATCTTCCTCGAACAGGTGAGTCTGTAGACTATCAAGGGAAACATCTTCAGCCAAATCAAACTGCTGATCATAAAGTAGGCGAGTATGCCAAAAAAGTTGAGGGTGCGCTCGATTATTTCCGCCGAGGCGATTTATTTGAAGTTGTTCCTAGTCAAAACTTTTTTGAAGGCTATGAAGACGAACCCAGCAAATTATTTAACACCTTAAAAGATATAAATCCTAGCCCTTATGGGTTTATTTTTAATCTGGGTGGAGAATATCTGATTGGTGCATCTCCAGAAATGTTTGTGCGGGTTGAAGGTAGGCGGGTAGAAACTTGTCCCATTAGTGGCACTATTAGCCGGGGACAAGATGCTCTTGACGATGCCGTGCAAATTCGTCAGTTACTCAACTCCCACAAAGATGAAGCTGAGTTGACCATGTGTACTGATGTCGATCGCAATGACAAATCCCGAATCTGCGAACCTGGTTCAGTACAAGTTATTGGTCGTCGCCAAATAGAATTATACAGCCACCTGATTCATACAGTAGATCATGTTGAAGGGACACTGCGATCGCAATTTGATGCCTTAGATGCCTTTCTCTCGCATACATGGGCGGTTACAGTCACCGGCGCACCCAAAAGAGCCGCAATAGATTTTATTGAACAGCATGAACGTAGCGCCCGACGTTGGTATGGTGGAGCAGTTGGTTATTTAAATTTCAATGGGAATTTAAATACTGGATTAATTCTGCGGACAATTCGGTTAAAAGACTGCATCGCCGAAGTGCGAGTTGGCGCTACTGTCCTTTATGACTCCATACCCCAAGCAGAAGAAGAAGAAACAATTACCAAAGCTGCTGCTTTATTTGAGACAATTCGTCGTGTAAAACAAACGAGTCAGAAAATTGATCAGTCCAGTTCCATAAAATTAGCTAAAATCCTACCTTGTGCGGAAGCTGGCAAACGCATCTTACTAATAGACTATGAAGACTCATTTGTTCATACCCTAGCCAATTACATTCGCCAAACTGGTGCAAGCGTTACTACACTGCGTCATGGTTTCTCGGAATCGCTATTCGATACAGAACGCCCTGACTTAGTTGTTTTATCTCCTGGCCCTGGTAGACCAAGTGATTTTCGGGTTCCTCAGACAGTCGGTGCCCTTCTTCATCGCAAAATTCCTATTTTCGGAGTTTGTCTGGGATTGCAAGGCATTGTTGAAGCATTTGATGGACAATTGGGAGTCCTCAACTATCCTCAGCATGGTAAATCTTCACGGATTTTTGTTACAGATTCTAATTCTGTTACCTTCAAAAATTTACCACAATCTTTTCCAGTGGGTAGATATCACTCATTGTTTGCCCTACCGCAACGTTTGCCAAAAGAACTCAAGGTGACAGCGATTTCTGATGACGACGTAATTATGGGCATTGAACATCAGACACTTCCCATCGCCGCCGTTCAGTTTCATCCAGAGTCAATCATGACTCTAGCGGGAGAAGTCGGTCTGGAAATCATTAAAAATGTGGTGCGTGCATATACAACGAAAGAGTCACTAGTTATTGGTCATTAGTCATTGGGCATTGGGCATTGGGCATGGGGCATTGGGCATGGGGCATTGGCAATTAGTTATTTTTTCTTGCTCTCTCTTCTCCCCCTGCTCCCCCTGCTCTCTCTTCTCCCCCTGCTCCCCCCACTCCCTACTCCCCACTCCCCTAAAAGATTATGACTAACCAAGTTGCCCCTCCCCGCCATATTCTTGAAGAAATTGTGTCGTATAAAAAGCAAGAAGTTGCACAAATGCAGCAAGAACTGCCTTTAACCTCCTTGCGACAACAGTTAGATGCAGCCCCGACTGTGCGAAATTTCTTGACTGCTTTACAAGAAAATCCTAACCAACCTAGCTTAATTGCTGAGGTAAAAAAAGCATCACCTAGCCGTGGCATTATCCGCGCAGATTTTGATGCAGTAGCTGTTGCTCAAGCTTATGAACGAGGTGGTGCAGCTTGTCTATCAGTCCTCACTGATCATAAGTTTTTTCAGGGCAGTTTTGATAATCTGCGGAGGGTGCGTCAGCAAGTTGCATTACCCTTACTGTGCAAGGAGTTCATCATTAACCCCTATCAAATTTACTTAGCACGAACAGCAGGTGCAGATGCAGTCTTGTTAATTGCCGCCATTTTATCAGATCAAGAACTCCAGGCTTTTTTGCAACTAATTCATGATTTAGGCATGAATGCACTGGTAGAAGTTCATACCTTGGCTGAACTGGATCGAGTGCTAAAGCTTGACAACCTAAGTTTAGTAGGAATCAACAATCGCAATTTAGAAGATTTTACCCTTGATATAGGCACAACACAGCAGCTTTTAGCACAGCGTCAACAACAGTTACAAAGTTTAGATATCACCGTCGTCAGCGAGTCTGGACTGTATACACCTGCTGATTTATCTCTTGTCGCTGAAGCTGGTGCGCGTGCGGTTTTGATTGGAGAGTCTTTAGTTAAACAAAGCGATGTAGAACAAGCTGTGCGTAGTTTGCTAAGACTTTCTCCTCCCTAACAGGCATCGCTAATTGCTAAGTGTTGATTATTCCAGAACTATTAACTAACATTAACCATTTTTTAGAATGACTTCTATCTCAGCTTCCTTTCAAACTTTACGCGATCGCCAACAGTGTGCTTTAATCCCCTTTATCACAGCAGGCGATCCTAATTTAGAAACCACCGCCGAAGCTTTACGTATCTTAGATCGCAATGGTGCAGACTTCATCGAGTTGGGTGTTCCCTACTCCGATCCTCTCGCAGATGGGCCTGTGATTCAAGCAGCAGCAACCCGCGCTTTGGAAAAAGGCACGAAATTAGAACAAATATTAGAGATGTTGCAAGCTGTAACTCCTAGTCTGAAAGCACCGATAATTCTATTTACTTACTACAATCCTATTTTGCACCGAGGTATTAAGTCATTTTTAGGAAAAATTGCCGATGCTGGCGTGCGAGGGTTGGTAGTGCCAGATTTACCCTTAGAAGAAGCAGAAGAATTAATCCAAACTGCTGCATCTTTCGGAATTGAGGTAATTTTACTCGTAGCTCCTACCAGTTCTAGAGATAGAATTGAAGCGATCGCTCATCAATCTCAGGGTTTTATCTACCTAGTGAGCGTTACAGGTGTTACAGGTATCCGCGCTCAAATCCAAGACCGCGTAAAGTATTTATTAAAAGATTTGCGAAGCGTCACCAATAAACCCATCGGCGTTGGTTTTGGCATCTCAGGGACAGAACAAGCACGTCAAGTAAAAGAATGGGGTGCAGACGCAGTGATTGTTGGTAGCGCCTTCGTTAAAAGGTTAGCTGAAGGTAGCCCAGCAGAAGGACTGCAAGCTGTTGAACAATTGTGTCAAGAACTTAAAACAGCCATTACAGAAAGTCGGCACGAAAGTCCATCTCTTCAAGAGGTGAGATAAATTCACCCGCAGACTTAGTACAACATTTCATTAATTCGTAGCGAATTCTCTGCGTGCCTCTGCGCTCCTTTGCGTTTAAATTTCAACCCTCAATTCGCCACGACTTTACGCAAAGCTGTACTTAGCGAATAGAGAATTAGTATCAATATATTTCTCTTTCTACCTCCTGCTTCCATTAAGACAATGAAACTTCTGCTGAAATCTGTCAAAATATTAATTTATAGCTTACTTCTAGTTAGCACCTGTGCTATTACAGTCTTCGCCCACGATCGCATTGACCACGGACAATACCAATACCAGTGGAATCACAATGTTGGACAATACGCTCGCCTAGCTGTAAGAAAGAACGTAACTGACCTGACATCAGCAGAGAAAACAGCCTTTGTCAAGGCTATCAAAACCTTAAAAACTGTAATACCCGCAGGTAGCAAGCTCAGTATTTACGACCAATTCGTTGCCATACATATAGGGGCAACACGCTTGATTCATAACCATAAAGAACATTCCAATGGTTCCATTCAAGAACTTGCTCATGAAAATGCCGCATTTTTCCCTTGGCATCGAGAATATATTCGCAGATTTGAACAAGCACTGCAAGCAGTAGACCCAAATGTTACTCTCCCATATTGGGATTGGACAGATGCCAAAGCACTTGATGTAATTTTTAACGATGACTTTCTTGGTTCTAACGGTCAAGGAGTAACCATCAAAATTCCAAATCAAGGAACTTTTACAGGTGGCACTGTACCAGGCGCTTTTTCGGCTGCAAATGGCTGGGTTATGAATCCAGCATTAAACATTGACTTAGATACCCAAACATCATTAGGTACATCACTTGTCCGCTTTCTAAAACTACCTCCTGCCACCGATTACCCTGTCCCCAAAAAAGATATTGAGCGGGCCTTGGCTCTTAATAACTATTCTCTATTTCGCCCTGCTTTGGAAGGATTTATGTCTGTAGATGAGCAGAGTAAAGTCACCCCAGGAGGATTCATCCATAACTACATTCATGGTTTAGTTGGTGGGGTACAGATAGATGCAAGCACAAGACCCGTAAAGTTTAAGGGTTTGGGTACTATGAGCAATATACCAAGTTCGCCCTATGACCCTGTGTTTTGGTTGCATCATGCAAACACAGACCGCCTCTGGGCTGAATGGCAAGAAAACGGTCATAAAAGTAGCAATTTTTATCCTGCCGATGGTCAGGCTTACGGACACAATCTTAAAGACCTAATGTGGCCTTGGGACGGCGGTATGTCTACCCCCAAAGCTACAGCGTTAGGAGATTTACTATCCCTATTACCAAATTTTGACTCTAAAGATTTGGTGCGCCCTATAGACGTTTTGAATCACAGGGAATTGGGCTATACCTACGAAACCCGTGCAAAGGAAACGCGAAAAGAATTTTATCTGTGGAATAAGTTCTAAAAAGTTAGAACGAAAGTAAAAAATACTTGAACATAAAAGGATTTTCAACTGTGGTAAGCATCCAAGATATCAACGCTACGATTTCAACTACCTCTGTGCTACCTGACGTATTAGGCAGGTTTGGAAAATTCGGCGGTAAGTACGTCCCCGAAACCTTAATGCCTGCATTAAGTGAATTGGAAGCGGCATTTCATCAATATTGCAATGAGCCGAGTTTCCAAGCAGAACTGCAAAACTTGCTGCGCGATTATGTGGGACGACCCAGCCCATTATATTTTGCTGAACGCCTGACAACAAACTACGCTAGACCAGATGGCACGGGGCCGCAAATCTATTTAAAGCGTGAGGATTTAAATCATACAGGCGCTCACAAAATTAATAATGCTTTGGCTCAGGTGTTGCTAGCTAAACGCATGGGTAAGCAACGGGTGATTGCAGAGACGGGTGCAGGACAACACGGCGTAGCGACTGCAACTGTATGTGCTAGGTTTGGTTTGAAATGTGTAATTTACATGGGCGTTCACGATATGGAACGCCAGTCCCTGAACGTATTTCGGATGAAGTTAATGGGGGCAGAAGTTCGCCCAGTGGAGGCAGGTACGGGAACTCTCAAGGATGCAACTTCCGAAGCAATTCGGGATTGGGTGACAAACGTGGAAACAACCCATTACATCCTGGGTTCTGTTGCTGGCCCTCATCCGTACCCAATGATTGTCCGTGACTTCCACGCGATAATTGGTGTAGAAACTCGCGCTCAAGCTCAGGAGAAATGGGGAGGATTACCAGATATTTTACTGGCTTGCGTGGGTGGAGGTTCCAATGCGATCGGCTTGTTTCATGAGTTTATGCATGAACCTTCGGTGCGTCTAATCGGAGTCGAAGCGGCGGGTGAAGGTGTAGATACAGAAAAACACGCTGCTACCTTGACAAAAGGGAAAATAGGTGTATTGCACGGTGCAATGAGCTATTTATTGCAAGATGATGATGGTCAAATAATCGAACCCCATTCAATTAGTGCCGGATTAGATTATCCCGGCGTTGGGCCTGAGCATAGTTATTTAAAGGATCTTGGTCGCGCCGAATATTACAGTGTTACCGATAAACAGGCGTTAGATGCATTCCAAAGGCTTTCGCAGCTAGAAGGGATTATCCCAGCCTTAGAAACTGCTCATGCGATCGCATATCTCGAAACCCTTTGTCCTCAATTAGAAGGCAACCCCCGCATCGTGATCAACTGTTCCGGCAGAGGTGACAAGGATGTGCAAACCGTCGCCAAAGTCCTTATTCCTTAATTTTCTCTCCTTGTCATTAGTCATTTGTCCTTCGTGAATGACTAATGACCAATGACTAATGACCAATGACTAATGACAAATATGATAGCTGTAACTAAAACCCCACTTGACACCATCCCCGTCACTTCTGAGTTGTACAACTGGCCAGGTATATTGCAACAGTTGTTTGCTCGGCAATCGTTGACGGTTTCCCAAGCTGCGGATTTGATGGAAGGTTGGCTCACAGATGCCATTCCCGATGTCCTATCAGGAGCGATTTTAGCCGCAATCCAAGCTAAAGGCGTATCCGCCGAAGAATTAGTTGGGATGGCTAGCGTCTTACAATCCCAATCCCCACCCCTTGTACAGACGGGATTAATCGCGTCTCCCCTAATTGACACCTGTGGAACTGGTGGAGATGGCGCTTCAACCTTTAATATTTCCACTGCTGTCGCCTTTGTTGCCGCCGCCGCCGGGGTAAAAGTTGCCAAACATGGCAATCGTTCCGCATCCAGCAAGACTGGTTCGGCTGATGTGCTGGAAGCTTTGGGGATAAATCTCAACGCCACTCCTGAGAAAGTGCAAGCCGCAGTGGGTGAAGTTGGAATTACCTTTTTGTTTGCTCCAGGTTGGCATCCTGCACTTAAAGCGATCGCTACTTTGCGAAAAACTTTGAAGGTGCGGACTGTTTTTAACTTGCTCGGCCCGCTAGTAAATCCCATGCGGCCAACAGGGCAAATTATTGGTGTCAACGATCCGCTTTTACTAGAGGAGATTGTTCAAGCTTTATCCCAACTGGGATGTCAGCAAGCGATCGCCCTCCACGGACGGGAACGTTTAGATGAAGCTGGTTTAGCAGATGTCACTGACTTAGCTGTACTCCAAAATAAAAAAGTCCGTTCTCTAACGCTCAATCCTCAAGAACTTGGTTTGAGTTTTGCACCCACTGCGGCGTTATGCGGTGGAGATGTCCAAGAAAATGCCGAAATCTTGAAGGCAGTTCTCCAAGGTAAAGGTACTCAAGCGCAGCAGGATGTAGTTGCTTTAAATACAGCCCTCGCACTCCAAGTTGGTGAAGCTATTCATGGGGAAACTGATGTTTTAGCAGGTTGTGTTAAAGGTATTGCCCTTGCTAAGGAAATTCTGCAAAGCGGTGCGGCTTGGACAAAACTAGAACAACTAGCTGAATTTTTGCACTAATTCCCAAGGTAAGGGCACAGCAATGCTGTGCCCCTACGAACGGACTGTATTACACCCAATAACTATACGCAAGGAAAAATAGATGATTATCATACTTAAGAACGGTACGCCTGTTGACGAAGTTACTCGCATCAGCCAAGAAGTGAGTGAGACTTGGGGAGTCACGGTAGAAAAAAGCGTTGGCACTCATAAAGTTGTCTTAGGGCTAATTGGTGATACCACTAGCATCGATAAATTACAGGTTCAAGAGTTCAGCCCTTGGATTGAGCAAGTATTACGGGTGCAACAACCTTTCAAGCGCGTAAGTCGAGAATTCCGACATGGAGAAGCCAGCGAGGTTGTTGTACCTACACCTAACGGTGATGTCTATTTCGGCGAATGTCACCCCATCGTAGTGGTAGCCGGGCCTTGTTCCGTTGAAAATGAAGCGATGATTGTCGAGACGGCAAAGCGGGTAAAGGCAGCAGGAGCGCAGTTTCTGCGTGGCGGAGCTTACAAACCCCGCACCTCACCTTATGCGTTTCAAGGTTATGGTGAAAGCGCTTTAGATTTATTAGCAGCAGCGCGGGAAGCTACTGGTTTGGGTATCGTCACAGAACTCATGGATGCTGCCGATTTATCAGCGGTGGGGAGAATAGCTGACATAATCCAAATCGGAGCGCGAAATATGCACAACTTTTCGCTGTTGAAAAAGGTAGGCGCTCAAGATAAACCCGTGCTACTCAAGCGGGGGATGTCTGCTACAATTGACGAGTGGCTGATGGCGGCAGAGTATATTTTGGCATCTGGAAATCCCAATGTGATTCTTTGTGAGCGCGGAATCAGAACCTTTGATGGCAAATATGCTCGGAATACTTTAGATTTATCAGTGCTTCCAGTATTGCGATCGCTTACCCATTTACCGATTATGATTGATCCCAGTCATGGTACTGGTAGGTCTGAATATGTGCCATCAATGGCAATGGCTGCGATCGCGGCTGGTACAGATGCCTTAATGATTGAAGTTCATCCCAATCCCGCAAAAGCTTTATCCGATGGCCCCCAATCTCTCACCCCTGATAAATTTGACCGCTTAGTTCAAAAAATGTCAATTCTGGGTAAAGTAGTCGATCGCTGGTCTACACCTGCATTTGGTAGCATTGGTGAAAGCCGCATTCTCTCCACGCCAGAACTCTCAAAGTAGATAGAGCGTAATTTTAGACGATTTTTTGCAAACGGCTAAACCCGATCAACGGATTTTTTAGACGAAAGAATCTGTTGATCGGGTTTTCATAAACTACCCGCGCTTGAAATTCTTTATTAACGCTCTTCTATGACTCTCACAAGATAAAAATCAGAAACCTTTGTTGTCACTAGTTTCTATAAATCTAGGGGTAGGTTGGGTTGAGGAACGAAACCCAACGCCAATAATCCTTATTTTTGTTGGGTTTCACGTTGTTCAACCCAACCTACAAATATTTGATTTTTTCAGAGTAATAAAAGAGCGTTAATAGGACTTTCGTAATTTTTTAAATATTGCATATCCAACAGTAGCCTATTGGGCAGTGCTGCGATCGCAGTATCAAGAGTAGTTTGTGCTTGCTCGAATTGTTGTTGATTAATCGCCCCTTCTTTGACTAATTGGGCATAGCGATCGCGGTTCATTTTTGCTAAACTAACTTCTGCTGCTGCCTGTTTAACTTCGCAAAAAAATTTACCATTCATGCCTATAAACCCTGCTTTCCAAGGCGAAGGGCGCATGGTAAGCAAGTTCGTAGTAAGCACCCTTTGTGCTTACATACAAACCTCAAAACTAGCGCAAGCAAAGTACTAGGTGATCACAGTTGGCTGTTTCCGTCCTGTCAGTTCGCGGATCTGGGCTATCTCCTGGACAATAGTGATTAAAGAAGCAAGTGCAACCTGTGGATCAAGGTCATGTTTGCTGGGATCTGGCTCGTAGCTTTCTAGATAAACCCTTAGGGTTGCACCTTGAGTACCCGTACCAGAAAGTCGCACGACAATTCGAGAACCATCGGTAAAGCCAATGCGAACACCTTGTTGATCGCTAACGCTACCATCAACAGGATCGGTATAACTAAAGTCATCACTGTATTCAACTTGATAGTTACCGAATTGCTTGCCTTTGAGAGTTGGCAATAAAGAACGCAGTCTTTCTATCAAAGTGTTAGCGGGTTCTGTCTGTATCTCTTCATAGTCATGGCGAGAGTAATAATTGCGTCCATAAGTCTGCCAGTGTTCCTGTACAATCTGCTCAACAGATTGTTGTCGGACTGCTAGGATATTCAGCCAAAACAGCACAGCCCATAGCCCATCTTTTTCGCGGATATGATTAGAGCTGGTACCAAAACTTTCTTCACCGCAGAGAGTAGCTTTCCCCGCGTCTAAGAGATTGCCGAAAAACTTCCAGCCAGTCGGTGTTTCATAGGATTCAATCCCGATCTGAGCAGCAACTCGATCTACTGCTTGGCTAGTAGGCATTGATCGTGCTACCCCGGCTAAACCCTCACTATAACCAGGGATTAGCTTGGCGTTTGCGGCTAAAACTGCAAGGCTATCGCTAGGGGTGACAAAGAACTTACGCCCTAAGATCATATTGCGATCGCCATCTCCATCAAAAGCTGCCCCAAAATCTGGCGCATCCTCTGCGTACAAAATATCCACCAACTCATGGGCATAAACCAAATTTGGGTCAGGGTGTCCGCCGCCAAAGTCTTCTAGGGGTGTACCATTACGCACAGTTCCCACTGGTGCGCCCAAACGTTCCTCAAAAATGGCATGGGCATAAGGGCCAGCCACCGCATGTAAGGCATCGATGCTGAACCGAAAATTTCCTTTTGTTAACAGTTGGTGAATGCGTTCAAAATCAAATAGGGACTCCATTAACTCTTGATAATCATGTACGGGGTCAATCACCTCAACTACCGTCTCTCCTAAATGTGACTCACCCAAGGTTTCTAAATCTACATCTGGTGCTTCCAGAATTTGGTAGCTATCAATGACTTTAGTGCGATCGTAGATAGCCTCTGTCACCTTTTCCGGTGCTGGGCCACCGTTGCTAATGTTATATTTCACACCAAAGTCACCATTTGGCCCGCCCGGATTATGGCTAGCAGACAAGATGATCCCACCAATGGCCTGGTACTTGCGAATAATAGTGGAAGTTGCAGGAGTAGACAAAATCCCCCGTTGACCAACTTTAATCCGCCCAATGCCATTGGCCGCAGCCATTTTTAAAATGATTTGAATGGCTTGGCGATTGTAATAACGGCCATCACCACCCAGGACTAGGGTTTGAAAGCGCAAGTCCCCTACGGAATCGAAGATGCATTGGACAAAATTTTCCAGGTAGTGGGGCTGCTGAAAAATCCTAACTGGTTTCCGCAGCCCAGAAGTACCAGGCTTTTGGTCGCTTAAGGGAGTAGTAGAGACTTTATGGATGTTCATGGATAATGTTTAAAAAAGTTTCCCCGTAAAAAGATGGCTCTAAGAGGATGTTTGAAAAGTCCAAGATAGGTATAATTCGTCATTCTGAGCGTCACAAAGTAAAAGGAAAAATCCCAATTTTTCCTTAAGACCCAGATGCGTTGTCCATTGATATGGTCATTGATATTTCTCCAGAAAAAGTTCAAACTACTTTGAGCCACCCCATCTAATATTAGGGGGAATTGACTGTGATATTGTGTCAAAAGATTTGTGTATTTACAGCTTATGCAAAACATTCCTATTGCACTGTTTGATCACAGAGCGCGATAGTCAGCAATGCTGCTGCCCCAAACGCTGCTATTGTCCGAACATGGTTCCAGAGCGTCCACTGGGTAAGATATCTAGCCCATAGGTTTGCGCCCTCAGTGCTATCTGGTGGCATCATTGAGCGGCACATTAAAGGCGATTGTCACCAGAATTGTCCCAACGAGATAAAGCAAGCTACCAAGCAGCAAGTAGACCGCACCAGGTTGACGCAATTTTGACAGCGAGGCGATCGCCAGAAAGAGCTAACGTTGAAAAAAGCTGTTTTGTCAGATACTCGTGCCGCTTGTTGCATGTTGTGGGTAACAATGACAATGGTATATTGTTCTTTGAGTTCGTGAATTAGTTCTTCAATCCGCAAAGTGGACATGGGATCAAGTGCAGAACAAGGTTCATCCATGAGTATAACTTCCGGTTGTCCAGCGATCGCTCGCGCAATACATAACCGTTGTTGTTGACCACCGGATAAGCTTAATCCACTTTGTCGCAATTTGTCTTTGACTTCATCCCACAAAGTTGAATCAGAGCAAAACCATCCTCTTGTGGCAAAGTAATATCACTCACGAGGATATCAGGTTGCCATTGCCTAAATATTTTCAAAGCTTGTTGGACTGAAAACGCTGTTTGTACCTCAACACCATAGAGTTGCAACAGTAGCTTAATTAAATCGCAGCAATCGACATTACCATCTACAACAAGTACTCGCAGTCCTTGGAGGGATGAAAAATTAGTAGAAAGTCCATTATTTGGATACATCACAACTCCAATCAAGGTTTTATGTGTAAGTAGTTGTAAAAAGTCGATTCGACCCAAACAGGTTTTAACTGGATGGTGACTGATGTCTTATTGATTCCCCTCCATTTGTTAGTAACTTCATCGGTGCAATGATTGCCGAAGCGTTACCGTTGTCAAAACAAACATTAGGACTTGCATTGCACGCTGCTGGTGGCGTGTTATTAGCGATACTTCTCTGCGAGACGCTACGCAAACGGTGGGCGGAGCAAGAATTATTTGCTCATTTGTGCAGAGGTTATTGAGAAGTTACAATCTTTAGACTATATGAAAAGCGAAACAAAATTGACACTGATTAAAATCCTTCACACGTTGATATGGGTATTCTTCAATTTTGTTATTTTCTATATGCTTTATGCCGTAATTGTGACTAAGCTCGATATATTGCTCTGGATTGGTTATGGATTTGTATTTCTAGAAGGTATAATCTTATCAAGCTTTAAATTATCTTGTCCATTAAATCTTATTGCCCGCAAATATTCAAATTCAACCAAAGACAATTTTGATATTTATCTTCCCAATTGGCTAGCCAAGTATACTAAGCTGATCTATACAAGTATTTTAATAATAATTATGGTCATTACAATCTCTAGAATTATGAATTAAGTACTATGTAGATCGTAAGAAAGAGCAGAGCGCTATTGAAGATCGTCGATCGTCTTCAATCTTTTAATTATTCTTAATTAAAATTTATATTGTAATCAATCAATTCATGCGGTAAGTCAAACAGTAGTCTTTCAAAGTAGTAACTAAGCACAATCGTGTATTCAATATCGATGGCGATGACGGTCGTGTGAAGTACTTATGACCAAACTAACAACTAATAACTAAAAGGAGTTATTTCATGTCTAGTATTACTCAAATGAAATGTGCTTGCGTCCCTTGTTTGTGTGTAGTTACGCTGTCGGATGCGATTAAGGGGTACAGCCGGGATACGTGCAAAATGGGACACGATGCAAAGTTTTGTTAATATCCTTGCAATCATGCAGACTTTATGGTTCTAATTTCACCAAAACTCACTCGCTT
>Ga0335394_10003214_pt1 | contig 18500 bp, 14 predicted proteins | sample MAT03_FD_205741 | JGI IMG/M metagenome (GOLD analysis project Ga0335394, IMG submission 205741) | Freshwater microbial communities from Lake Fryxell liftoff mats and glacier meltwater in Antarctica - MAT-03 (spades assembly) (version 2) ... | reverse complement strand
CAATTGGCAGTTCATTTAGCCGATCGCGGTACGGATAGCTTAGTAGTGTGCGGAACTACGGGCGAGTCTCCCACTATGAGCTGGGATGAAGAGTACGAATTATTTCAGGTGGTGCAAAAGGCAGTAGCCGGTAAAGCCTTGGTAATAGCAGGAGCCGGATCGAATTCTACTTCAGAAGCAGTCGCAGCTACCAAAAAAGCAGCTAAACTCGGGTTAGACGGTTGTTTGCAGGTCGTTCCTTATTACAACAAGCCGCCACAAGAAGGTTTGTACAATCATTTTCGGGCGATCGCGCAATCTGCTCCAGAATTGTCTATAATGTTATATAACATCCCCGGTCGCACAGGCCAGAATATGTTGCCGGAGACCGTAGCTCGATTGGCAGAAATCCCCAACATTGTGGCAGTCAAAGAAGCAAGTGGCAACCTAGATCAAGCAAGTCAAATTCGGTGCTTGACATCACCTGAATTTGCGATCTATTCTGGAGATGATTCCCTAACTTTGCCAATGTTGGCAGTAGGAGGATCTGGTGTAGTTAGCGTAGCCAGCCACCTGGTAGGAGAGCAACTACAACAGATGATCAAAGCTTTCGAGGCCGGTCAAGTTCAAGTCGCTACCCAGATTCACTTGCAACTTTTTGACTTGTTTAAAGCTCTATTTCTCACCACAAATCCCATTCCCGTGAAGACAGCTCTCAAACTTCAAGGCTGGGATGTAGGTTCCACCCGTCCGCCCTTGTGCGATCCGCCCGTTGAGGTAACTCAAAAGTTAAAGGACGTACTGAGTCAGCTAGCCGCAGTATCTGCTAGCTAGATAGGCGAGAACGAGTTTTCAGACAACTGAATATTGGTTGTTATTAATCATTAGTCATTAATCATCAGTCATCAGTCATTAACTGTTAGTAATTACCTAATGGTGATCGATCAAAGACTGAAGATTAAGGACTGAAGGCAAAAGACAACTGACTGTACGGGTATAGAAAAACCCGCCGGGGAGTTTTCCATAAATATTTGGAAAATAATCGCCCTACGAACGAAAGACGAAAGACGAAAGACAACAGACAAATAACAAAAACAACTAACAAAGGATACGCATGATCAAAAATACAACTGCATCAGCTCTAAAAGTTATTCCCCTCGGCGGGCTGCACGAAATCGGTAAAAACACTTGCGTGTTTGAATACGGTGACGAAATAATTCTTTTAGATGCAGGTTTAGCATTCCCGACAGATGGAATGCACGGTGTAAATATTGTCCTCCCAGACATGACTTACCTGCGGGAAAACAGCCACAAAATTCAAGGTATGATCGTCACTCACGGTCACGAAGACCACATCGGCGGCATCCCTTATCACCTCAAACAATTTGAAATTCCGGTGATTTACGGCCCGCGTTTGGCGATGGCTTTGCTAGCCGGAAAATTGGAAGAAGCCGGAGTATCTCACCGCACTGAATTGAGAACGGTTCGCCCCCGGGATACGGTAAGAATTGGCAAGCATTTCTTGGTAGAATACATCCGCAACACTCACTCGATGGCCGATAGTTTCACGGTGGCAATTCACACTCCCGTAGGGATTATTATCCACACCGGAGACTTTAAAATTGACCACACTCCTGTAGACGGCGAGCATTTTGATTTGCAAAAGCTGGCGGAGTATGGCGAAAGAGGCGTGCTGTGCTTGATCAGCGATTCTACTAACTCGGAAATTCCTGGCTTTACCGCTTCAGAACGTTCTGTTGCTCCGAATTTAGACAGAATTATCGCTCAAGCAACGGGACGGGTACTGCTGACGACTTTTGCTTCATCGGTACACCGATTGCAAATTGTTTTGGACTTGGCTAAGAAAAACAATCGGTATGTCGGAGTGGTTGGCCGGTCGATGCTGAATGTCATCGCTCATTGTCGTAATCTCGGCTACATCAAATGCGAAGATAGTCTTTTCAAACCTCTGAAAGAAATCCGCAATTTGGCTGAAGACAAGGTTTTGATTTTGACTACTGGTTCTCAAGGGGAACCGATGGCGGCGATGACTCGCATTGCTAACGGCGAACATCATGAACTGAAAATCAGAAAGGGTGATACAGTCATTTTCTCGGCTAACCCGATTCCGGGAAATACGATCGCAGTGGTAAATACGATCGACAAATTGATGATGCTGGGCGCAAATGTAGTTTACGGGCGCGACAAAGGCATTCACGTTTCCGGGCACGGCTGTCAGGAAGACCAGAAGTTAATGATTAACATGACTCGTCCCAAGTTCTTCTTGCCGGTACACGGGGAACACCGGATGCTGGTTCAGCACTCCAAGACGGCTCAAAGCATGGGCATTCCCGCGAGCAATATGGTGATTATTGACAACGGCGATGTCGTAGAGTTGACCGAAAATACGATGCGACTGGGTACTAAAGTGCCTTCAGGAATTGAATTAGTAGACTCTTCGCGATCGGGCGTGGTGAAGGCCAACGTCCTCAAGGAACGTCAACAGTTAGCCGGAGATGGCGCTGTAACAGTAGCGGCAGCTTTGAATTGGGAAGGAAAATTGGTTGCTAAGCCAGAAGTCCACTTGAAAGGTGTGGTGACATCAGCCGATCGCACGGAAGTGATCGGACTAATCAATGAAACCATTGAAACAGTTTTGAGCGATCGTTGGTCTGAATTTGTGCTACCTGCAACTGCTGACGCACAAGTTAATGTTGACTGGGTAGGAGTGCAAACGCAAATAGAGAAGGCAATTGGGCGAGTGCTGCGCCGACAACTGCAAAGCAATCCGATGCTAGTATTCTTGATGCAAATTCCTGAAGAAGCAGTGCGATCGGAAGTTGTACAAAAAACTCAGCTTTCGATTGAAGCACCTAAGTTAGCATCATCAGTACCATCATCATCAGTACCATCTCCAGTACCAGTCCCGGTTAATACAGTAACAGGTCGTCGTCGTCCTCGGACAGCAGCCAAAGTTGCTTCCGTCGTTTCCTAGTACGATCGTCATTGGCAACCGCAGATGAAAGCAAATGAACGCAGATAAGTTTAATATCTATTTGCGTTCATCTGCCAAAGCAACTTTTTTCAAGGGCGGTTAGGACACTTAGACAAAGCTGAGTTCATCCGATTCTTAATACCTGAAACCATTGCTATTATTAATTCTTGCTTGTGCTATAACTGCTTGGCCTTGACACTCCCCGCGAAGACAGCGACGGGGATTCTTAAGACTTTCCAGCCTTAATATCCCTATTGCCAGGGTTTCCGGGCGCAATCCTTTTGCCAAAAATGGCGGTCTGCTATCAAGCGTCTTACAACTAGCTCCTCGGTCGTGACTTTCCTCCAGTCCGGGGGTAGGTTTTAACGTCTTTTACTGACGATTTAATCGGTTCAGAACCAAACTAATTGGTTGTGATTAATTATTTTGAGCATCCGTACTGCTGTTAAGCTAGATACTTGATTTCTCAAAATTCGCAACTTTCGACTCTTTTGACGATAGCACACTTGCCAGACATTTGTGCAATTGGTATATCTGATAGGCAGGATAAATCCTGCCATGCCCTTTCATCCCTGGACTAAAGTCACAGGGTTTTCAGGGTATTTTTTATAAAAAGAAGGATTACCTGTTGACTTTTAGGAATAACTCGTGCTATATTTTAGATAATGGGAGTGGTGACGAAAATATTATTTTCGTCACCGCTCCCATTATTAGATTATACTTGATTAAATGCCCAAAGTCAAGCATTTAACCCTAAAAAAAATGGCGATTTTTTTTATTTTAATAACAAAAAACTTTGACGATAGAAACAGCCAAGGCTAATCGATTTTGGATTGGAGAATCAATAGATTTCAACCACAGATAAACGCAAATGAACACAGATAGATTCAACTATCTGTGTTCATCTGTGTTTATCTGCCGAAATCTGCGTTTAAAAATCAATCAACCACCAGCAACAGCCGGCACAATGCTAACTTCATCACCATCTTGGAGAGCAGTTTTTGAGCCGTCCAAAAAGCGGATATCTTCGCTGTTGACGTAGAAGTTGAGAAATCTGCGGGGTTCTCCCTTTTCATCGCACAGGCTTTTTTTGATTCCGGGACAATTTGTTTCGAGGGATTCAATTAGTTCGGAAATGTTGGCGCCGCCGCATTCGATGGTGGCTTGATTGTTAGTGAATTTTTGCAGTGGTGTGGGAATTAAAACTTTAACAGTCATTTTTTTGAGTCCTTGGTCAGTAGTCAGTAGTCCTTAGTCAGTAGTCAGTAGTCCTTAGTCAGTAGTCCTTAGTCAGTAGTCAGCAGTCAACAGTCAACAGTTAACAGTTAACAGTTAACAGTTAACAGTTAACAGTTAACAGTTAACAGTTAACAGTTAACAGCTTGATAACTAATGACTAATGACTATTAAACCGAAGCTTGTTGCCATTCTAAGCGTTCGAGGGTGCGGGCGCGTTCGAGGGCGCGCTCAAAGGCTTCTAGTTTTGGTTCGAGGGTGATGGGTTCGCCGATGTAACCTTGGACTGCTTCCTGGGTTTTCAAGCCGTTGCCGGTGATGTAGACGACGGTGGTTTCGTCGGGGTTGATTTTACCTGCTTCTACGAGTTTTTTCAAGACTGCGATCGTGGTGCCGCCTGCGGTTTCTGTGAAGATGCCTTCAGTTTCTGCCAGCAGTTTCATGCCTTCGATGATTTCGGTGTCGTTGACGGATTCGATGTTGCCACCTGTTTTGCGGGCGACTTCAAGGGCGTACATACCGTCTGCTGGATTGCCGATCGCGATCGACTTAGCAATTGTATTCGGTTTGACTGGTACTACGAAATCGCGACCTTCGCGGAATGCTTGGGCGATGGGGGAACAACCATCAGCTTGAGCACCGCTGAAGCGGACTTTCTTGTCATCAACTAAACCGACTTCGACGAATTCTCGAAAGCCTTTGTAGATTTTTGTGAACAAGGAACCAGAGGCGAGGGGGGCGACGATGTGGTCTGGCAACTTCCAGCCAAGCTGTTCAGCAACTTCGTAGCCAAGGGTTTTCGAGCCTTCCGAGTAGTAGGGGCGCAAGTTGATGTTGACAAATCCCCAGCCGTGTGTATTGGCGACTTCGCAGCAGAGGCGGTTAACTTGGTCGTAGTTGCCGTGAACTGACATCACAGTTGGATTGTAAATCAGAGTGCCGAGGACTTTGCCAGCTTCTAAGTCTGAAGGGATGAAGACTACGCAGTCGAGGCCGGCGTGGGCTGCGATCGCAGCGGTGGAGTTAGCTAAGTTGCCAGTGCTGGCACAGGATACTGTGGTGAAACCCAATTCTCTAGCTCTACTGAGGGCGACTGACACCACTCTATCTTTAAAGCTAAGAGTGGGCATATTGACGGCATCGTTTTTGATGTAAAGATTTTTTAGACCCAGCCTGCGCGCTAGGCGGTGGGATTTTACTAGAGGAGTCATGCCGGTGCCGACATCGATGACGTTATCTGTAGCGACTGGTAAAAATTCGCGGTAGCGCCATATCGAATGTGGCCCAGCTTGGATGGTTTGTCTGGTAACGGTGCGGCGGATGGCTTCGTAGTCGTACTTGACTTCTAGCGGGCCAAAACAGCAATCGCAGACGTGCTTGGCAAGGAGTTCATACTCTGCGCCGCATTCTTTGCACTTAAGGGCTGTGAAGGTTGCTGCTGTGGATTGTGTTCTGGTCGCCTGGGTCATAGCTTAACTCTCTAGTTCTGCGATGTTTTCTGAGTCTTAGGAAAGATTAGCACGGTCAATTTACACCGTCAATCATACCCGACTTTTTTAGTCGGGATTGATTATGGAGTAAGAATATCGGGTATTTAACTGGCAGCTTTGGGCGGGCGAGATGCTCACCCCACAAGGATTTGACTCGTCTTCAGACAAAGCTTGAAAATGCAGATCGTGAGGCTCAGCGTCTTGCCCGATCGCACTCAAGGATAATTTGCCAACGAAATTGTTACAAAACTTAACAAATGTTTGGGGTTGGTAATTTGGCAGCGGTGCGATCGAATATAGCAACCGCCAGGACACGGACGGTCATTGAGCGGAGCGAAGTCAAAGGGCGAGCGGATCAACGCCCTGCGTTGGGATCAGTGACCGTCCGTGTCCTAACCACCTTGGCGACGGCTATACAACTACAAAAGGAGAGAATTTTCGATCGACCAACCTAGCCCGCGCCGCCGCTGACGGGAGGGATGAGTACAACTTCGTCGCCGTCTGTGAGGATGGTGTCGGGGGAGACGAATTCTAGGTTGATGCCGAAGCGGGTGTGCGTGCGCCACTGTTCTAATTGAGGATATTGGGCGATCGAGCTTTCGAGCACTTCAGACACTGGGGTTAGGAGTGGAAATTCTAGTGTAAGTTCCGAAACACCGTAGGCTTCACTGAAGGCGGCGAATAGTTTAACGGTGATGGTAATCGAAGAGTTAGACACGGCTGTTTTGTGCGATCGATATTTTGGCAATTATTAACTAAACCATACAATTAATTTGGAATTAGGCGCGCCGAGGCTTAGAATTGAAATCGGTAATCTTGAGTTGAGTTTGGCGCGATCGGGCCAAACTTAACTAGAGATTGTCGCAGAAAGTCCGAACAGCATTGTATGTCGATCGCTCTCACCAAGCAGGTAGAGGAAGTAGTTAACATCCACTTAGATGCAGCTAGCGAAGGTCTAGTTGGCTGCTGTTGAGACTACTGCAAAACTATTTTTTGAGGATACGGTATAAATACTTGACCGTAATTGTGGGAGAGTAAAAAAAATCGCACTAAATTTAGCGTTAAACAACGCAGACCATAATCCCAACCCACTTTTGCCAAACTAAAAATCTGATTGTGAAGTGCGGAGTGGAATTCCAGAAGCTAAGCCCCCAAAAGCAAGCGTACCGTTCTATCTAAGAATAATAGTGAAGTTAACGCGAACAAAATATTTATGGCAAGTAACGATTTCAAAGTGCTTCAAATTATTGAAGCTAAAGGCTGGTATGCCTTTGGGAGTACAAAGCAAAGTCAGCACATTGAAAGATGGGTAAGACCTGTGGTGTGTTGGGTTTTAGTAGAAGATAAAAAAAAGCGGCGGATTGTGACTGCTACCGCCAGTTATCAGATCGAGATTGACGACAAAGAAGTCGAGTTTTTTGCCCACGAAAGCGAAATTCAAGATATCGAGAGTCTCCCGAAGTCGGTCTCCGTCTCGGAATTTCTGAAAACAGAAGATTGAGAGAAGGGCGGAAAGAACGCCTTTAATCATTTATTAATTATTTCTTAGTAATCCCTTAAACTTGCTAAGCAAGTCATCTCAAAAACAGAAGACCCAGAGCCTCGAATTCTTGAAGAAGTTGGGGCTCTATCCGAATTTGTGTCGTGCCTTTCTGCCCTCTTCCTTCTAAAAAATAAAGAGGCCGGAAGATTGCTGGCAATGCCAACACGCTTCCGACCTTGCTGAATAACAGGGTATGCATATGTTTTTATAGTATGGCAGTGAGACTTTCGAGAGATCAAGAGGACTATTGCAATCACCCACTTTTGCTCTCTGGGTATGTTTGCAAGGTTCATACCATTTTAGACAAAAATTTTAAATTTGAGAGCGGGCGATAGTTACAGGTTAAGGATTCTAGTTGTTTATCGGTAGCGGGTGCTACCAAAAACTATTGCATTCGCGGTCGTAAGCGAAGCAGGCCGAAGGTATCGCCCATTTCCTCAATTTTTGTAGTCAAAGCCGAAAGTGCGATCGATCGCACCTGCGTGCTACAAATTCAAACCGCACCAAGATCATGTCCGGTTGAATAGTTATCATACTTTTTTGCTTCGACTATGCCCTATGCCCATAGCCCTATGCCCCATCCCTCCGCTTCGCTTCGCCCATAGCCCATAGCCCTATGCCCCATGCCCATAGCCCATAGCCCTATGCCCTATGCCCTATGCCCTATGCCCATATAAGTTTCATAAGTAATTAACCGGACTTGATATAACAACAGGTTCAGGCTTCTGCTGCCGCATCCGCCGCCCCAGCAAAGCCATCCGCACACCGCCCGCTGGCCCCAAAGTCACCCCTCGGCGTTTTGCCTGCACGGGCTTTTTATCGGCCAATACTAGATCGAAATTCTGCAAAATCTTTGCCAGCACCAGTTTCATCTCCAACTGCGCCAGCGCCAAGCCGATACAGCGGCGACTACCGCCTCCAAACGGCAAATACTCGTAAGGCGAAAATTGCCTCTCCAAAAACCGTTCCGGTTTAAATTGCAGGGGTTCTGGATACAAATCCTCCCGCCGGTGGGTTAAATAAATCGAGGCGACAACAACCGTACCCGGTTCGAGTTGATGTCCCATCAGTTCCACGGGCGTGAGCACTTCTCGCGGAAACGTCAGTATTCCCACGGGGTAAATTCGCAGCGTCTCCTGACAAACTGCACTCAGGTAAGGTAAGCGGAAAATCGCCATCGGATCGGGATTTTCCCCCAAACTGTCCAATTCTTCCAGCAACTTCTGGCGCACTGAGGGCAAACTGTGAATCCAGTAAAATGCCCAAGCTAGGGCCGTTGCTGTGGTTTCGTGGCCGGCAAACAGCAGTGTCATCAACTCGTCGCGCAATTCTTGATTGGTCATCGGTTCCCCGTTTTCGTCGCGGGCGGCCATCATTAAGCTGAGAATGTCGGTGCGGTTGCTGTCTGGTTGCTGTCTGCGTTCGGCTATTTCCGCGTCCATCAGTTCGTTAATTTTCCGCTGCTGCTGTTTCATGCGTCCCCAAGGACTCCAAGAACCCCAATCTTGCTGCATGAAGGGCAGAAATAGCATACTCGATCGCACCGGAGAGTCGATCGTATCAATAATCGCAGCCAGCAGCGGGGATAGTTGCTGCAACCGCGGCCCCTCATCCAAGCCGAAGACAACTTGCAAAATTACCCGCATGGTGATTTCCTGCATGGCTGTGCGGGCCACAAAAGGTCGATCGACCGTCAACTTGCTGGCAACATCTTGAGTAATATCGTAAATTTGTTGGCCATAATTCCGCATCCGTTCCCCGTGAAAGGGCGGCATCAATAATTGGCGCTGGCGTTTGTGCTTTTCTCCAGAGATCACAATCATCGATTGTTCTCCCAGCAAGGGTTTGAGAATACCGTTGATATCGCCTGGAGCGTCAAAAGCTTTGCTGTTGAGCATTTCCTGGATCGCTTGCGGGTTGTGGATCATCACGAATGGTTCAAGGTTGCCCCATCGAGTCGTGAAAATCTCCCCGTACTTTTTGGCGCTTACATCCATGTATGTCAACGGTGAGCCAATCCATTGAATTAGCTGCACGAAGCGGGGGGTTTTGGGGCCGTCAGGTAGTGTCATAAAAATTGTGGTGCTGTTAGAGGACGCGGGTAAAATCCATAGGAATCTCGCAGAAAGCGGGTTATACGCTCTCCCATAATTTTAAGAGGTTATTCTCGAACGGTGTTTACAATGTCCTGTCCGAGCTCTGTAAAACGCACAGTTTTGATTTGCCAAGGAGCATAACTGGTTAAGGTTTGGCGTACGCCCCCGAACAAACCTAACATCTGACAACTTGACAAATTTTGCAATTTCTGCCGGGAATTCCCGAAGGCCCGTAAATCTACGGTAGCTATTCCGAGATCGCGATCGATTTTAAGCCGATAACCAACTAAACCCAGACTAGCGAAAATCTCCTGCTTTAACACTTCATGCACAGCCGATGACATTAACTGGTTGTCTTGGCCTGTAACTGTTTCTGGCTTCAGAGTTTGACAGAGATTGTCTACCTTATAAACCGTAACGGTAACAGTATTCTCTGATACTGCTGGGCTGCCTAAAACTGAGGCAACAGAGTTAGATGGTTCCGCTGCTTGAATCGATCGAGCATCAAGTTGATTTCCCGCTAGCTGTAGGCCTCCGAATTGACTGGCTGATGGTTGGCTGTGGTTTTGGGCAGAACGAGCTGCATCATAGCTAGAACAACTGCTAGCGCCGATCAGAATTAATCCAGTTGCTAAATACCCGAACTGTTTGCAGATACGGTTCATAGTTTTGAATACTCAACTAAACGTCAGTGTAGGTCGGGTGAACTTTGGTGGTAGAAAGCACTTACTCCCTGATTACACTCACTTAGAAGTATTTCCCGGCATCCGTAATACGAGACTTCTTGGATAAGTTCTCGATCGATACATAAACCGCAGATGAAAAGCAGATAAACACACTCTAGAGCCGATAATTTCAGAGAATTTGTGAATCGGTGCCAGAGATATACGGAGATGAAAACAAATTAAGAGTTCTGATTAATACCTTTATTTTAGTGTTTTGTCACGTAAATGGGCAAGGCACTTTATTTGTGTCGCGCCACCGTCGGAGTATCTCATCAGATTAAGCTTGCAACGCTAGACTGCCAGTCAGCTCGAATAGTCTGTCAGCGGTGTGATGTAGCGTTGCAACTCGCTTGATCCCGTCCGATTTAAAAAGCCTTTTTCCGGTTGGCGAAACCTTGACCTTGATTAGTAGTAATGAGGACATATTTTCGACGGTTGCGCGCATTTTGCGAGGGCTTCGGAGTGGCATAACTCGGCTTTTGGTGCAGTTACAAAACAAAATCCGCATTAAAAATCCGTGATGATTCGGCGGTTGAAACCTCGACTGTACAAGCTTTCCTCCGCCGAGACCGACTAAGAAATAAAGCGGGTATTTAAGCCGGATTTGGTATTGCAAACGTGCAAGTCGCGAACAACATAATTTAGCAGCTAGGGCGAACTGGCGCATTCAGGGTGCGATCGCAATATTTGGTGATTTTTCTACCGAATTCCATCAAAAATAGTGAGAACATCATCATGAAACAGCAATTATTGACGAAGGTTTTGGCGGCAAGCGCGATCGCCCTTAGCGGGCTGACAGTGGCTTCTGGGCCCAGTTACAGTCGGACTTCACCCAGGGAAACCGGATTTTGGTGCAGCACCTCGACGGGTGCGCCGGTGACTATGTACCAAAACCCTCAAGGTGCTGTAGAGCCTTGGATTGAGTGGACTTCGGATTATTTCTCCGCTTCTGGGTACAATCCGGCAACTCGGTGTCAATTAGTCAGCCAACGCCTCGAAACCTATCGGCGCAACCGCGTACTCAAGTACATTACGGCAGGCCAGATGAACCGTCAAAACGTCATCTGTACGGCGAATCAAGTCAATGGTTTGTGCCAAAACTTGATTTATACTCTCAGGCCTGGTCAAGACGCGATCGGCTCTTTATACAATTTGTTAGCTTGGCGCCAAGGACAAGTTGGGATGCCCTCTGCGGAAGAAAGCAGTAAAATTCCTTACATTGATGTCCGAGAAAAGCTAGGGGAAAACACGGAAAATGAGGTGCAACTGCCCCCTTTTTATCCATCCTCGGGGTTCCCTTAAGGGTTGGGCACTTTTCAATTCCATCGCCAATTCCAGGGGTTGACGTGGAAAATTTAGCACGTCAAACAACGGTACGCATCCAGACCGCAAAATCTTCTGGTTCTGGGACGATCGTCGGGCGGCAGGGGCAAACCTATAGGGTACTCACTAGCTGGCACGTTGTCGCTTCCTACCGGGGCGATCGGACAATTGTCACCGGCGACGGCATCGTGCACAAACCGTTGGGAGTTCCGAGGCGGCTGGGCGATACTGATCTGGCGATCGTAGAGTTTCTCGCCAATACGGAGTATAGAATAGCACTAATTAGCGGGCGATCGGCAGCGGTAGGAGAGCCACTGCTCGCCGCCGGATTCCCTGCGGGTGCTGGGGTTTTGGCCGTAGCGCGGGGGTTCGTAGAGCTGCTACTGCCAAAATCTTTACCTCAAGGCTATAGCTTGGGTTATACAAATGAGGTTAAGATTGGCATGAGTGGTGGCCCGATTTTTAATGCCAAAGGTTTCTTGGTGGGGATTAACGGTCGAGGCAAGTATCGAGATCCGGGTTTTGGCGTCTATACTTTTGAAGATGGAAGTGAACCGACACCGGAATTATTGGCAAAAATGGTTAAATCCAGTTGGGGAATTCCGATCGGTACATATTTGCAGTTCGCCTCGTCTCATGTAGGGAGTTAATGATGAATGTGTGGGGTTTGCGGTTTGACGCGCTGACAGTCATCTTGACAGGTGCGGTAACGGTGGTGGCGGTTGTTTGCCAACAATCTGCTGCTTGTGCCAAAACAGCCCAAGAAGTTGCCCAGCTAGCGATGTTCACAACGGTTGAAGTCAACAATACGCTGGGTTTTTCTGGTAGCGGCTCTGGAGTAATTATTGCTAAACAGGGCAGTGTTTATACTGTTCTGACGGCGAATCATGTAGTGGCAAGTCTCGCCCAAGAATACAGCATTCGCACTCATTTGGAAAAAAATTATACTGCCATCAGAATACAGCGATTAGCGAAAAACGATCGCGATATAGACTTAGCTTTGATCCAGTTTCAAAGCCGAGAACCGTATCCAGTCGCGCCAATGGGCGAGTCGGGACGCGCGGTTGTCGGTTCTACTATTTATGTTGCTGGCTATCCGCTGCCAATTGCCTCTGGATCTGAAAGAAAACTGGAGTTTACTGCTGGTATTGTCTCTTCTCGCCTCGGCCGCGCATCATCGGGCTACGGGCTGCGCTATCAAGCTGTGACAAGGCGCGGTATGAGCGGCGGGCCTGTGTTTGATGATGATGGCAGAGTTGTCGGAATTCACGGCCAGGGAGATACTGTCGGCACAGTGACGAGCCAGTGGAACGGTCAAACTGAGGAGATTAAAACCGGGTTGAATGCAGCAATCCCGATCGATTCTTTTATGGCGTTGCGATCGCAAACCAAGCCTAACGGGTTTGATATTCTCAGCAATCTTTCGATCAGCCGCAGCTATAGCCAAAGCCAACAGAACCTCCGTCAAGCCGGCTTTTTGTGCGATACCTCGACGGGCGAGCCAGTGACTGTGTATCAAAATCCGCAAGGGTTTAGGGAGCCTTGGATTCGCTGGAATTCTAATTTCTTTTCTGGTTCTGGGTACGATCCTCTGACTCGCTGTAAACAAGTAACTCAGCGCCTAGAAAATTATAGCCGCAACCGACAGCTAAATTATGTCACTGTCGGCATAGTAAACAATCAGAAAGCGATTTGCACCAGCAGCCGCGTTAATGGGCCTTGCGAAGGTTTGATCTACACGCTGCGCCGCGATCAAGATCCGGCTCCAGCACTCAGCAGTTTCTTTGTTTGGCTGGCGAATCAAAAGGCTAGACCTTCTCTTTTTGAAAGCAACACTGTACTTTATATTAATGTTGGGGAACGGCTGGGGTTAGATATTGCCGAACCCTAAAGGAATAGTTGACAGTTGATAGTTGACAGTTGACAGTTGACAGTTGACGGTTGACAGTTGACAGAAGGAAGAAGCAATCTTCCGCAAGGGTTTTAGCAATTAAGAACGTTCTCACCGTTTTGGCGGTTGCTATAAAAATTTGAGATATTTGACTGATTTATCATTCGACTTAGCAGAAGTAATGATTTTTTGCAACAAGAAAGCTATAAAATTACTGTTACATTAATCCAAGTCAAATTTTTCAGGTATAAAGAAGCATGACTGCAACTACGCCGAAGGCAACGTCAGCAATTCCCAGTTTTTGCGAAGGAATCCAGTATTTCTCGGAGAATGTGCCGGGTTTTGAGACTTACGGGAAAGCACCTGCGATCGCCCTGGGGAGCAAGTCGATCGCCGATCCGGCCGATCCCGTCGCCGTCTTTCAAACAATGCTAGGAGCAGACGCTCTGCGCTACCTGACGCTGCAAGTCACCGCCAGCAAGGCATCGGGACATCCGGGCGGTTTTGCCAGCCAAGCTGAAGCCTATGCTGCTTTGGTGATGCTCGGACACAAAAACATTGTCACCGAAGTCGGACACCACGCGCCGGGATTTTACAGTGCCATGTTTCTCGATCGATCTTTAGAAGACATGGGAATTGTCAACGTACAGCAAGTGCGCGATAAATTCCGAGAAAAAGACGGTTTACTAGGACATCTTTCCGGCTTCATTCCCGGTCTTTTAGCACCAGCAGGCCCCCTCGGACAAGGGCAGCATTTCGCAATGGCAGGAGCACTTTTGCACCCAGACAAACTGTTCCCTTTCACAATGGGCGACGGCGGCATGGGCGAACCCTACCCGATGAGCAGCATGGGGCATTTCCACACTGCTTATCCCAAGGCTACTAACTTTTTACCAGTGTTAGTTTGGAACGGATATTCCCAAGAACATCACAGCATGGTTTCGACTAAAACCAATGCTGAAATGATTGCTTATTGGCAAGGAAACGGTTTTGAAGAAATTATCTTAGTTGATGCTAAGGAATTTGACGATAAAAATCAACCGGAAGCTTATGTTGATAGCACAGCTTTTTCACTCGCACAGCGCATGGCATTTACCAAAGCTGTTTTACAAGGAGTTGACAAAGCAGCAAAATCTGCTCTGGGCGGCAAATTAACTGTGTTTATTATCAAACAGTTAAAAGGTGCCGGAGTGCACGCATTGGGCGCAAAATCTCACAATCTTTATCCGAAAGATACGCTGGATGCTCCACACATTATCAGCGCTTTAAAACAGCGTGCTTTGACTGCTGATGCGTGGCAGTTGGTGCGGACAAATTGCGAGCGCGCGGGCGGCGGGCCTGCGGCGAAAACCGTTGTTACTGAGTTTACATTGCCACTGGCAGATTTAGGCGAATTGCCCTTAGAAGAATTTGCGGTTGGGGGAGACTCGAAGATTTCGACAACAGCAATGGGACGTTTGGTAGCGAAAGTCGGCGAGTGCGATCGGACTTTTGTTGTCACCAATGCTGACGGTAATGAAGCATCGGCAATTGCCAACATTAACCAAGCTCTCAAAATTATTCACCCGACAACAGATGACTTGTACAATCAATCGCCAAACGGTCAAGTTTACGAACCTTTGAGCGAAGATGCTTGCGCGGGTTTGGCAGTAGGTTTGTCGCTATTTGGCGCGCGGAGTTTGTGGTGTTCCTACGAATCTTTTGCCATCAACGGTTTACCAATTTGGCAAACTGTCACCCAAGCAATGGCAGAATTGCGTCGTCCAACTCCGGCAACTGTTACCTTATTTACAGCAGGTGCTTTAGAGCAAGGCCGCAACGGTTGGACGCACCAGCGCCCGGAAATTGAGGCTTATTTTGCCGCGATGATGCGCAACGGCAATGTGTTTCCTTTGTTCCCACCCGATGCTAACAGCATTCAAACTTGTTACGAGTGGGCTTTGAGTGCCAGAAATAAGGGAGTTGTGATTACTGCGAGCAAGTCGCCGCTGCCAATTCGCACTACTTTTGCACAGACTCGCCAAGGTTTGGAAGATGGTGCAATTGTGCTGCACGAAACAGCGGGAAATAAGAAAGTTGTGTTTGCTGTTGTGGGCGACATGACTTTAATGCCAGTGTTTGAAGCGGCGGCATTTTTGGAAACAGAAGGCATTGGAGTGCGGATTGTTTCTGTTGTGAATCCCCGCCGTTTGTACCGTTCCAGTGATGTTGCTTGGGATACTTGTTCGGAAGCTGACGGCGGCTTTTTGAGTGATGAGAAATTTGCCGAAATGTTTGGCGGAGATGCCTTGATTGGCGTGACAGGCGGTGCTTCTGGGATGTTGGAGCCGGTGATGCTCCGTAGCAATTGCCCGCGTGATACTTTCGCTTGGAAGCGGGGGGAAACTACTGCTAGTGCGGGTCAGTTGATGGCGTTTAATGGGTTGACTGCTGAGGCGTTGACTAAAAGGGCGATCCTCTTCGAGGGCTTCGCTAACGACCTAGTTCATTAAGTTATAATTTGAGAATCTCCCGGTTTTGAACTGGGAGATTCTCAAATTATTCTTAATTTTTTAGCCGTTCTAAAAAGGTAGCTTGAATTTGTGCGATCGCCTATTAAGAGTGTTTCTGCGGTCAGGTAAACAAAGTCTATCCCGTGATTGCGGAGATTGGTAAGAAGCTTTGTTTCATCCCCTTCAAATTCTATAGTTGATTTACAGCTAAACTCTATTTAAGTGTAATTACAATTCGTGGTTACGGCTACTGGGTGAATATCGTTTTGATTGAGCCACGAAGAGGGATAGCTACGCCGCGCGTCCTCTGTGCAATCAGCGCACTTTGAAATGGTGGAAATGGATCGGATTGTCGGTGGAAAGAGAGGTTGGGTGACACGAGGGTTAATGGAATATGTCGGATGGGGCGATCGCGCAAATCTTCCATTGCATTGAGACGAGTCTGCTGTGAGGATACTGGTGAGCGATCGAGATAAATATGATAATATTAAGAAACGAACAATTAATTTGTGGAAAGAGTGTGAAAGAGTGATTCCAGAATTCGATGAAAATGGCAATCTACCACTCTTAGGTTCATTTTTGTGAATGGGAGGAGTTTAACGATAGATTTGGTACTAATTTCAAGAGAAAGAACATGATAAATGGCTTGAGACTAGCAATGACTCAGTTAAAAGCAGCAGGTTGTAGGACTATTTATATTAATGGTAGTTTTGTGACCAGCAAACCAGATCCTAACGACTTTGATGCTTGTTACGATCGCGAAACTGTAGACATGGACGATCTGAGAGTTAATGCTCCTCGATTGTTCAATCATTATGACAAAAATGCCCAAAAAGCCAAATATAAAGGCGAGATTTTCCCAGCAGACCAACCTGTAGGTAATTACGGCGATAATTTTTTTGAGTTTTTTCAAAAGGATAGAAATAAAAACAAGAAAGGAATCATAGCTATAGATGCAATGAGGTGGGAACCATGATTAAAGATGAATTACAGTATGAAGTCAGCAAAGAATGGGTTGAAAAATTCAACAAAACTATAGCAGCAATGGAGCGGGATGAAGAAGCAAAAAGAAAGGACTTTCTCAAATGGGACGCAGGTAGGGGTGCGATACAATGCCATTTAGATCAGTTACATGAAGAACTAGCGGAATATGAAAGATTGATTAACTGTGACAAGAGCGAGCCGATCGAAATTGTAGTAGAGAATTTGAATAAACTGCCAGATGCTTTAATTAAAGCTCGTATAGCTGCTAAAATGAGCGAGAAAGAATTAGCTGAAATGCTAGGAATTGATGAACAGCGGATTAAAGAGCATGAGGCTAGAAGTTATCAAAGTGCTAGTTTTTTGGAACTACTTGAGATTAGCTTTGCTTTAGGTGTGGAGTTTAAAACGGCTGTGATGCAGGTAGATTTTGAGCAGATAGAGGAACTTAAAGAAAGTGCAAAAGAATGGCACGAACAAAGAATGCAAAGGGCAAGTAAAGTATCTTAAGAATATCTTTTTGACAAAAAATGCTGAATATTTAGGTTTGTTGGCTGTGAATTAGATAGGGCGCGATCGCTGATCAGAAAAACAAGGGGCGATCGCCCTACAGGATAGCTACGCTTCACGCCCTGGGTGCAAACATCGCCCTTTGAAATGGTGGAAATGGATCAGATTGTCGGTGTAAAAAGAGGTTGGGTGACACGAGGGTTAAGCGAATATGGAAGATGGGCGATCGCCCTTTTTTTCGCTGGGCGATCGCTCTGAGTGCAATAATTACATTAGACCGTTGCGTGTTGATAACCAACGCTCTAAAGATTTCTGACTTTCGCCACTTCGCCGACCTGCTAATAACCCTTCAATTCCAATATGCTCGTCGATATCAGTCCATTCAATCGCATAGCCATCACCCAGCAATTGCCAGTTTTGTCGCTCGGAGGGACAGGCGTGGATCAAACGAGGATACCAAACCAGAGGAACGCTAATGCTCCGACCGTCAGCTAGGTCTACAATTAGCTTATCATCAGTGACGCTGACGAAGCTGGCGATTGGTTCCGTCTCAAGTATCAAAGTAGTCATGCCACGCTTCCAGCAACAGTGTTTGATGTTCTTCCACCAGTTTAGCAATCTGGCTCAACTCGTGCTCTTTAAAGCCTCGGTTCTTCTCCAGAGTGATGGGTTCGAGCCAATATTTGACAAGTTGGCGATCGCGCTTCACATGAATGTGAGGTGGTTCACCGCGATCGGAACTAAAAAAGATGAATCCATAGGGCCCCACTTGCAAAACTGTAGGCATAGGCAGATATGATATCGCTTACAACACAGTAGTTGTGCCGAGCTTTAACTAAAGACACGAACAATCAAATATAGTACATTTGATTAGGATCGAACAATATGGATCTACCGTACTTGGTGTACAAATTATCAGCGAGTTTCCTGTCTGAAACCTAGCTGTATGAGTTTTTAATGCGATCGCCCTTTGTTTGCTGGGGCGATCGGCCTACGGGATAGCTACGCCGCGCGTCCTCTGTGCAATCATCGCCCTTTGAGATGGTGGAAATGGATCGGATTGTCGGTGGAAAAAGAGGTTGGGGTGAGACGAGGGTTAATGGAATATGTAGGATGGGCGATCGCCTACGCACTACAAATCATCGATCGTCACTAAACCGCCTTCGGTGAACTGAATCACAAGTTCTCGATCGTCTAGCAGAGAAGTTCCTAGCAATGGTCGCCTTCCTGTAGCAATCA
>Ga0335394_10003213_pt1 | contig 18502 bp, 15 predicted proteins | sample MAT03_FD_205741 | JGI IMG/M metagenome (GOLD analysis project Ga0335394, IMG submission 205741) | Freshwater microbial communities from Lake Fryxell liftoff mats and glacier meltwater in Antarctica - MAT-03 (spades assembly) (version 2) ... | reverse complement strand
CATTTTCATGCACTTCTAAAGCCCAACCTTCCCAACCGACACTTTCATCAGCATCTCTTGCCCAAACAGAAACACCTTGAGAACTCGAAGCAGCCAACAAAGGTGCACCCAAAGAATTAATTTGATCCGACCAAGCCAACTCCCGAACTTTCCCCGGAAAACCCTGCATTACCCACGGTTCCAAATTACCCCATTCACTAACAATTAGGGTGTTATCCATATTACCACAAGCTAAATATTGCCCTTGTGGCGACCAAGCAATTGCACCAGTTGCGGACGGTACCGATAAAATTTCCGGGTCTTCGTCCCAATCTTCGCCACTCCAAACTTTAACACCTTGATAGCCGCTAACTGCCAGATATTGAACAATCGGATGCCATGCTAAACCTAGTACCGAAGATGAGTCGAAATTTAGCGTTACTTCCACAACATTATCATCAGCATTCCAGACTTGAACACAGCGGCCCATACTAAAAGCTAACTGATTGCAGTGGGGACTCCAAGCTAACTTATCAACCCACACACGGTGATTGTCCAAAGTAGCAATTAATTCGCCAGAATCAACCCTCCAAATTTGCACTTTTCCGTCTTGTCCGCCCGCAGCTAAGAATTGACTATCGGCAGAAAAAGACAAACAATCTGCCGATTTACCCGTGGCACTTTGTAGCGGTTGCAAAGACAATTGATTAATTTCCCCTACTGTCGCCAACATCACTTCGCCCGCAGCGGAACAAACTGCTAAAGTTGCGCCATCCGGCGACCAAGTAACAGCAGTTACATAGTCAGACAGCATGGCTTCAGCGTGAAATTGCAGGGTTAGTTCACTTTTATTTGTCTTTTTGTTACCCATATTTATTGAATCTGAGATGTTGCACTCTTCTTAGGAACGGGCAAGATGCCCGTTCCACAAGAGATGAATTTTCTTCTTGTGGAACAGGCATCTTGCCTGTTCTGTTTCACAAGAGATGAATTTTCTTCTTGTGGAACAGGCATCTTGCCTGTTCTGTTTCACAAGAGATAAATTTTCTTCTTGTGGAACAGGCATCTTGCCTGTTCTGTTCCACAAGAGATAAATTTTCTTCTTGTGGAACAGGCATCTTGCCTGTTCTGTTCCACAAGAGATAAATTTTCTTCTTGTGGAACAGGCATCTTGCCTGTTCCTAAAAGGCTTATTAAAAATGCTTCAATATGTCAGTTAAACTAGACACCGGCGGAAATCCTCTCGCAATTGATTTTCGTTTAAATTGCGGCCGATGAATACGAGTTCATTTTTCGGGGTTTCGTTAGCTTTCCAAGCTCTATCCGGCCTGCCATCGAACAGCATATGTACTCCTTGAAAAACAAATCGCTTGTCTTGTCCGGCTATGTTTAAAATCCCTTTTGTCCGAAAGATATCTGTGCCTTGAGTTCGCAACAATTCGCCAATCCAATCGCTAAACTTGTCGCCATCAACAACACCGGATTCTACTATTGCCACTGAGGTGACAGTTTCGTCATGTTCGTGTTCGTGTTCGCCCAAAAAGTCGGGTTCGATTTCTAAGGCTCGGTTCAAATCAAATGCTTTAACACCCAACAAAGCATCAATTGCTAATTCAGCGTTCTGAGTACGGTGAATTTTTGCCATTGCATTCATGGCGCGAATTCGCTTTTCTAATTCTGCCAATTCTTCGGCAGTCACTAAATCAGTTTTGTTGATCAAAACTACATCGGCGAAGGCAATTTGTTCTTGAACTTCCTCTGCATCCCAATGTTGCCAGACGTGCTTGGCATCAACTACGGTGACAACTGCATCCAGTAGGAGTTTGTCGCGCATATCTTCGTCTACAAAGAATGTTTGAATTACGGGTGCGGGGTCGGCTAAACCTGTAGTTTCGATGACTATGTGGTCAAATTTTTCGCGCCGCTTCATTAAGTTGCCGATAATCCGAATCAAGTCGCCTCGGACTGTACAGCAAATGCAGCCATTGTTCATCTCAAAAATTTCTTCGTCGGTATCAATGATGAGTTGGTTGTCGATGCCTACTTCGCCGAATTCGTTGACGATGACTGCAACTTTTTTGCCGTGTTCCTGTGTTAAAATGTGGTTGAGTAGCGTAGTTTTGCCTGCACCCAGATAGCCTGTGAGAACGGTCACGGGAACTGATTCGATCGCCCCAGTAGTAACCATATTTTACCTCTAGTTTTGTAGAATGATAACCATTGTCGCTAGTTTACAGTAAATAGGCTGGCAGTGCCAACAATATTATTGAAAAATGTTAATAATTCTTCGCAAAAGCCTGTAGGGGCGGGTTCACCGAAATATTTGCCTAAAAATGATCATCTCGTAAACCCGCCCCTTCCCGACAATTAACTGCCAATTATAGCTGCAATTCGATCGCGCTCCAACTCTCTTCCGATCAGCACCAGCTTGGTTTGACGGAGCTCCGAAGGTTGCCAAGGGCGATCGTAAAAATATTCTATCCGATCGCCAACACCTTGCAACACCATCCGCATCGGTTTTTTGGGAACCGCCACAAACCCCTTAATCCGATAGATTTCTTCCTTCTGCATCAAGGATTGCAGCTTTTTCACCAAAGCTTCAGGTTCAAATGCGCGATCGGCAATAAAGAAAGTCGAGTTAATATCATCATCGTGCTCGTGTTCCTCCTCCGTGTCGTGGTGACTTGGGCGGGACTCCAAATCATCCTCAACCGCCGCATTAAATCCCAATAGCACATCGGGGTTAATTTCGCCACCCTTGCAAGGCACAATTTTTACACTCGGACGTAACTCTTGCTGTAGCCAGGTTTGAACTTTCTGTTGAGTTTCTGCATTTACGCGATCGACCTTCGTTAACAGTACCATATCAGCACAGGCCAACTGGTCTTCAAACAATTCCTCGATCGGCGTTTCGTGATCCAAACTATCATCAGCCTGTCGCTGCGCCATCAAAGCATCGATATCGCCGACAAAAGTACCACTAGCAATAGCTTCGCAATCAACAACAGCAACCACACCATCAACAGTAGCGCCCGTGCGAATTTCCGGCCAGCGAAAAGCTTGAATCAAAGGCTTAGGAAGTGCCAAGCCAGAAGTCTCAATCAAGATACAATCAATTTGGTCTTTGCGCTTCAACAATTCCTGCATAGTCGGCAAGAATTCCTCTTGAACAGTGCAGCAAAGACAACCATTCGTTAATTCTACAATATTGCTGCTGACATTTTCTTCTTCATCACAAACTTGGCAATCGCGCAGCAATTCACCGTCAATTCCGATTTCGCCAAATTCATTAACTAAAACAGCAATGCGGCGGCCTTGATTGTTTTGCAATAAATGTCGAATTAAGGTAGTTTTGCCGCTACCGAGAAAACCAGTGATGACTGTAACAGGAATCTTGTGCATTAATTTTGTTGATCTGGTTTAAATGTAGGGTGCGCAATGTGCACCATTCTTCAGTCCGCGGAGGCGGACATCGTTTGTGTAGTCGCGGTTTCAACCGCCGACTCTTCTAAATGCACTCTTCTAAATGCACAACTCAACTCTGATTTCCCAGCGGCGGAATCTTCGCCAAAACACCTTTTTTCAGAGCTTGAGGACGCTCAGACCAAGGCAACAAACCATCCGGTTTAGCATAATATTGACTCGCACATTCAAGCACAGCCTCGACACTTTTCGGCTCATTCGCAGGCAAATCACCAAACAAATAAGTGTACTTTCCAGCAGCAGCAAAAGACACCGCACAAGCATGACTGCAAGCACTCATGCACTCAACTTCTTGAATCTCAAACTGATCAGATAACTCCCAATCTTTAGCGAGTTTCGATAAATCATCCATGAATTGTTGGCCACCGCTTTTACCTTCGCGCTTCCCGTCTTTCCAAACACTAGCGCAAGCCGTGCAAACTAAAAGACAGTGTTTTGTGCGTATAGCCGTGTTAGTTCCATTCATCATCCATACCTCGTAGATGCGTTCAAAAGTGAGTTAGATATCGGCGGGCATTCTGACTTGAGAGGCGAAGGACTGAAGTCCTTACTACAAACCTCATTACAGTTGCGGGACAGCGCCGGACTTGCACCGAACTTTCCCCGTTTCCTCTAGCGGCTGCTCCCCGCTAGAACCGATCGCGAATTCAAATCTTATCACACTTGCCGCCCTTTTCCAAAAAAGTTATCTTGGTAACAGCGATTTTTTAATATGTAGCAGTATAAAAGAAACTTTCGTAGTAAGCACTAAAGTCCTTTTTAGGGAACTGGTATTAGTTTTTGGTTACATCCAGATTGCTTGAGCAACTGTACTGCGGATTCGCTTTAAGTTTTCCGAACCTATGTCTCTCAGGTTTAACAAAGACTCGTCGCTGGCTTCTGCTAATTCAGATACAGTATGATAACCGGCAGCTTTTAATATATCAATTTTATGCTCCGTGAGTCCATAAGGATAAGCATTAGATTTTTTTAGTTTGCTAATATCTTCATTGAAGATTAGCATTTCACCATGCTTAGGTAATTCAGGTAATTGAAATTTAAACAACTCACTTGCTCTGTGTAATTCTAAAGGCTCATTTCTCTCATTTTTTTCATTTAACCACCTAGTATAAATGTCATTAGTAACCCTGGCTCCAGGAATATTTTCCAACAATGTGCATAGATTCAAGATATACCTGGTTCCTCGTCCTCTCGATTTCATTGCCCGTGAAGCATCTCGCATTGCAATAAATCCAGTATATTCAAGTAGTTCTAAAGGCTTTGATAGACGTTCTGCGATCTCTATTAAAATCAGTACATCCTGTTTACTATGCTTACCAGCCTCCCGAAATATTGATTCTGCAATCTCAGTTGCAGGATCGATCATTGGTGCATATATGCCAAGTTTGGGCTTAAGCTCTTCAATCAAGGGCCAATAGTAATTACTGGCAAGGTCTATCAGTGTCTTTGTTATGTGGGCTAAACTAATCTTGTCTTCTCCACAGTTTTCAGATAGATTATTCCATGCAAATATAAATCCCCTCATATTTCCAAGTACAGCCCGTCCCATCAACCCAGCAACATTTTCTAAAGTCAATTGACCAGAGAAAGAATCTTCAGGAAGTCGCTGAGAAAACCTTTTTTTAATTATCTCGGCAAAGTTGGTATTATAGTTTTGTAGCTCCTCATTCCTTGAAACATCGATCACAGTAGCATCACTATATAGATCAAACCTTGTGCCAAAATTTGTAACTCCAGGGTAAATAGCAGCTTTACAAGATATTACACTGCTCGATAAAGTCCGAAATATATCAAAAAAATCATGCAGCGGAGCTTCTCGACCGATATGAGCCGCGTCATCAAATAAAATAACTATCCTTTTCTTAGATGCAATCGCTAAACTAAATAATTCTCTGTGAAGTGATGTGATGTTTGGCAAAGCGTCAAACTCAAAAATATCGCCTACTTGACTAATTATCTTATTTACTTCGTCAATTATTCGCTGACATAACATTATTTCATACTTCTTCCCTTCACTTCTGAGTAATTCAAGATGACGAAGACTGATGTATATGCCAAATGTAGAGCTGAGATTATTTTCAGGATACATTCTTCTCGATGCTTCTATCATAAGCGCACTTTTTCCACTGCCGCGTGCCCCTTTTAATAACACTGGGCCATGAGCAATCAAATTAGAAATAAAGCGCTGCTCTTGTTTTGAGAAATAATGCAGTTTCTCAAACTCTTCGGGCGAACAATCTTCTGCTGCTAAGATTAGCGATGTATTCTCCGAAATAGTATTAACCATTAGAAAACTCCCATTTGTTGAATTTCTTTATAAGCTGCGATCGCTTCGGGAATATTGAGTTTATTCAGTGCATGACTGACGACAGAAACAATTAACCCAAGGGTGGCGATATTACGAACTGTTTTCTCTATCAGTCGTTTAGTTGTTTTTCGATCAAAGGCTGAACTTAAAGGAATTACCAGTTCATGATGTATTCCTTTAGAAAGTTCAGAGTAGAGACTTGAAAAATCATTTAAAGTTTCATTATAGAATCGATCGAACTTTTTGTGTTTAAGATTGATTATCCATTCATCCCCACTGACATCTTTGATTACATCCAACAGCTTGTCAAAGTTAGCAGACCATATTAGTGTCTTATAATAATCTCCAAGCAAAGCTCTAGTAGGGTTTTGCAGTGACTTATCAGCCCAAAGATCCGTAACCTTGTCCGCGAAAACATCACCTTGCCAACGTATAGACGACTTATGAGGCTTATCCATTAGATAATTGGGCTGGTTTTGACATTCCCTAAGCAGGAGAACTCTAAAAGGATCGAGCCTCGCAATCAGTGCGGTACATCCCAATTCCAGTATACTTCTCCCTAAAAATGGGGCAAATAATGAAATTTGGTTATCACTCAGGGATTCTAGTGTTACTAGCTCTTTAACAACATTATCAATTGACGCGGATAAATGACTTAGCACCTCATCAATATCACCTCCATCAGGAACTAAATTTCCACAGAGTAGTTTGGCTAAGGCTGACTGATTAGTTACTGGCTCATCGACACCTGATTCATTAGAACTCATTTTATTTTACTGTAACCCGATCGACAGCTCGCAAAATTTTCGCACGCAATGCACACCTTACGGCTTGTAGATGCGCACTGCACACTCTAAAAATTAAGCTGTTTCGTGCTGTTTGTGCCAAGCGGGATGCCACAGCAATTCAGCAGTCGATCGCTTCTCGACCATTTCCTTGGTAATCATACAGTGAGCAACATCCTTGCGAGAAGGCAACTCGTACATCACATCAAGCATTAACTCCTCTAAAATGCTGCGGAGAGCTCTCGCGCCGGTTTTGCGTCGATAGGCCTCCTGGGCGATCGCCCGTAGCGCATCCGGCTCAAATTCCAACTCCACACTATCCATCTTCAACAGCTTTTGATACTGCTTCACCAGCGCATTCCGGGGCTCGGTCAAAATCTGCATCAAAGCCGCCTCATCCAGCGGCGAAATCACCGTTACCACCGGAATCCGCCCGACAAACTCAGGAATCAAACCAAACTTAACTAAATCATCCGGCTGTACCTGCTGCAAAATATCGGCCGCCCGCTTATCCTTCGCCGGCAAAGTTGAGTTACTTTCGGTTTCTGTTGGCTGAATAAAGCCCAAGGATTTTTTACCCAAACGCTGTTCAACTATTTTTTCCAAACCGACAAAAGCACCGCCGCAAATAAATAGAATCTTGCTAGTGTCAACTTGAATAAAATCTTGGTAAGGATGTTTGCGGCCGCCTTGCGGGGGCACATTAACCACCGTTCCTTCCAACATTTTTAGCAGCGCTTGTTGCACTCCTTCTCCCGATACATCTCTAGTAATCGAAGTGTTTTCGCTTTTGCGAGCAATCTTGTCAATTTCATCAATATAAATAATCCCGCGCTGTGCCGATTCGACATCAAAATCCGACATTTGTAACAGTCGCAGCAAGATATTTTCTACATCGTCGCCGACATATCCAGCTTCTGTCAGCGTCGTCGCATCGGCTACCGCAAACGGCACTTCCAGCATTTGCGCCAAACTTTGCGCTAACAAGGTTTTGCCGCAACCTGTGGGCCCGACTAGCATGATGTTGGATTTTTGCAGTTCGACATCGCTGTCGGGGGAAGGCTTGCCACTGTCTTTGGCTTGGTCTACGCTTAAGCGCTTGTAATGGTTGTAAACTGCTACAGAAAGGACTTTTTTGGCTGAATGCTGGCCGATGACGTGGTTGTCTAAATGCTGTTTAATTTCTGTGGGTTTGGGGATTTTAGCTAATACGATTTTCGATTTGTTCGATCGACTCGCGCGTTTCGATCCTTGTCCTTGAGACTCTCGCACCTCTGATTGGGGAATCTGTTGACCAATTGTTTTGCTGGAGTCAAAGAACTCTTCTTCTAAAATTTCATTGCACAGTCCCACGCATTCATCGCAAATGTAGACGCCGGGCCCAGCTATTAACTTGCGGACGTGCTCCTGCGACTTGCCGCAAAAGGAGCATCTGAGATTGGAGTCATATTTTGACATATTTAGCCTCTTACTTTACGGTTACGGTTGCTTGTTTTGACTGGGGAAGTTGTGGCGGGATCGACCGAATTCTTTGCCCTAGAAAGGTTTCCCGATCGGACACGTAGGCCAGTCAGTCGATTTTAGATTTTAGATTTTAGATTTACTCCACAGATGAATTTTGGAGATCGAACTTTAGTCTAAAATTAGGGGCTCTGCACTCAGGAGCGTCGGGGGCTTGTCTCCCTTTTTTGGCGGAGTCAAGCTTTGCGGACTCTATTTCTAAGTTAACACTTGTGAGGCATTACTCATTCGTCATCAATCATTCGACCAAATTTAAAACTGTTAATTTTCAGGTGAAGGTAAAGCAGCACTGGCTTACCATTTTTTGTATGCTAAAAATTTTCCAGACATAATTATTTTTACTCGATCGCCTTTTGGGTCTGCTTCTTTCTCGACATCCAAAGTAAAGTCGATCGCACTCATAATCCCGTCACCAAATTTTTCGTGGATCACTGCTTTGAGCGGCATCCCGTAAACCTGCATAATTTCATAAAAGCGATAAATCAGAGGATCGACTGGAACAGCAGCATCCAAAGAACCTTTTAGCGAAGGTTCGCACAGAATCGCCACCGTCTGGCTGTCTAGTCCCAAAGCCGAACCAATTTTCTCGGCTTCATCAACCGATGCGGTAGCTTGACGATAAATAACCGCAGCAATCCAAACTTCGTCCCGACCCAAAAGTTTTTCCAAGTCTGCAAAACTAATTCCCTGAGCTTTTTTAGCAGCCAAAAGCTTTTCTGTAATTTCTGAAATTGCCATTAAATATTCTCCTACTCTGCGGTGCAAGATATCAAATATGTCTCACATTTTGGGGATTTTGTCAATAGCAAGCTGAGAAAAAGAACTGAATTGATCGCTCGGAACTTCAGTAAAAGCTGGTCTTGTTAATCCCCACAACTTGCAACAGATAGCTCCCAAAATAACTCATAAATGCCCTGCGGCAATGGTACAGTTGGCAATATATGTAGTGCAAGTTACACAAACCCAGGTAAAAGGCAAAAGGCATTCGGCATCCCATTCGATCGCGCCAGCCGCAGGGCGGGATCAATCAAGCGATCGCGCAGCCAAAGCCCCTTTACCGCTCACCACCGACAACTGACAAAAGTATGGAGATTCAGACCAAAGACTACAGCATCGAGTACGATCGCGCTACCCAAACAGTCACCTGCTGCGGCTCGTTCCGACTCAGCCAGATGGAAGAATACGCGCCGATCGTCGAACTGCTCAACGCAGTGACAGACTCATCGCCAAATACAATTACTCTAGACTTGCGAAAGCTAGAATTCTTAAATAGTTCGGGAATTAACATTGTCTCAAAATTTGTGATTAAAGTGCGTCAGCAAAAGAATATTCAAATCGCCGTCAAAGGCTCTAAACTGATCCACTGGCAGGGAAAATCGCTGAAGAACTTGCAGCGGCTGATGCCTTCCCTGCATTTAGAATTGGAATAGTCACATCAAAAAAAGTAAAGGGGAATCCCAAACCCGCGTTCGATCGCCCGAATGAGGGCAAGGGAAGTGAATGGGAATAAGTCATAGTTAATTTAGCGGCAAACCTTAAAAAACTTCAGAACTGACTAAAAATTACCAATTGTCAATTGCTATGCAGGAAGAACCATTGAGAGAACAGCTACTTTTGGACGTTCAGCGGCTGAATGCGGAACTAGAAAACTTGAAACGCGAAAAGTCCGATCTAGAAATCTTGCTGGAGACTACCACCGAACACTCGGATACGATGGAAGCTCACTTGCTTGTCAAAGCTGAGCTAGCAGTGCGCGAAAGCGAAGAGCAGTTTCGGGCGATCGCCTCCGCAACTCCAGTTCCGGTATTGGTTTCTCGTCTCTGTGACGGCTCAATTCTGTATGCGAACGCTCAATCGGCTTCTCTGCTGAACATACCCCTAGAAGAATTGATCGGCAGCAGCACCGTAGACTTTTACTTCAACCCGGGCGATCGTCCGCGCATACTCGACGCCCTCGCCCAAGACGGACACCTCCAAGACTACGAACTTCACTGCAAAAAGTCAGACGGCACCCCTTTCTGGGCAATGCTCTCGGTTCAGCCCTTGCTGTTCAAGGGTCAGCCGACAGCATTGTGCGCCTTGTACGACCTTACCCAGCGCAAGCAAGCAGAACAAACTCTCCAAGAAAGCGAAAAGCGACTCCGCCGCCAGAGTCTGGCTTTGTTGCAGCTAGGTCGGCAGAGGACACTCAACAATGGTGCCCTGAATGTGGGAATTCGCGAAATTACTGAGGCTGCCGCCCGCACTTTGGAGGTGGAAAAAGTCAGCGTCTGGCTTTACAACCATTTCCGATTTGGAACTCGCTACCCGACGACGATCGAACCCCAGCTAAATTTGACGAGGGGAGCCCTGGCCCATAAGCAAACAGAGGCGATCGATACAGAGGCGGCCGCCCCAGAAAACCACGAGTCGGTCGATCGTTCCAAGTTTAAAATCCCCAACCTCAAATTAGTTTGTCTTGACTTGTACGATCGCACCCGCGAGAATCATTTAAGCCGCCAGTCCATATCCGCAACCGATTTAAAATTTTCAATTTTAAATATCGAACGCGACACACCGGGCGAAAACTTAGCTGAGGACAAAGCTTTACAACCACCATCAAATACTCCAAACTCTCTAAAAACAAATTCCTGCCACTTATCATCCATAGCCGAACATTCCGCTATGCTACCGAATGCCAGCAAGCCAAATTCATCGATCTTAAATGTAGCAATTAGGCTCGGCGGCCAGATCGTAGGCATCCTCTCTCTCGAACATATCGGCGGGCCCCGCCAGTGGGCTCTGGAGGAACGCACCTTCGCCGATTCTTTGGCAAATTTAGTCGCACTGGCGATCGAAGGATTTGAACGCCAGCGCGCTCAGGAAGCACTTTCCAAAGCCAAAGCCCAGCTAGAAATGACCGTCGATCAGCGCACCGCTCAACTCACCGCCGCCAACAAACTGCTCCGCATCGAAATTGCCGAGCGCAAAAGAGCCGAAATAGCCTTGCAAGAAGCCTTACACAAAGCTGAAGCAGCTTCCAGAGCTAAAAGCACTTTTTTAGCCAATATGAGCCACGAGCTGCGAACACCGCTCAACGCCATTATCGGTTACAGCGAAATGCTAGAAGAAGAAGCACTGGAATCGGGACTCAAAGACATCATTCCCGATACCCAAAAAATTCATAACGCCGGCAAACACTTGCTAACTTTAATTAACGATATTCTCGACCTTTCTAAGATAGAAGCAGGTCGGATGGAACTTTATTTAGAAAAATTTGACCTCGGCAATTTAATAGAAGAAGTCGTTGCAACTTTGCACCCTTTAGTCGAAAAAAATCACAATCAATTGCAAGTTTCTTGCTCTGTGAATTTGGGAGTGATGTATGCAGATTTGACGAAAGTCCGGCAAATACTGTTTAATTTGCTCTCGAATGCCCTGAAGTTTACCGAAGGTGGAACTGTGATCCTCAGCGCGACTCGCGAACCATCGGGCGGCAGCGATTGGGTTTATTTGCAGGTATCTGATACGGGGATTGGAATGTCGGCAGAACAGCAGCAGGGTTTATTTCAACCTTTTATGCAAGGGGATGCTTCGACTACTCGCAAGTACGGTGGCACCGGTTTGGGATTGGCGATTAGCCGCTTGTTTTGTCAGATGATGAGCGGCGATATCACTATTGAGAGTGAGTTGGGTGTTGGCTCTACTTTTATTGTTAAATTAAAGGCAAAAGTTGATATTAGTCATTAGTCATTAGTCATTAGTCATTAGTCATTAGTCATTAGTCATTGGTCATTAGTCATTAGTCATTAGTCATTGGTCATTAGTCATTGGTCATTAGTCATTAGTCATTAGTCATTAGTCATTAGTCATTAGTCATTAGTCATTAGTCATTAGTCATTAGTCATTAGGAAGAAGGCAACAAGCACTCGATGGATTTAACTGATTTAACGGATGTGTGAAAGATGCAATAATTCGCCATTACCAATTCGCCATTACCAATTCGCCATTACCAATGACCAATTCGCCATTACCAATTCGCCATTACCAATGACCAATGACCAATTCCCGTTTTAATTGTGACACCGATCGCGATCGACGTTGTTGCCGATCGCAAAATAGCATTTGTCCCCAGCCTAGAATACCTATATTATCCCGAACTTGTGCCGCAGGAAATGGCGCCTCGCTGCATTCACAAGTCGCACCACAACCTAATTGAGGGGGGGTGGGGGGTTGCTTGTAGAAAGGGAATTTGGTAAAAGTAATGCTATGTTCGCTAACCAGTATTCGGCAAAAGTTAACAGGAAATCAGGAATTATCAGAGGTCTAATGACGCAGAAACACTGCCGGGGTACCTTTTGCCAAATTCTTTGGGCCTTCAAACTGCTGCCTCTACTGCCTTCATAGCCAATGCCGCCTTCCTTGGTGCGCGCAAGTTCTCAGAATCACAGGAGTGCATCTACCATGATTAAACCTTGCAATCAACCGCTAAAAATAAATCCTTTCACTTCTTATCGCGATCCCGCGACAGGCCGGTGGAGTGTAGTTCCAACTGTTCAGAATCACGAAACAGACTGTAGTTTGAAAGCAACAACTGAAGGCGAAAACGACAGTAAAGTAGAAACAACTATTTCTGCTGCACCTACTGTCTCACAGCCGAAAAAACGCCTTTCCTTCTCCTTGCCTCCGCTTAAAAACCTTACGAGAAAATCTGCTGTCATCCTCAGCAGGTAGTGATCGCAGGGGCCTAATCTAGTATCCACGGTTAGTCTCCGGCGATCGCCCAACAAAAAAATAACTTATTCCTAGCATAAATTGCCAAAAACTGATATAATTCCAGCAAACTTTCTCCTTCAACATTCGTGAAGTATTTGCTCGATCGCTTCATCAAACTTGTATGGACAGACCGACCAATTCGCCAGCGGGGAACAGTCATCGTTGCTATCCCCGTGATTTGTCTGTTTGCTTCGCTGATGGCAATTGCAGGGCTCCGGGATAGTACCATACAGCTAAGAAGGCGAGCAGATAATAATAAGGCAATACTTCAGGAAACTAACCGCTTATTAAAAACAGTGGTGGATGCGGAAACGGGCATTCGGGGTTACGGGTTGACGAAGCGCCGCGAATTTCTAGAACCATACTTAGAAGCAAAGAAGAGTTTGCCTCCGCTGCTGGCTAAACTCAAGGTTATGGTTCGAGCAAATAAACTGCAAGCTCAGCGATTTGAAGAAATTAAAAAAAGTAGCGAACAGCAAATAACTTTCTTGCAAAACACTTTGAATAAGCTCGACAGTTCGGCAACAAAAGTGCAGTCGCCGGAAATAATTCAGGTGTTCGCTCAAGGCAAATTGAAGATGGATAAGCTGCGCGAAAAAATTGATGCGTTTGCTGATGCCAGCGAAACCTACCAGAACGGTTTAGAGCGGAAAATACGGGAGTTGATAGATTTAACGAATTTCGTGCAAGTTGCTGGTTTGCTTGTCGGCTGTTTGGGTGCAGGGTCTTCCTGGTATTTATTTGATAGTTTAGAGCAGGAATTGAGGAAGCGGCAAGCAGGCTTGGAGGAAAGTAAAACTCGCATTCAAGCTGTGGTAGATAATGCTGCGGACGGGATTATTACTTTGGACGAACGGGGAAATATTGAGTCTTTTAATGCGGCAGCAGAACAGATTTTTGGCGATACAGCCGATCGCACAATTGGATCAAACCTGCGGCATCTGATAGCTAAACCGCAGCCACACAGCAGCGCCGGCGATTATTCGATCGAATATTTTGTGTTAAATCCCGATGCTAAACTGAAGACGTACCAGCAAGAAACAGTGGGAGTTCGCAGCGACGGAACCAATTTTCCGATGGAGCTAGCTGTTAGCGAAATGTGTTTGGCAAATCAACGCTTATTTATTGCGATTTGCCGCGATGTGGGAGGACGGAAAAAAGCTGAGGAAAATCTGCGCAAGCAAGCACAAATGCTCGATTTGGCGAACGATACGATCACGGTACTTGACTTAAACTGGACGATTTCTTATTGGAATTTGGGGGCGAAGTGGCTCTACGGGTGGCGGAAGTCGGAAGCAATCGGAAAAAATATTCATGAGCTTTTACACACAGAATGGCCACAACCTTTGGAGGAAATTCAAAAAGTATTTTTCGAGCTGGGTTCTTGGCAAGGGGAACTGGTGCGCACCAAGGAAGACGGCACAAAAATCACGGTGGCGAGTCGGTGGACTTTGCAGCGCGACGAGCAAGATCAACCGCTGGCTATTTTGGAAATCAGCAACGATATTAGCGATCGCAAATGCTCAGAAATTGCCTTAGCCGAAAGCGCGCAACGGTTTCGCGATACCTTTGAACAAGCGGCAGTCGGCATGGCTCAAGCGAGTCTCGATGGCAAGTTGCTGTTAGTCAATCAAAAACTTTGCGAAATTTTGGGTTACAGCCGCCAAGAATTGATCGAGAAAAAATTTCAGGAAATTACTTTGCCGGAAGATTTGGCAAAGGAAGTGGAATTTTTGCGCCAATTGTTAGCCGGAGAAATTGAAAATTATTGTATAGAAAAGCGCTATGTCCGCAAAGACGGAGATTTGGTATGGTCAAACTTGACAGTTTCGCTGCTGCGAGAACAAAATGGCACTCAATTTCTGATGGGTGTGGTAGAAGATATTAGGGAACGCAAACAAGCTGAAGAATCGTTGCGGTTGCGCGCACAAGAATTGACTTCGATGGCGAACTCTCTGGCTAAAACGAGCAATGTTTTGAGAAAGCGGAATCAAGAATTAGACCAGTTTGCTTATGTAGTTTCTCACGATTTGAAAGCGCCGCTCAGGGCGATCGCAAATCTCAGCAGTTGGATTGAAGAAGACCTCAGCGACTCAATGACAGAGGATAATGTGCACCAAATGAACCTGCTGCGCGGCAGAGTTCACAGGATGGAAGGTTTGATTGAGGGACTGCTGCTATATTCCCGCGTCGGACGCATTCAAGTAGCTTCAGAAACGGTAAAAGTTGAGAAGTTATTAGCAGAAATTATTGATTCGTTAGCGCCGCCGTCGGGATTTGAGGTAAAAGTTGAAGCGGGAATGCCAACTTTTGTGACCGAAAGATTGCCGTTGCAGCAGGTTTTTGCTAATTTAATTAGCAACGGCATCAAGCACAACCGAGGCGAATCCGGTCACGTAAAAATATCGGTTAAAGAGTTAGATAATTTTTACGAGTTTTCTGTAGCGGATGACGGGCCGGGGATTGCTGCTCAATATCATGATAAAGTTTTTGTGATTTTTCAGACCTTGGAAGCTCGCGATCAAGTTGAAAATACTGGCATTGGTTTGTCGCTGGTGAAGAAAATTGTCGAAGGTCAAGGGGGCAGTATTTCCCTAGAATCTGCCGAAGGTGAAGGAGCAACTTTTCGCTTTACTTGGCCGAAGCAATCTGTTAGCAAATAAGATAGGACGTACGGTTGAAACCGCGTCTACACAAACGATGTCCGAGCTCAGAGGGACTAAGAGAGGATAACGTAATTTTAACCGCCCGGTATTCAACCCTTGAAAATGCGGGTGAGAGCTTGTATAGACGCGGTTTAAACCGCCGTCTTGTCTGCATCACAGCGGATTTCGATGATAAATCCGTCGGGATCGTAAAAGTAAATGCCGCGTCCTGTAGCGCGCGTGACGGGGCCACTGTCGATCGCAATTTGATTAGACTTTAGCACTTCGAGAGCGCGATCGAACAAATCGCGATCGATATCAAAGGCTAAGTGGTTAGCGCGAGTAAAAGCCTTCTCCGGGTCTGGGTTTGGCGGTTGCAAATCAGGCTGCCAAAATAAGTCAATTACAGTACCGTCGTCTGGAGTGATGAAATTAGCGACTTGACCGGCGGCGACCATTTCTGTTAAACTTGCGGGAATTTCTGCACCTGTTAATTCGTGCAGACCGAGAATTGTACCGTAGAAGTGGCGAGAAGCATTCATATCGCGCACGTTTAAAGCGATATGGTGAACGCGGCGCAAGTTCCCCGGCGCGAGGGCAATTTTGACTGTGTTTTCGGTAGTTTGCATGATGTGTCAATTGTGAATGTTAAAATAGAATGCTCTTAGATTAATCCAGAGTTTGTAAGGATCGCAAATTAAATAACTTACAATTTTAATTGTTATTGTGGAACAGGCAGGAAAGCCTGTTCAAGACGGGCGGGACGCCCATCCCACAAACTTGTGGAAGTTATTTAATTCTCATTCCTAAGTAAGTCATTACCAAAAAAATAGTATCTGGTAGGGGCTTGTAGGGGCGGGTTTAGCTAAAAATCTCTGATACAAACGAGTATATCAAGGCAAAACCCGCCCTCTTCTCTTCATTATAAAAAAAAATAGTATCTGGTAGGGGCTTGTAGGGGCGGGTTTAGCTAAAAATCTCTGATACAAACCAGTATATCAAGGCAAAACCCGCCCTCTTCTCTAAAAATCTCTGATACTCCCCATTTCAATTATTGTTACTTTTCTTTAGGAAACGATGCCATGCCTACAAATAGCATTGCCAGCCCGCCTCCCAGAATCGCGAAGGCCAATAAACCTACTACTAAATCTAATCCCGATGTATTTTCCATTAAATTAAACAGTTCTCCCATTAAATAATCCCATCATCGGTATTTGTTAACTGCTGATTGCTTGCAAACAATGGGAAGAGAAGAAAAAAAACAGCTAACTAATCGTAGTAGGGTGCGTCAGGGGAAAAATTGTTAGTCTGTATGCAAAACATTTAGCCCTGACGCACCCTACAATAACGACAATAACTAATCTTGTAGGGCGCGCCGAAAAGCGCCGAAAAAGTCAACCGATACCGACGCGATGGGGGGTCAAAGTCAATCGGTGCGCAGTGCACACCCTACAAACTTCTTCCTTCTTCCTTCTTCCTTCTTCCTTCTTCCTTCTTATTTCTTATTTTGCCAATTCTTTGTCAATAGCCGCGATCAATTCTGGCGAATCTGGGTTCACGCTGCTGCGAAATCTGGCAACCACTTCACCTTGTTTGCTAACTAAGAATTTCTCAAAATTCCAGGAAACCTCACCCTTGGGGTTGGCTTCACTCGTAAGTTTAGCGTACAGCGGGTGCTGCTGACTGCCTTTGGCGCGTACTTTGTCAAACAATTCAAAGCTAACTCCGTATTTGGTAGTACAGAAATTGACGATTTCTGCGTTACTTCCCGGTTCTTGAGCTCCGAAGTCGTTGCAGGGAAATCCTAAAACGCGAAGTCCCGCAGCGCTGTATTTCTGGCTCAATTCTTCGAGTCCTTTGTATTGAGGTGTATAGCCACATTGAGAAGCTACGTTAACTATCAAGAGTACCTTGCCTGCGTACTCTCCTAGCTGCTTGTCTGCGCCTGCGATCGTTTTTACTTTAATGTCGGAGATGGTGCTGGGCATTTTCAAATACTTCTAAATTTGACCACCACAATTTTACCGCAATTTGGTACAATTTTGTGCAGATGCCGATCGCTCAAAATTTCCAACTAATTTAATTTTTGATTGTGGTCGTCTGAGTGATTTTCCGTCATCCATTTTTGGTAAGTATCCTCAAGTTGCTTGTCTTCCAGAACGAGTTCTATGCGGACTTTTACGCAACCGTGACGGGGTTGAGAGGCGATCGCATTTAAAATTTTGCTAGCTTTCTGCACAGAGGTATATTCAGCCTTAACTGTGGGTTCCTGGCGATCGCTCTTAATCTCCGTCAAATCTATACCGGTGATGTTTCCCTCACCCAAATCTATTTCTGCCAACACCTTCGGATCATCGCCGACTTGTTCGATAATCAGCTTTTCCCACTGGATAGGCACTTGTACCATGCGAGTTTCAATTTCTTTGCGGACAATGACTTCGCCGACTTTGCGCTTGCTGCGATTGATCACCAATCGTTCTTCTAGCAAGCGAATTACATCTTGATCTACAATATCAAAGTCTTGCTCGCGCTCATCTGTCTCTAAATGTTCATTTGGGCGATCGGCATCTGTTAGATTTGACATAACTGTTGAGGGATTAGTTGACTCGCTGTTGCTCGCTTCACTGCTGTGTTCAGAGGAAATTTCTAAAGACTGAGGCTCGGCATTTGCCGAAATTCCCGGCAGGCGATCGACTCGATCCGAATTAATACTTAAAAACAGGGCTTTTTGGTGATAATCCACTTTTTTTAGCAGCTTAATACTTACTAAAAAAATGCGGGAGTTTTCGGCGCCTAGCCCTGCTACCACAAAGTTGAGCTGACCGTTAGCATCAAAATATACATCTTTTATTTTGCCTGCTAAGTGACCTTGATTATCTTTGACTGTAAAACTTTTTAGCTTAGTTCTGACTTTTTCCGGCACCCGGTTGAGACGAGTAATTGATTTTGCCGTTGCTATTTTTTCGGCTGATGCTTGACAGTTCATTTTTTAAACTTTCCTGCTTAGGGATTTTTATTATGAATTG
>Ga0335394_10003207_pt1 | contig 18519 bp, 12 predicted proteins | sample MAT03_FD_205741 | JGI IMG/M metagenome (GOLD analysis project Ga0335394, IMG submission 205741) | Freshwater microbial communities from Lake Fryxell liftoff mats and glacier meltwater in Antarctica - MAT-03 (spades assembly) (version 2) ... | reverse complement strand
TGGTCGGCTGCCGACCTCGTAACGCAGCGCTGAGACGCTGCAGCGCACCCGGTGTGCGCACACCCCACCAGAACAGGTCGCGGCCGTCGAGCAGCACCACCTGCGCGCCCGGTACACCTGCCGCCACCTCGGCCAGATGACGCTCGGCGAACGGGTAGGGCTCGGATGGCAGGATCACGAAGGTGGGCGACCGTTCGGCGAGCAGCTCGAGCGTCACCTCCGGATAGGCGGCATCTGCGCCGGCCATCACGTTGCCGACCCCCAACCGATGGAGGACCGACGAGCCGTACGTGCCGGTGCCGATCGACATCCACGGGCGTCGCCAGATCAGCGTCGCCGCCGTGGCCCACATCGGTGCGGGTTCCGGCGACACGACAGGCTCGGCTGTGACGGCTGCGGCGGCTGCGGTTCCTGTCTCGGCCGCCAGTCCAGCGAGCATCGCCGGCACACCGTCGACGTCGACGACATGGGTGACGTGCACTCGCAGCCCTGCTGCCGTCAGGGCCTCCGCGTCCTCGCGGCGGTTCTCCTCGCGGTCGACCACCACCACGTCGGGCGCGAGCGCGACGATCGCCCGGATGTCGGGGTCCTTGGTGCCACCGACGTGGAGCAACGTGGGCTGTTCACAGAAGCGTGTGCAGGCGACGACATCGACCCCCCATGCCAGCAGCGTCTCGGTGACGGAGGGAACGAGGCTGACGACGCGCACGCTGAGCCGATGGTGTCGGTCGATGCGATGACCTGGCTGAGCGTTCAGCCGAGCAGCCGACGCTTCTGCGCCTCGAACTCCTCGGGCGTCAGCGTGCCGCGCTGCAGCATGCCCTCGAGTCGTTCGAGCTCATCGGCCATGCTCACGGTGCGAGCGGTCGGGACGGCCTCGCGGCTGTACGCACCGCGGCGCTCGGCCGCGATCTCCATCTGGGAGTGGATCATCCGCTGCACCTCGTCGGGCCGCTTGATGTCGGAGAATCGGCTCTGGCCGTCCTCACCACCCGACTCGATGAGCAGGTCGCCGGCGCCCAGCATGCGTTCGAAGATGCTCTGGTTGAAGTTGACGTTGTTGACGCGTTCGAGCGGGATCTCGATACCGCTCTTCGCGAGCACGCCAGTGCGGAAGATCAGCCGGTGCGAGGTGATCACGAAGCTGGTGGTCATCCACTTGAGATACCGGACGATCGTCCAGATCGAGGCGAGCGCGAGCGCCAGGATGCCGGCGATCCGCATGAACGTGTCGAGCGAGTCGTTGTCGAAGGTCTTCGGAATCGCCCAGATCCCGAAGATGATCGACGCGACGAGCGTCACGACCGGCCCGGAGAAGTACCACCAGTGCGGGTGGAGGTCGAGTGCGATGGTCTCGTTCGCATTCAGGTTCTTCTGGGAGAACGTCATGGCGCGGAGCGTAGCTCTATCGTGACGGGATGAACGCGGACACGGGTGGCGAGGCGATGCTCGCCGTGCTGCGCGGGCTCGACCCCCAGCAGCACACGGCGGTCGTCACCGACGCCGCACCCCTCGCGATCGTGGCCGCCGCCGGCTCCGGCAAGACGATGGTGCTCACCCGACGAATCGCCCGCCGTCTGCTCGACGGCAGCGCAGACGCCCGCCACGTGCTCGCCCTCACCTTCACCCGTGACGCTGCGGGCGAACTGCGTCGTCGGCTCCGACGCCTCGACATCCGCGAGCCGATCGAGACCGGCACCTTCCACGCCGTGGCCCTGCGGGTGCTGCGCGACCGCGCCCTCGCCGCTGGCACCACCGCACCGATGGTGGCCAACGACCGCGGACGGCTGATCCGCGAGGTGCTCACCGAGACACGCGTCCGGTGCGAGCCGGGTGGGGCGCTCGCCGACATCGACTGGGCTCGCGCACGGCTCGTGCCGCCCGACGGGTTCGCCGACGCCAACCGTCGTGCTCGGCGGCGCAGCGCGCTCTCGCCCGCCGACTACGCGTCGGTGTACGAGCGATACGTCGCGTTGAAGAAGCGACGGGGCGTGATCGACTTCGACGACCTGCTCGCCGACCTGCTCGCCGTGATGCAGCGCGATGCCGTGTTCGCCGAATCGATCCGGTGGCGCTTCCGCCACCTGTTCGTCGACGAGGCCCAGGACCTCAACCCGCTCCAACACGCGCTGCTCGAAGCGATCCGCGGTGGCCGCGCCGACATCTGTCTCGTGGGTGACCACCGGCAGGCGATCTACGGCTGGAACGGCGCCGACCCGTCGACGCTGCAGGACGTGGAGGTGCACTATCCCGGGGTCACGGTCGTGTCGCTGATCGGGAACTACCGCTGCTCACCCCAGATCGTCAGAGCCGGTGCTGCGGCGCTGGGCGCTGCGGCGATCACCGACGACACCGAATCCCGCCGCACCGACGCCCGAGCGATCACCATCATCGGCACCGCCGACGAGCGCGACGAGGCCCGGCGTGTGAGCACGCTGGTACGCGACCTCGTCCAGCGTCACGGGCTCAAACACGTTGCGGTGCTCGCCCGCACGAACGACCAACTCGAGACGCTGAACCGCAGCCTCGCCGCGACCGGCGTACCCACGGTGCGCGCCGTCGGGGCGAGCGTGCTCGACCGCACGATCATGGAGGCGGCGCGCAGCACGAACCGTGAGCAGCTGGCGGCATGGGCCGAATCGGTGTGGGCGAGCGACGAGGTCGCCCCTGTGCGCACTCGCGTCGCCGAAGAGGTCGACAGGTTCCTCTCGTCGAACGAGCCGGGCAGTTTCCGCACGTGGGTCGAGCTGCGGTCGCCGTTCGACGATCTCGAGCCCGACGAGGGCGGCGCCGTCTCGCTGCTCACGTTCCACGCCGCCAAGGGCCGCGAGTGGGAGGCGGTCGTGGTGACCGGCGTCGAAGCCGGACTCGTGCCGCACTCGTCGTCCACCACCGCTGCTCAGAAGCTCGAGGAAGCACGACTCCTCTACGTCGCGCTCACCCGTGCCGGAGACGAGCTCGTGATCACCTGGGCCGCGAGCCGCCGCGACAATGTCACCGGGCCGAGCCCGTGGCTGGCGAACGTGGAAGCCACGATCGACACCGAACAGCCGCAGCCGCTGCCGGCGGCGTTCCGCCGCCGGCACGCACCCCCCGACCCGCTCGATGCGCTGCGCGGCTGGCGCGACGGCGTCGCTCGCGCAGCAGCTGTGCCGTCAGGTGCAGTCTGCAGCGACTCGGTGCTGCGCTCGATGCTCGCCGACCCACCCCGAGATGTGACCGACGTGGCCCGGCGACTGGGGCTCGGCCTGAGCGCCGCCGAACGGTTGGCGCCGCGGCTGCTCGGCGTGTTGGCGCCGGCAGCGCCGCCCGGTTCAGCATCGGCCTGACGAACACCGTTCGACGTCGAACTCGCCAGGTCAGTCCAGCAGGTCGACGACGACGGGCGCGTGGTCCGACGGTGAGGTGCCCTTGCGGGCGTTGCGGTCGACGATCGACCATGCCGCGCGCTCGGCGACGGCTTGGGTGCCGAGCACGAGGTCGATGCGCAGGCCGCGGCCCTGGTGGAAGTCGCCCGCCCGGTAGTCCCACCAGCTGTACAGGCGGTCCTGCGAGTACTGCTGGCGGAACACATCGACCAGACCCCATGCCTCGAGCTCGGCGAGCAGCTCGCGCTCTGCGGTGCTGGTGTGGGTGGCGTCGACGAACTTCGACGGGTCGTACACGTCGCGGTCGTCAGGGGCGATGTTGAAGTCGCCCGTCACCACGAACGCCTCATCGGGACTGCCGACCGCATCGAGGTGCCGCCTCAGCTGGGAGAGCCAACGCAACTTGTACTGGTAGTGGTCGTTGTCGAGCGAGCGACCGTTGGGTACGTACACACTCGTGCAGCGCACGCCACCACACCGCGCCGTGACGATGCGGGCATCGGGGTCGGGGTCGCCCGATGCGGGAGCGAAGTTCGCCACCACATCGTCGATGCCGACCTTCGACAGGATCGCCACGCCGTTCCACTGACCCTGACCGTGGTGCACCGAGTCGTAGCCGAGGCCCTGGAAGGTGAGGGCGGGGAACGCGTCGTCGGCGAGCTTGGTCTCCTGCATGCACAGCACATCGGGTTGCACCTCGGCGAGCCACTCCTCGACACGGGGCAGACGGACCTTCAGCGAGTTGACGTTCCAGGTGGCGATGCGCACGGCCACGACGGTAGCGAACCATCGCGCACGTCGCGCGGCTCGCGTCGGTCGGGGGCAGGGGCGTGGAGGTTCGGTGCCGGTGAAGGCGTCAGCGGTGCCGACGGGCCCGCTTGGCGGGTGCCGGGTCCGGAGTTGTTGCAGCGGACGTGGCCTTGCTCGACCGGGCCGCCTTCTTCGGCGGCGCGCTCGAAGACGTCGCCGGAGCAGCCTTGGTGGCGTTGGTCGCCCTCGAGGCCTTGGTGGCCTTGCTGACCTCGGTGGGCGCCACCGTCGCGGTCGCTGGCGATGTGGCGGGCCTCGCGGCTGCTGTGCGCTTGACCGGCTTCGCAGCAGCCCCGGTGCCTGCTGTCCCGGTTCTGGTGGCCTTCACGGCTCCGATGGCCTTCCTTGCCTTCGCTGGAGCGACCGTTGTCGCTGCGTCGGGATCCGCCTTGGCAGTCCGCTTCGCTGCTCGTGCGGCCTTCGCGGGCACCGCCGGAACAGCGTCCACGAGGGCGGGCGTTGCCTTCGCTGGCGCAGGCTGCTTCGCTGCCCGTCGACGGCCCGCCGGCGCGGCCGTCTCGGCAACGACTTCGGCGACCGCAGGGACATCCGCTCCATCGACCACCGCAGCGACCTCCGTCGCCTTGGTCGCCTTGGTCGCCTTCGTGGCCTTGGTCGCCTTCGTGGCCTTGGTCGCCTTCGTGGCCTTGGTCGCCTTGGTCGCCTTCGTCGCCTTCGTGGCTCGTGGGCGCTTGGCCGGAGCCTCGGGCGGCAGCTTGGCCGTCGCCACCGCCGCCATCGCCAGATCGATGCTGCGGCGCGCCGGGGCGAAGCTCTCGACCACGAGGGTGACAGCGTCGCCGATCTTCATGAACTCACGGGCGCTGCGCGGTGCGGGATCGCTCATCAGCCGCAACGGCACGTAGCCCTTGACCTCGCCCACCCGCACGTACGCGCCGTGCGACGAGTAGTTCTCGACGACAGCGTTGACGCTGCTGCCCAACGGGTGGTGCTCGACGAACGACAGGAACGCCATCAGGTCGTTCACCTGATGACCTGCGGCCGGCGCGGCCGTTGCTGCCTCCACCACCGCTGCGGGAGCGCGGGGCGTGCGGTGCTGACGCGCAGCGGGCTGCTCGGCCACAGCCGTCCGCCGACCGACGCGCCCGCCGGGCGGCGGCGCCTTGGGCACGGGCATCGGCAGACTCGCCTCGGGCGACCCGATCCGGGCCGTCCCACGACCACGCTCACTGCGCTCACTGCGTTCGGCGCCGCCCGACTTCTTGCGCTTCGCATCCTTCATCGCGCTGCGGCTCACCGGACCGCGCACCGGGATGCGCGGCACGAAGACCCAGCCGATGTGCGGTACCGGCTTGCCACCGATGAGACGGCCCTCGTCGAACAACCAGTCGAACTGGCCGTGGAACTCCTGGAACGAGTCGTTGGTGAGGATCGTGGCTCCGACCTTGTTGGCGATCGACAGCACGAACGCATCGCCACGGCCGACGGCGCCCGCCGGCGGGGCGACCAGCTCGTTGTTGGCGATCGCCTCGTCGAACTCCTTCGCTTCCTTGCTGTCGATGCGATGACCGAACGTGGCGTCGACGACCACGGTGATCAGCGCGTCCGGGTGCTCGTCCATGAACGCCATCACCGCCTCGTTCAACTGCGAGAGACTCGGCATCGAGCGGCCCTCGGTGGCGATGTTGGATCCGTCTACGACGACGTGGTGAGACATAGCGCGTCCAGTCAACCACGGTTACGCCTCGTGCGGCCGGATCCCGCGTTCACGACATCGCTACCATCGCCCAGATGTCCGACTCCTCCTCGTCCCGCAACGCACCCGCACCGGACCCCGGCCCGCTGAGGGCGGTGCTGTGGGACTTCGGCGGTGTGATCCTCTCCAGTCCCTTCGCAGCGTTCAACTCCTACGAGCGCGAACACGGGCTGCCACCCGACTTCATCCGCGGCGTGAACGCCACGGACCCGCACGCCAATGCCTGGGCCCACCTCGAACGCAGCGACATCTCCGCCGCCGAGTTCGACCGGGCCTTCGCCGAGGAGAGCGGTGCGCTGGGCCACCGGGTGCCGGGCGCCGACGTGCTCGCCCTGCTCTCCGGCAACGTCCGCCCGGAGATGGTGCGGGCACTCGACCGTGTCATCGAGGCTGGGTACAAGACGGCGTGCCTCACCAACAACGTCAGCGGCGAGCACTCGTCGGCCGAGCGAGCCGAGACGATCGGCGCGATCATGGCCCGCTTCGGCCATGTGGTCGAGAGCAGCAAAGTGGGCGTGCGCAAGCCCGAGCCCCGCTTCTACGAGATCGCCTGCGAGCTGCTCGAGGTCACCCCGCTCGAGTGCGTCTTCCTCGACGACCTGGGCATCAACCTGAAGCCGGCTGCGGCGATGGGCATGCGCACCATCAAGGTGCTCGATGCCGGCGATGCGATCGCCGAGCTGTCTGCCATCTTGCAACTCGACCTGTCATGACGCGACGGGGCCGTCGCTCGCTGGTGGGGGCGACGGCCCGTCGAGCGTTCGGGTGGCGGCTCAGTAGCCGCTGAAGGTGTCGTCCATCAGGTCGGCGAGTTCCTGGTCGTGGATCGCCTTCGAGCCGGTGGCCGGGCTGCCGCTCTCGACGCGAGCGACGTGACGCAGGTCGTACCCGCGCTCTTTCACCCGCCAGGTGCGGTGCTCGACGAAGTGCCAGGGGCCCATGTTCTCGGGCTCTTCCTGCAGCCACACCAGATCGCGGGCATTCGGATAGCGCTCGAGCATGGCGAGCATCGCCTCCTGCGGGAACGGGTAGAGCTGCTCGACACGCACGATCGCGACCGGTGCCTGGCGCTTGTTGCGCTCGGCGAATGCGTCCCAGGCGACCTTGCCCGAGCAGAACACGATGCGTTGCACCACGCCCGGGTCGGTCACCCACGGGTCGTCGAGCACCTCCAAGAACGAGCCCCTCGTGAACTCGTCGACGTGGCTCATCGTCTCCTTCATCCGCAGCGGCGACTTGGGCGCGAACACCACGAGCGGCTTGCGCACCTCGCGTCGCACCTGGCGGCGCAGGAGGTGGAAGTACTGCACCGACGTGGTGGCATTCACCACCTGGATGTTGTCCTCGGCACAGAGGGTCATGAAACGCTCGATGCGTGCCGAGCTGTGCTCGGGACCCTGACCCTCGTACCCGTGGGGCAGCAGCAGGACGAGGCCGTTCTCCTGCCCCCACTTGTCCTCGGCGGCCACGAGGTACTGGTCGATGATGATCTGCGCACCGTTGATGAAGTCGCCGAACTGTGCCTCCCAGACCACGAGTGCGTCGTGGTTCGAGTGGGCGTAGCCGTACTCGTAGCCGAGCGCGGCGTACTCGCTGAGCAGCGAGTCGTACACCCAGATGTCGGCTTCCTTGTCAGCCAGGTGCTGCAGCGGGATGAACAGGTCTTCGTTCTCGTAGTCGACCAGGGCCGCGTGCCGGTGGCTGAATGTGCCGCGGCGGCAGTCCTCACCGGCAAGACGAACCGGGTTGCCTTCGATGACGAGCGATCCGAACGCGAACGCCTCGGCGGTGGCCCAGTCGATCATGCCCGTCTCGTCGTACTGCTTCGCTCGGGCGGCGAACTGTCGACCGAGCTTCGGGTGCACCGTGAACCCCTCGGGATAGTTCGTGAGTTGGGCGAAGATCGTGTCGAGGGTGGGCCGGTCGACCCCGGTGGCCACGTGCGGCAGCACACCTCGCGGGCGGGGCGGCTTGGCGGCCTTCACCTTCTCGGGTGCATGGGCACGAGTCTGATCGAGGGCCACCTGCAGTTTCGACTGGAAGTCGTTCAGTGCGCCTTCGGCCTCGTCGAGGGTGATGTCTCCTCGCTTGACGAGTTGTTCGACGTAGATCTTGCGCACGCTGCGACGTTCGGCGATCGCCTTGTACATGAGCGGCTGGGTGTAGCTCGGGTCGTCACCCTCGTTGTGACCGTGGCGGCGATAGCACACCATGTCGATGACGACGTCCTTGTGGAACCTCTGGCGGTACTCGAACGCCATCCGGGCCACGCGAACGCACGCCTCGGGATCGTCGCCGTTCACGTGGAAGATCGGCGCTTGCACGGTCTTCGCAACATCGCTGCAGTACAGCGACGAGCGCGCATACTGCGGCGAGGTGGTGAACCCGATCTGGTTGTTGATGATCAGGTGGATCGTGCCGCCCACGCGATAGCCGCTGATGTCGCTCATCGCGAGGCACTCGGCAACGATGCCCTGGCCCGCGAAGGCCGCATCACCATGGATGAGCAGCGACAGCACGGGGAACGAGTTCGGCGGGTCGATCTGGTCCTGCTGCGCGCGCACCATGCCCATCACGATCGGGTCGACCGTCTCGAGGTGGCTCGGGTTCGCGGCGAGCTCGATCTTCAGGCTCGCGCCGCTGGGCGACTCGTACTTGCCGTTGGCGCCCAGGTGGTACTTGACGTCGCCAGAACCCTGCACCGACGACGGATCGACATGGCCCTCGAACTCCTTGAAGATCTGGTCGTAGCTCTTGCCCATCACGTTGGCCAGCACACTGAGCCGCCCGCGGTGCGCCATGCCGAGTACTGCGCCGTCGAGGCCGGTGTCGGCCGAGCGCGAGAGCACCTCGTCGAGGATCGGGATGGCCGACTCGGAACCTTCGAGGCCGAAGCGCTTGGTGCCGACGTACTTGGTGGCCAGGAACTTCTCGAATGCCTCGGCCGAGTTCAGCCGTTCGAGGACGCGGTACTTCTCGTCCTTCGTCAGGTCGAAGTGGGTGCCCTCGAGCTTCGCCTGGATCCAGCGCTGCTCGTCGGTGTTCTGGATGTGCATGTACTCGACACCGATGGTGCGGCAGTACGCGTCACGGAGCACGCCGAGCAGCTCGCCGAGCGTCATCCGGTCGACACCGCCGACGCCACCGGTGAGGAACTCGCGGTCGAGGTCCCAGATGGTGAGGCCATAGGTGAGCGGGTCGAGCTCGGGCGGCAGCTCGGGCTGGCGCCACCTCAGCGGATCGAGGTCGGCGATGAGGTGGCCGCGAACGCGATGCACACGGATGAGCGTGGCGACCTGCATCTGCTTGTGGAGCATCGCGTCTTCGCGATTGATCGGGTTGACGTCGGGCCGCCACTTCACCGCCTCGTACGGCACGCCGAGGCTCTGGAAGACCTGCTCGTAGAAGCCGTGTTCGCCCATCAGCAGTTCGTGGACGCGCTTGAGGAACATGCCGCTCTCGGCGCCCTGGATGATGCGGTGGTCGTAGGTGCTGGTGACCGTGACGACCTTGCTGATGCCGAGCGAGCCCAGCGCATGCTCGTCGGCACCCTGGAACTCGGCCGGGTAGTCGATGCTGCCGACGCCCACGATCACGCCCTGGCCCGGCATGAGCCGGGGCACCGACTGGACCGTGCCGATGGTGCCCGGGTTCGTCAGCGTCACCGATGCACCCTGGAAGTCGGCGACTGCGAGCTTGTTGTTCTTCACCTTGCGGATCAGCTCTTCGTACGCTGCCAGGAAGCCGGCGAAGTCGAGCGTCGCAGTGTCGCGCAGCACGGGCACGACGAGCGTGCGTGAACCGTCGGCCTTGCTGACGTCGACCGCCAGGCCCATGTTCACGGCGCTGTTGCGGATGAGACGAGGCTTGCCGTCGCTGCCCTCTGCGTAGCTGTTGTTCATCGACGGCACCGCGTCGCCGATGGCGCGGACGATGGCATAGCCGATGAGATGGGTGAAGCTCACCTTGCCCTGGCCGCTGCGACTGCGGTAGCCGTTGATGACCTTGCGGTTCACCTCGAGCAACTTGGCAGGCACGTTCCGGAAACTGGTGGCCGTGGGCACCGACAGGCTGCGCTCCATGTTCGCGGCGATGGCCACGCCGGCTCCCCGGATCGGCTCCCCCGGCTCGTCGGCCGGCACAGCAACCGCCGGCACAGCAACCGCCGGCACAGTGGCAGCCGGCACCGCCACGACACGCGCTACGGCCGGCGTCATCGCGGCTGACGCTGCTGACGCTGCCGTGTTGGGACCGCCGAAGGTGGCCGGAGCCGACCCGCGGTAGTCGCTGAAGAACTCTCGCCAGGATTCGCTCACCGAGTCGGCGTCGGCGACGAACTGGCCGTACATCTCGTCGACGAGCCAGGAGTTGGTCCCGAAGTCCTTGGCTTGGCCGGTGTGATCCGTTGCAGTCATCGTCACCGATGGTACCCGTCGCTCATTGCGACGACCGTGCGCTGCGTGCCGAGAATCACCTGCAGGTTGCCGCCAAGATCCCCACCGACCGTAGCGTTTTCACAAGTCTCGACTTGTATTATTCGACGCATGAGAACACGAGCCCTCGCACCCCTCCTGGTCGTCGGTGCGCTCGCCCTCGCCGCGTGCGGCGGTGGCGACAGCGCCAGCGATGCCACCGTCCCCGCCGATGCCGACCTCACCATCATTGCGGTCGAAGGTCTGGTGTGGGACGCGAGCACCTATACGGCGTCTGCCGGCGAGCTCACCATCGCCGTGGTGAACAACTCCAACCAGCCCCACAACCTCCACATCGTCGATGCATCCGGCGTGCAGCTGCCCGACATCTGGGACATCCCCAGCATGGGCACCATCGACACCGACACCGTCACCCTCTCGGCCGGCACCTACACCCTGATCTGCACCATCCCCGGCCACGGCAACATGAAGGCCGAACTCACCGTCGGCTGAGTTCGAGCGCCGTCGCGTGTGACTCACACCGTGACGGCGCGAACCTCCACGGGGATCGCGCTCATCACGGGCATGCCGGTGATCGGGTCGTAGCCGCTGTCGACGTCGATCAGCGCCGACGTGGTGGAACCGAACTCGCTCAGCTGTCCCGGTTCGTCGGGCAGACCGCCCCACGCATGGGCCATCGAGATCACGCCGTGACGTACGTCGGGAGCCGCCTTCACCACCGCACGGATCGCACCGCGAGGTGACGCCAGCTCGATCGTGCCGCCATCGACCACGCCGACCGCAACGAGGTCGTCGGGGTGCATGTGGGCGAAGTTGGTGCCCTCACGCCTGCGCAGCACGTCGACCTCGCGGCCCGACGAGTTGAACACGCTCTTGAGCCGGCGCGACGTGACGCGGTAGGTGTGCCGTGCGGGATCGAAGCCGTCGAGCACCGAGCCCGAGGTCGTCTCGAGGAACACCTGTGCCAGCTCGTCGGCGATGCCCGGCGGGGCGACGTCGAGACGGGCGGTGACGTCGGGGTCGGCTGCGACCACCACGGTCGCCAGCTCCGGGTGCACTCGTGCCCCGTGTTGGCGGATCTCGGCGAGCGGCACCTTCGCCTTGGCGTAGATGAGGTCGAGCACGTCGTCGGCGTCGACCGGCGCGCCGGGATCGATCGTGCCGCCGGGCAGCGCGATCGTGACGCCGAGGCGCGCCGCAACCTCGCTGTACAGCTGCCACTCCTGCCACAGGTCGCCCTCGGGCCGCAGCACCGCCGGCGTGTAGTTCGTGTACGCCTGCGGGAACCAGCGATCGATCGTGGTGGGCACATCGGGACGTTCGAGGCTGAGGGTGCTCGCGATCACGTAGTGCGCTGTCTTCGCCGTGGCCGACATGTGTGCATCGACCACGACGTGCAGATCGAGCTGGCCGAGCGCCTGGACCGTCTTGTGCTGGTCGGGCCAGGCCACCACCGGGTTGCCGCCGAGGGTGAACAGCGCGCGCACCTGCCCCTCGCCCTCCAACAGGATCTCGTCGGCGAGTGCACTCGTGTTCGCCTCGCCACGGAACGAGTGGAGGTTGCGCACCCGCGCCGCCGTTCCCTTGGTGAGTCCGGTGATGTTGGGCGCCACGGGCTGGGCGCGAACCGGGCCAGGAGGGGTCATCGATCCACCGGGATTGGCGATCGCGTCGCCCGCACGGTTGTACCGCCCGAGCAGCGTGTTGATCGTCATCGAGAGGTGTTCGGAGAGCATGCTGTGCGGCGCCATGTTGGGGCCGGTGCCGGTGCTGACCGCTCCGCGACGACGCCCACCGAACTGGCGAGCGGCTTCGATCACGTCGGCAGCGGGCACCCCAGCGCAGCGCTCGACGTACTCGGGTGTGAATGGATCGACCGCTGCGGCGAGCTCGTCGAGGCCGTTCACCCAGCGGTCGCAGAAATCGTGGTCGATCAGGTCGTCGACGAACAGCTGACGGATGATGCCGGCCAGCAGGGTGGGGTCCTCGCCCGGGCGGACCTGCAGGTGGAGATCTGCGTAGCCGGCCAGTTCGGTGCGGCGCGGGTCGATGACGATGAGGTACATCCCGCGCGCCTTGGTGGCGCGCAGGCGCACGAGCGGGTTGTAGCTCGGCACACCACCCGGGTACGAGTAGGTGCTGACGAGTGTGTTGCAGCCGATCACCATCGCGGAGTCGCTGGTCTCGAAGTCGTGCACGCCGGCGAGCCACACGCCATGGCGCATCGGGGCGACAGCCTTGGCGGGCTGGTCGATGCTGCTGGAGGTGTAGAAGCTGGTGGAGCCGATCGCCTGGTGGAACGCCTTGGCGATCGGCAGGCCGGTGGCGTTCTGGTAGGCGGCGGTGCCGCAGTAGGTGGCGAGACTGCGCGGGCCGTGCCGTTCGAGGATGGCGGCGACGCGATCGGCGATCTGGTCGAACGCAAGGGCACCGTCGATCGGGTCGTATCCACCCGAGGCGGCGCGCACGAGGCTCTGACGGAGCCGGCCATCGTGATGGTGCTGGTCGCCGAGATGCCGACCCTTCACGCAGGTGTAGCCCGCGTACATCGGGTCGTCCTGTACCCCGCGCACGCCCACGACCCGCTCATTGGCGCCGGACGTGTCGACGTCGACATCGATCGCGCATCCAGCGTGGCAGAACCTGCAGAACGAACGCCGCGTCTCGATCATCTGACTTGCCATGTGAGCAACCCCCATTGCATCTGGACTGGCGCGAACGGTAGTGCCCGGCACGCGAACGAGCCGCCCCGGAGGGCGGCTCGTTCGGTCGGACGTGGTGCGGGGCAGCAGCCCGAATGGATCAGCTCCGGAACAAGAGCTCCGTGAGGATCAGGAAGATCGCCCACAGACCGAATGAGGCAAGGAGCGGATTGCGGACACCAGGGCCGTCATACAGCAGGTTGAGACCCTTGTTGGGCTGGGTCTTCCACGGCATGAGGCCGAGTGCATTCACCTCGAGCACGACGATCAGGAGCAGAGCGATCAGCCAGAAGATGCCGATCTCAGCGCCACTGAGCACGATGCCGGTGTTGGTTGCGTGCCCGCGGAACACCATGAAGAACAGCATGCTGACCGAGAAGATGGTGTTCTGACGAGAGGCCATCATGGCTCGGCGGCCTGCGGCCGCTGCGTTCGGATCGGCTTCGCCGCCGGCGAGCACGTTCGCAGCGTTGGCGAGGACAACTTTCTGGTTCCGCCAGATCACACCCCAGACGTTCAGCAACATGATGGTGCCGATCAGCATGCCGAGGCTGATCGCGAGGTTGCCGGAGAAGGCACCCCAGCTGTCGGCCGTGGGCGACTGGAAGTAGTTCTTCGTGATTCCAGTGATCAGGATGCCGGTGACGAAGGTGCTGACCGCTGCCCAGCGGAACCACCACAGGGCCTTTCGGGCGACCTTGTCGATGGCGATGTTACGCGCCTTGCCCTCGTCACCGAAGGCCGCGAACGCCGGCACCTGGACGAAGTTGAAGTAGTACAACAACCCGATCCACATGATGCCGACGAGGACGTGCAACCAGCGAAAGCCGAACGACAGACCGTCGCGGCTGAAGAAACCCATGTATTCAGCGAGCACTTTCCGTACCCCCTCCTTGTGAAAATCCTACGATCGGTGAACGTAGCACCGTGCTCCGGGGGCGCGGGTCATTCGTCGTGCAACTGCAACGCTGCGACGACCTGCCAGGTCGTGCGAGTGACGGCGGCGCGAGCCTCGCAGTAGCCTCGGGGACCTCATGGCTCACGAATTCATCTACACCTGCCACAAGCTCGCCCGCCACTACCCGCCCGACCGCACGGTGCTCGAGAACATCTCGTTGTCGTTCTACCCGGGCGCCAAGATCGGCGTACTCGGCTCGAACGGCGCCGGCAAGTCGAGCCTGCTGCGGATCATGGCCGGCCTCGACGACGGCTACTCCGGCGAGGCGCGGCTCAACCCGGCGTTCTCCGCGGGCTACCTCGCCCAGGAGCCCCAGCTCGATCCAGACAAAGATGTGAAGGGCAACGTCATGGACGGCGTCGCCGGCGTGCAGGGCATCATCGATCGCTACAACGAAGTGATGGCGATGTGGGCCGACCCCGACGCCGACTACGACAAGATCGGTGCGCTGCAGGCCGAGCTCGAGGACAAGATCGCCGCCACCGACGCGTGGAGCCTCGAACGCAACGTCGAGATCGCGATGGATGCACTGCGCTGCCCGCCCGACGATGCCGACGTCACCACGCTCTCCGGCGGTGAGCGTCGACGCGTGGCCCTGTGCCGCCTGCTGCTCAGCCATCCCGACCTGCTGCTGCTCGACGAACCCACCAACCACCTCGATGCCGAGAGCGTCGACTGGCTCGAGCGGTTCCTCCAGGAGTACTCGGGCACCGTCGTCGCGATCACCCACGACCGCTACTTCCTCGACAACGTCGCGAAGTGGATCCTCGAGCTCGACCGCGGCCGCGGCTTCCCGTTCGAGGGCAACTACTCGTCGTGGCTCGAACAGAAGTCCGAACGGGTCGCCCGCGAGGAGAAGGGCAACGAGGCCCGCAAGCGCACGTTGGAGCGCGAGCTCGAGTGGGTGAAGATGTCGCCCAAGGCTCGTCAGAGCAAGGGCAAGGCCCGTCTGTCGGCCTACGACAAGCTGCAGCAGGAGGCCGAGGCCGCCGAGCGCGGACCCGACAAGCTGGAGATCACGATCCCAGTGGGCAAGCGCCTCGGCGACACCGTGATCGAGGTGCAGCACCTCGGCAAGGGCTTCGGCGACCGGCTCCTCATCGAAGACCTGTCGTTCACCCTGCCCAAGGCCGGCATCGTCGGCATCATCGGTCCGAACGGTGCCGGTAAGACCACCCTGTTCAAGATGCTCACCGGCCAGGAGGCTGCCGACTCGGGTTCGGTCACGGTTGGCGAGACCGTCGAACTCGCTTATGTCGACCAGAGTCGCGACGCACTCGATCCCGATGCCACGGTGTTCGAGGAGATCACCGGCGGCATCGAGCACATGAAGGTCGGTCACCGCGAGATCCACGGTCGGGCCTACTGCGCCAGCTTCAACTTCAAGGGCAGCGATCAGCAGAAGCGCGTGGGTGATCTCTCCGGTGGAGAACGCAACCGGGTGCATCTCGCGAAGGTGTTGAAGACGGGCGGCAACGTGTTGCTGCTCGACGAGCCCACCAACGACCTCGACGTCGACACCCTGCGGGCGCTCGAGAGCGCACTCGAGAACTATCCCGGCTGCGCTGTGGTGATCAGTCACGACCGCTGGTTCCTCGACCGCATCGCCACCCACGTGCTGGCGTTCGAGGGCGACAGCCAGGTGCGCTGGTTCGAGGGAAACTTCAGCGAGTACGAGACGTGGCGCCACAAGGAGCTGGGCGCATCCGCCGACCAGCCGCACCGCATCAAGTACAAGCCCCTCGCCCGCTGACGTCGGAGCCGTCCGCACCACGTGCGAGCGGTTCCCAAGGCACTGACCACGGCCGATCGTTGCCTCGTGGTGCAGAATGGACCCGATGCCATCCGATGCACCCGACACCCGACAGGTCGACGGTGCGCCTGGCGACCGACGAGCCGATGCCCGACTGGCCGCTCGCCTCGCCACTGAAGCAGGGCATCTGCTGCTGCAGGTGCGCTCGCAGCTCACGGCGGAAGGTGCTCCGTCGTGGCAGGTGATGGACACAGGCGACCTGGCGAGCCATCGCTTTCTGGCCCAAGCCCTCCATGACGCCCACCCCACCGACGCGGTGCTCTCCGAAGAGGGCACCGAGGATCCCCGTCGCTTCACGGCCGAGCGGGTGTGGATCGTCGACCCGCTCGACGGCACCAACGAGTTCGGTGAGCCGGGCCGCACCGACTGGGCCGTGCACGTCGCACTGTGGGAGCGTGGCGAGCTCACCGCAGCTGCGGTGAGCCTGCCTGCCCACGACGTCACCTTCGCCACCGATCCGGCGCCCGAGATGCCGCCGTTCGCACGCGAGCGCCCCCGCCTGATCACCTCCCGCAACCGAGCGCCGTACGCGGCCGTGCGCGTGGCGAACGCCCTCGACTGCGACGCGGTCCGCCTCGGCTCGGCCGGAGCGAAGGCGATGGCCGTCGTGATCGGCGAGGCCGACATCTACGTGCACGACGGCGGGATGTACCAGTGGGACTCGGCCGCGCCTGCGGCAGTCGCGATGGCGGCGGGCTTCCACGCCTGCCGCATCGACGGCTCGCCGCTCGTCTACAACGAGCGCGACCCGTGGCTGCCCGACTTCATGATCTGCCGGCCCGAACTGGCCGAGCCCGTCCTCGACGCGATCTGGGGTGAGGGGAGGCGCCCGTCATGAGTGGCGAGCGGACCGGGCCGATCGAGCCGACCGGGCCAGCGGTTCGCTCGACGATCGACGGACATGTCGCGACCGTGTGGCTCCATCGACCGCACCGGCACAACGCCTGGACCGGCCGGATGCACACCGACTACCTGCGCACCCTCGTCGAGCTCGATGCCGACCCGGCGGTGAGGGTGGTGGTCGTCACGGGCACGCCTCCGGCGTTCTGCGTCGGCGGCGACAGCGAGGCACTCGCCGGCCATGCGGCCCGGGGCGCCTACGACGACGGGGTCGCAGCAGACATCCCTCGTCCCGGACGCGGGGTGCGTGCAGAGTGGGACGCAGACTTCGCATGTCACTTCGCGATGCGGTTCCCGATCATCGCTGCCGTGAACGGCGCGTGCGCCGGGGTGGGTCTGGCACTCGCACTGTTCTGCGATCTGAGGTATGGCACTGCCGGTGCGAAGTGCACGACCGCGGCGCCCAAGCTCGGCCTGCCCGCCGAGTACGGGATGAGCTGGCAGCTCCCCCGCCTCGTCGGGGTCACCCGCGCCACCGACCTGTTGCTCAGCGGCCGGGTGTTCACTCCTGCCGAGACCGAACCCTGGGGATTGTGGAACGGGGTGGGGGCCGACGGCGACGAGACGCTCGCCATGGCCCATGCAACCGCTCACGGCCTCGCCACCGGCGTCGGACCACACGCGCTCGAGGTGACGAAGCGACAGATCCATGCCGACCTCCTCGGCAACGATCCTGCAGCGGCGATCGACGAGTCACAGCGACTGTTGGCCGAGGCGATGACCACCGCCGAGTACCGCGAGGGTGTGGCGGCGCTGCGCGAGAAGCGCCCACCCCGTTTCTGAGCGAGCACGCACCCCCGGTGGCAATTGCGCCGCATCGATGTCTAACCTTGAACCGGGCACCCGGCCGTCGAGCGCGACGGCCGGCAGGGGGACTTGATCATGACCATCGCGGCCGATTCATCCGACTTCGGAGTTGCAGCCGGCTCGGCCGCGGCGCTGGCCGGGCACGAGTCGCACGTCGGCCACGTCGGCCACGTCGAGGCGCGACGTCTGCCCGGCATCGCGATCGCCGGCATGGCATCACTCGGAGCCGGCGCCGTGCACGCTGCTGCGATCGGCATCCACGCCGAGCATCCCGCCCTTGCCCGCATCTTCGTGGTGATCTCGGTGCTGCAATTGGGCGCCGGCCTGTTGTGTCTGCTTCGTCCGGGCCGCCCGATCGCGGTGGTGACCGCCGCAGTGAACACCGCCGCCGTGGCCGGCTGGCTCCTCACCCGCATCACCGGGCTCTCGTCGATCGGCGGGCTCGAGGTCGCAGAGGCACCCCAGTTCGCCGACACCGTCTGTGCCGCGCTCGGTGCAGTCGCGGCAGGGGCCGCGATGTCGGCTGCGCTGGTCGGGTGGCACCTGGCCCGTGCACCGCGTCTGCTGCTCCCCGGCATCGCTGCGGTGGCGCTCACCGTGCCGGCGATGATGAGCGGTGGCACACACGTCCACAGCGACGGGGCACACGATCATGCGTCGGCCACAGCCGGCGTCAGCGGTGCAACCGGTGCGGTCGACCCGGCCACCGGCGCCACCGCTCACGGCGACGGGCATGCCCACGACGACGCTGCGGCAGCCGGCTCAGGCGGTGCCAGCGGGATCGTGGTCGGTGCCACCGACACCACCGAGCACGACGATCATGCCGACGAGCATTCGACCGTCACCACGGTGGCCGTCGAGGCGGGCGCGGCACCATGGCCGCGACCGTGGGATCCATCCGGGCCGATCGACCTGAGCGGCGTGGAGGGGGTCTCCGCCGAGCAGGAGGCTCGAGCGGTGGAACTGGTCGAGGGGTCGCTGGTCGAGCTCCCGAAGTACGCCGACGTCGAC
>Ga0335394_10003202_pt1 | contig 18539 bp, 16 predicted proteins | sample MAT03_FD_205741 | JGI IMG/M metagenome (GOLD analysis project Ga0335394, IMG submission 205741) | Freshwater microbial communities from Lake Fryxell liftoff mats and glacier meltwater in Antarctica - MAT-03 (spades assembly) (version 2) ... | reverse complement strand
TAATTTACATAACCAAATTTCATCAAATTGTTGTGGGGTAGGCATCTTGCCTGCCCATTATGGTAAATATAGCCGTTCCAAATTGCATGAAATACAGACCACTGGTAGGGGCACAGCAATGCTGTGCCCTGCATCCAAACGAGAACTGCTATAGCCCTGACAATTAGGCTTAATTAGAAAATGTAACGTGTAGCGTTGGCTTTAGTTGACGTTGCAAAAGTTTACATCTAGAATGGGAAGCTGCAAAATCAGATAAGTATTTATTCTTATTTATCCTGATAAATTCAGATTTGATGAGTATATATTCCTGTAGAAAGCAAAAATTTAATCTTTTAGAGTTCAATAAAGGTTACAAAAGTACGAATTTCTTAATACAATGTAACTAAAAGCGAGAAAGCAAATTGATTGTCAGAAGTGATGAATGCTATTGAATTTCCCTGGCTAACAGCCATAATCCTCTTACCCTTGGTGGCAGCCTTAGCCATCCCCCTGATCCCAGACAAAGAAGGTACAACTGTGCGATGGTATGCTTTGGGAGTTGCGATCGCCGACTTTGCACTGATGATTTGTGCCTTTTGGTATAAATACGACTTCCAGAGTTCAACACTCCAACTTGTAGAAAACTATCCTTGGATACCGCAGTTAGGTTTGCATTGGGCTGTGGGGGTTGATGGTTTATCGATGCCCTTACTGCTTCTAACAGGCTTAATAAATACCCTCGCAATCTTCGCGGCTTGGAAAGTTACCACCAAGCCGCGATTATTTTATGGTTTGATGCTAGCGATGTACAGCGCCCAGCTTGGCGTATTCGTCGCCCAAGATTTGCTCTTGTTCTTCCTGATGTGGGAAATCGAGTTAGTGCCGGTTTACCTGCTGATTTCCATCTGGGGAGGGCAAAACCGCCGTTATGCAGCTACCAAGTTCATTCTTTACACCGCCGCCGCATCAATATTTATCTTGATTGCCGGTTTTGCAATGGCATTCTCTGGAGATACCGTCACCTTCGACATGGCGGCTCTGGGAATGAAAGAATACCCCAAAAGCTTGGAATTGTTGGTTTATGCAGGTTTCTTAATAGCTTTTGGTGTAAAGTTACCGATTTTCCCTTTACACACTTGGCTACCTGATGCCCACGGTGAAGCATCAGCACCCGTTTCGATGATTTTAGCTGGCGTGTTGTTAAAAATGGGTGGTTATGCCCTCATCCGCTTCAATGTGGAAATGTTGCCCAATGCCCATGTAACTTTTGCCCCAGTGCTGGCAATTTTGGGTGTGGTTAACATTGTCTACGGTGCTTGCTGTGCCTTCGCTCAAACCAATCTCAAACGCCGCTTGGCTTACTCTTCAATTGCCCACATGGGGTTTGTGCTGATTGGGATTGCCTCCTACACAGAACTGGGTATTAGCGGTGCAGTGCTACAGATGGTTTCCCACGGCTTGATTGCTGCTAGCTTGTTCTTCCTCTCTGGCGTGACTTACGATCGCACCCACACCTTGATGATGGATAAAATGGGCGGTATGGCCAAGGTAATGCCCAAAACCTTTGCTCTGTTTACCATTGCTTCAATGGCTTCTCTCGCCTTACCCGGAATGAGTGGTTTTGTGGGTGAGTTGATGGTATTTCTCGGTATCGCCACCAGTGATGTTTACAGTTCCAGCTTCAAAATTGTAGTCGTGCTGCTGTCAGCAGTTGGCGTGATTTTGACACCGATTTATTTACTGTCAATGCTGCGTCAAGTGTTCTACGGTGAGCAAAGTGTTCGCGTAGCGTCTCGCAGAGAAGAGTTACACTTGGATGCTGTAATATCTGATGTCAAACCCCGCGAAATATTTATTACCGCTTGTTTGCTGCTGCCAATCATCGGTATCGGGTTTTATCCCAAGTTGGCAACGCAGACTTATGATGTGAAGGCAGTAGAATTAGCCGCTCATGCTCGTCAAGTTCTGCCAGTTGTTGCTCATCAACAACCATCAAGTCTTTACTCGCGTATTTTTTCTGCACCAACATTGGCTAATTCTCAAGTTGAAAGTTCGATTAATATTTCTGAGTAAATTAACTTCCCATTAAGGGGACTGCAACTAAATTCTAAATATTAGGGGAATAAAGGGGTGGTTTCATAACCACCCCTAAACTTTTTGTATTATTGAATCTATTTAGCATATAGCCACCAACTAAACAAACGGCTGACTCTGGACATGACAACGTAGGTCAAAAGTACAACCATAATAATGGTAACGAGCAGCGAAATAATCAAAGGTGGTAAACCGCGAAGCAGAGGGACTAGAAACGTACTCAAAATATTAATCAACACAAATACAGCAGCCCAAGCCAACAATGCTGTTTTATAGCGCGGTGGAGTTTTCAGTGGTTGACCGGGAAGAGAAAACCAAGCTTCTAATCCACTTATTTGTTGAACATGAGGGTCAGATTCAACCAAAGATTGGGCTTGAGTTAGCCAGTATTCGCGATCGCGCGATGTCATCCACGCCTTCAAATTTTCATAACCGTCAAACCGGAAGATGATCACATATTCATTTCGCACGCCAAGTTGGGGGCGAATCACATTTGTACCCATGTGACCTATATAAGTTCTGGCAACACTGGTAATATCTTTCAACCAAGCCTCATAAGCAGTTTCGCATCCTGATTTGACAAGTTGTGTAATGACTACGGTTACAAATTGATCGTCTTGTTCCATCTCCATTAGTTACGTCACCATCAAGTTAGTAAATGTGATTTTTAGTAACCGTAGCATGGTTTAGTCACTCTCAAGCCAAGGGATATCCAGCTTTCCCAACTTCAAGCCGAACAACATTGGCAGGAACTACCCCTGTAGGCGGCGGTAAAAACATTCCACCATTAGTAACAACATAGATTGCGGTGCGATTGCTCTCACTTTGACCAAAAGCCACGGCTGTGCTACCAATTACACCTGACTCGGCTTGAGCAATGATGGTTGTACTGCGATCGGGCGCAATTCTTACCACACTAGACATCTCCACTACTGTAATAATAACCAAAAATAATAGTCAACTTAAGAGTTATAGCCAAAAATCAGGACTGAGAAATAAATCTCAGTCCCGATAAAAAAGCGGGCTAACCGCTATTTATGTGGTTAACCCGTGCAGCTTTGGGAACGCGCAGAGAAATTGTTATTGCAATACCAATTTCACATTGGCGTTTTGCAAACCGCGCTGTTTTACTTCAGCCAAAGTTTTGTTAACTGCATACTTTTGGTTGATTGAGTTGATCAACTCGGTTTGGTTGTGCTTCTTAGCAACGCCCCACAAGTCAGCAATTAGGTCAAAGGAACCATCGCTGTTGCGAGACCAGCCGAGGTCATATTCGCCATCTAACATAGCAACGATGTCAGAACGGACGCGCTGACCGTTATAACCACGGACATCAGCTTCAGTCTTTACGCTGATACCGAGGTCGCGCAAAGAAGCTTTGAGGATTTCGGCATCGGTGATCTTGGTACGCAGGGTGCTAAAGTGAGACATTTGGGTTTCCTCCAATGAGAAGATTGAGAAAAACGACAACGGTTTGTTTCGGGCGAAGCCGCTCTTAGCAGGATGCGGCTTTTTGTTATAACTGCTAGCTTTCAGAGCTAGCCTTTCCCCCTGGGATGGCAGAGGAAAGCTTTTAAAACTCCATTCGCTGATATTCAGCTACGGAGGATGCTGCGGGGCGGGCGCGCTGTCTGGCCCAATCTCTCAGAGCCGTTACTTGTTCTTGCATCGTTCGAGACAGCGGCAATGTTGCCTTCAGTGCAGCAATGATATCTAGTTGGGTGAACTCCCGATCTTGGGCAAAAGCTTCATACATTGCCGCAACGATCGCTTGCTCAACTTCTGCCCCAGAAAAGCCGTCAGACATCTTGGCTAGTTGCTCAAGATCAAATCGAGAGATGTCTTCACGGCGCTTGGTCAGATGAATATTGAAAATGTGTTGCCGTTCTTCCGGTGTTGGCAGATCGACAAAGAAAATTTCATCAAAGCGTCCTTTCCTCAAGAATTCGCCAGGTAAGCGTTCTACTCTGTTGGCGGTTGCCATCACGAACACTGGTGACTTCTTATCTTGCATCCATGTGAGGAAAGAGCCGAAGATTCTACTTGAAGTCCCCCCATCAGAATCAGAGGAACCTCCACTACCAGCAAAGGATTTATCCAATTCATCGATAAACAAAATCGCTGGGGAAATAGATTCTGCTGTTTTCAGGGCGTTTCGCAGATTTGCCTCACTTCGTCCCACCATTGAGCCGTCGTAGACTCGCCCCATATCCAACCGCAACAGTGGTAAACCCCACAGTCGGGAAGTAGTTTTGGCAATTAATGACTTACCACAACCGGGAACTCCGAGAATTAACATCCCCTTTGGTTGAGGCAAACCATACTCTCTCGCTCTTTCTGTGAAAGCGTTAGAGCGTTGCTTGAGCCATCTTTTTAACTCTTCTAAGCCACCTACTGCATCAATGGTTTCATCTTCTTCCATGTATTCTAAGATGCCATTGCGCCGAATTAGTTGCTTTTTCTCAGATAAAACGATATCTACTTCATCTTCCGTCAAACGCCCTGTAGTTACCTGCGCCTTTCGGTAGACTTTCTCAGCTTCATCTTTAGTTAAACCTAAAGCTGCTCTGAGAAGCTTTTCTCTAGCCTCTGTTGTCAACCGCCGACCACGATTTTGGTCTACGTGCTGAGTCAGTACTTTATTCAACTCTGCCATATCTGGCAGTGTAAAATCAATAACAACAACTTCTTTTTCCAACTCTATAGGTACTTGTTGCATTGGGGACATCAAAATGATGTTCTTTTGCGTACCTTTAAAGCTAGCGATCGCATCTCGTAACGATCTGTTTGTTGCAGGCGCATCAATAAAGGGGTGTAAATCTTTAAGAATAAATATACTGGGTTCTTTCTGCCGGATAATCCACTCAATGGCCGCCTCTGGAGATACGGTATTATGTTGGGTAACATTCCGGGGTTGACCATACTCCACAATCCCGTGTGTTACTGTCCAAATAAATACTCGGCGCTGGGGCTTTAACAACTGGGCGATCGTGGAAACGGCTTGCTCGGCCCGCTCTTCCTCGGAGGTCACAAGGTAGATTAAAGGGTATTGAGCTTGAATTAGGATATTGAGCTCTTCTTTCATACTTCGACCTACTTGAGACCTTATAGAGACAGTAGAGACATTGCTTCTGGTAAAGACAACCAAATCACGAATAATTCATAATTCTTATTTAGCAAGGAACTAACTCTTCCTCACCCTTGGGATTAGTTTCATCCATTTCATCAATGGGAAGACGTTCTTGACCAACTACTCCTGGTTGATTGCCCAAAGTAACCAGTTCCCCATCACGTAAGACTAGCGAACTATCACAAGTTGGGCATGAATAAAGTCTATGAGTCCGCCCATAAGAAGAATCTTCTACCTCGTCAACCAATTCTGAATTCGACAGGTAAAAAACGAGGGCGCGTTCCGCAAGTTCTGACATTGGCTGTGAATCGACTGCTGAACGAATCTTCAATTTTCTGTGCAACTCTGGCGATAAATACAAAGTGACCTTTTGCTTAGTTTGCGTTTGCATATAACTCTTTAACGGTCTTACCCGGGTATGTATATCAAGTTATCGGTTTCTTTATTGGTTGTCAAGATGGCAAAACGTTTTAACGCTATTTTTGTTACATTTGTTTACATTTGGGGCTGAAATGCTATTTATATTGAGAATTGAGCGATAAATCGCTCACTACAAACCTGTCAATTCAAAACCTGAAACCTTGATGGAACTTAGCGATAAAGCAATGATTGCCTGACTTGGCTTATTTTTTGATTATTTGGAGCGTCAGCGGATTAAAGTTAAACACCTTTCCGGTTGTAAACAACTGGTATCCACAGGAGATGCCAGCGAATGACACTAGCATCGAAAAAAGGGAAACTGAGCCGATTACAACACCACTGGCGATGAATAGAGCAATTCCGATGCCAATCAACACCCATCCTAGTTTTCGATGATCGCGCCCACCCCAATTCAGAGCTACTACACCTCCCATACACAGCAAAATTCCAGGTGTGCTACGTAAATAAACACTGATATAAATGCTTGTACTTAAAAATGTAATCCCTGCGAGGATTAGCCCTAAGCCAATAAGCTTACTGGCAAGGACTACTTGATCTTCCTCTTCTTTAGCGATCGCAGGAACTGTAATTTTTGTGGGCGCGGAGTTTGGCGGAGGATTTTTTGTGGCAGATGCAGAGTGTTGCTGTACCCTAAACATAAAAGTTATTTTGTCTCCCTGCCCAAGGGAAACTCTGTCTCCCGGTTGTAGGGGAGAAAAAACTTGAGGTTGAAGTTTTACACCGTTAATATATGTACCATTAGAACTGCCCAAATCAGTGATATGGTATTCGTCCCCATTTACCCAGATTTGCGCGTGGATGCGAGATGCCACATCCGAATCTGGTAAGCCAGAAACATCAATATCTGGTGGTTTTTCGTCGTTTGGCTTACCGATGCAAATTACAGAAAGATTCGGTGGAAATTGTAAAGATGTGTTGGTTTGGAAGTGAAAAAGCTCCAAAGTTAGCTCGGCTGTCTGAGATGAACTGTACGTTAGTTGTGTGATAAAGCACTTTATATAAGTTTCTCTACCGAGAACTCAAAAGAGAATGGTAAATATCCTGAATATTATTGAATTTTTAATGAGCGCTCTTTCAGTGCAAGGTATTGATCTGAGTTTCTGGTATTTCGATAAAATTAGTGACTTTGGCAAAATGTGTAATGTAAATGACTACTGCTAATAAAATCTGTAGTTTGGGGCGAAGAATTTATCGGTTTGCCGCCAGCGTTAGCGGAGTCATTGCCCTGTTTATAATTCTATGGGGTTGTACTGCATCTGATTTTAACGCCGGAGCGATCGCCTGGAAAACTTATAGTAACTCCCGTTATGGTTTTGAATTTCTATATCCGAGTAACTGGACTTCCTTAGCAGCCCCAGCAAATGATGATGGAATTGCGTTTATTTCACCACAAGATAACTCAGTGGAAATTCGGGGATGGGCAAGTCAGCAGTTGCCAAATTCGATTGTTACAGATCAAGAGTCTGTGAACAAGATAAAACCAAACTTTCAGACCGCCCAAGGAGTATCTGGGGTAATGGTTGTAGAAGTTGATCAACAAGTAGGTTCGATGACACTGACACTAACTCAGAGTCAAGTAAAGTACTACTGGCAAGGACGAAGCAAAAGCCAAAATTTTCCAGATTACTATCGTTTGTTTTATTACATTGCCCAGCAGTATCGGATTTCCAAGTTTTAATAGGGCATTGGGCACGGGGAATTGGGGAAAAATTCTTCTAACTCCTAATTCCTAACTCCTAACTCCTAACTCCTAACTCCTAACTCCCCACTCCCCCTAAAATTCACATCTCCCGCAGAATAATGATTAAGAGGGGACATAAACCTGATAGATTTAGCTATCAGCGAGTAAAAACTGGTTAAGATGAAAGTCCTGGTTATTGGTGGCGATGGGTATTGCGGTTGGGCAACTGCTCTTTACCTTTCCAATCGAGGTTATGAAGTTGGAATTTTAGATAGTTTGGTGCGGCGGCACTGGGATAATGAACTGGGTGTTGAAACTCTCACCCCGATCGCACTAATTCAGCAACGTCTTCAACGCTGGCAAGATTTGACTGGCAAATCTATCGATCTGTTCATCGGCGATATTACTAATTACGAATTTCTCAACAAAACATTACATCAATTTCAGCCAAACGCCCTAGTACATTTTGGTGAACAGCGTTCGGCTCCATTTTCGATGATTGATCGTGAACACGCAGTTCTTACCCAGGTCAATAATGTAGTTGGGACGTTAAACCTACTGTATGCCATGCGGGAAGATTTCCCAGACTGTCATTTGGTGAAACTGGGAACGATGGGCGAATATGGTACACCCAATATCGACATCGAAGAAGGGTATATCACCATTGAACATAATGGACGCAAGGATACCTTACCTTATCCTAAGCAGCCCGGTTCAATGTACCATTTAAGCAAAGTCCATGATAGTCATAACATCCACTTTGCTTGCCGGATTTGGGGATTGCGGGCAACGGATCTAAATCAGGGTGTGGTTTACGGTGTCTTAACCGAAGAAACGGGGATGGACGAATTATTGATTAATCGGCTGGATTATGATGGTGTGTTTGGTACAGCACTGAACCGCTTTTGTATTCAAGCCGCGATCGCACACCCCCTAACCGTCTATGGCAAAGGTGGGCAAACTCGCGGATTTTTGGATATTCGGGATACAGTCCGATGTGTGGAATTAGCGATCGCTAACCCTGCCGAAGCTGGGGAATTCCGCGTATTTAACCAATTTACCGAACAATTCACCGTCGGCGACTTAGCATTGATGGTGAAAAAAGCTGGTAACGCTATGGGATTAAAGGTAGAAATCAATCACCTAGATAATCCCAGAGTTGAGAAAGAAGAACATTACTTCAACGCTAAAAACACTAAATTGCTCGATTTAGGTTTACAGCCTCACTTGCTTTCTGATTCTCTACTCGACTCTCTGTTAAACTTTGCCATCAAGTATCAGAAACGAGTTGATCACAAACAAATTCTGCCCAAAGTCTCTTGGCACAGAAGTTAGGGTAAACCCCAATAAATCGCGGGTTTAAAACTGGTCGTCATGTCTTAGCACAATATGACGACTATCAGTTGTTGTTTATTAGACGCATCATCCGGGTATTACTAAATTTCCTGTTTACCACAGTTATTTTGACTGTACATAATTGATTACAGCACGCGAGACAGTTTATTTTGTGTTTAATATAGGACTCCTATTTGATTTTTGAACAAAATTAGGTATTGTAGGGTGTGTTAGAACGAAGTTCGTAACGCACCATTATCAAGGGTTTGGTGCCGTACTCTCCTTGCTAACACAACGCCAGTTCGCTCAAGTCGGGAAACCCGCCCACACGACTGGCTCCCCTACATATCTTTTCAGAAATCAAACCGGATTCCTATAGCAAAATACACTCTGAAACTGGGATTATCTGCCTGGACTGAATAGTTTTATATGAGAATTGCTCTATTTACCGAAACCTTTTTGCCCAAGGTTGATGGCATTGTAACACGCTTGCGTCATACTGTTGACCATCTACAGCGCAGTGGTAATCAAGTGCTGGTGATTGCCCCTGATGGAGGAATCACAGAACACAAAGGCGCTAAAGTTTACGGCGTTACTGGCTTTCCTCTGCCATTGTATCCAGAATTGCAAATGGCATTACCCCGCCCAGCCATTGGTTATGCTTTAGAAGAGTTTAAGCCAGATGTGATTCATGTCGTGAACCCAGCAGTTTTGGGTTTGGCTGGCATATTTTATAGCAAAATCCTCAAAATACCCTTAGTGGCTTCTTACCATACCCATTTACCGCAATATCTCCAACATTACGGCTTGGCGATGCTGGAAGGGTTTCTTTGGGAATTGCTGAAAAGCGCTCATAATCAAGCAGCTTTGAATCTGTGTACCTCCACAGCAATGGTGGAAGAACTGACAGCACACGGTATTGAACGTGTAGATTTATGGCAGCGCGGGGTGGATACGGAATTATTTCACCCTGATTTAGCTAGTGTAGAGATGCGATCGCATCTATCACAAAATCATCCAGAAAGTCCCTTGTTACTCTACGTGGGACGGCTTTCGGCTGAAAAAGAAATTGAGCGCATCAAACCAATTTTAGAGGCAATTCCCCAAGGGCGGTTGGCATTGGTTGGAGATGGACCCCACCGTCAAGCACTGCAAAAACACTTTGCTGGCACAAATACTTATTTTGTTGGCTATCTCATGGGGCAAGAGTTAGGTTCTGCCTTTGCTAGCGCTGATGCCTTTATTTTTCCCTCCCGGACAGAAACACTAGGCTTAGTATTACTAGAAGCGATGGCTGCTGGCTGTCCGGTGGTAGCAGCCCGTTCGGGGGGAATTCCCGATATAGTCACAGATGGGGTCAATGGATATCTTTTTGAGCCAACAGCAGATGTTCAAGGAGCGTTGACTGCTACTATTCGTCTCTTAGAACAAAAACAACAACGAGACATCATTCGTCAAAATGCTCGCCGGGAAGCAGAAAGTTGGGGCTGGGCAGCTGCCACTAGGCAGCTACAAGATTACTATCAAAAGGTGATATTTTCTCAACAGTTGACAAAATAGGGGAGTGGGGAGGTGGGGAGTTAGAGACGCGATTAATCGCGTCTGTACAGGAGTTAGGAGTTATTATTTCTGCCAATGCCCCATGCCCAATTCTCAATGCCCCCTTCAACCCTGAACCTCCCCCTGGTCATCCTGAAACGGATCTTCGCCGATTCTCAGCTCTTTTTTTGAGCGTTTCAACTGTTTCCATAAACCCTTTATTTGTTCGTAAGCTTGACCTGGAGGCATTTTTCCACCTGTTTCTAAGTTGCAAATGTAGCTTACTCGTTGGGCAAATTCCTGTAGATTCGCATTAAAAACCAAGTTTTCTGGTTTTACCTGACCGTAGTAGCGACCACGAGGGTAGAGAAAATCATCCTTATTCACTATTTTGTTCTCCAATTTATTTAACTTTCCTTTGTTTGAATCTCTAAAGCTGAATCGCTAGCTACCTTAATCTTCACTTTCGTCAGACTAGGGTAAATCGAATCATCGAACTCTTTTCCCAATTATTTATGCAGAAATTGATTGATTCAGATTTTGAGACTAGAGGACAAAGGTTAAAATACTTGACTGTAAATGTAAAAAAAAAAGTTTCTGCTCAGGTGACTAGAGAGGATATTTGACTTTCCTCCTAGTTGTCAATTTATCTCATCTTAATTTATGAAGTTCAGATTGTAATTAATTTCAGTTGAAACCCTGAATACAAGCTATTAAAATATACTTATACTACCAAGCAATTTTTCTGTGTAAAAAAAGTTGCGAATAAATATAATATGCGCCAAAGCCAATTGTTCTTTATTAAAATCCTCTTCAATAATCACCAATGGCTAATAGTTAATAACTAAAGATAAAATGGTGAAGCCTCAAAGGACAACTTTTGTCCATCGCCTAGAACTTTACCTGCCACCATGTCTGTTAATTCCAAGTTATACGAAGGAAAAGCGAAAATTCTCTATACAACGGACGATCCGGAAGTCTTGTTGGCTGATTTTAAAGATGATGCCACGGCGTTTAACGCCCAAAAACGTGGCAGTATCCAAGGAAAAGGAAAAATCAATTGTAGCATTTCCAGCCAGCTTTTTAAACAGTTGGAGATAAATGGTATAAAAACGCACTTTATAGATAGCCCTGCCCCAAATCAGATGCGGGTAAGAGCAGTAAAGATTTTGCCATTAGAAGTAGTTGTCAGAAATATTGCAGCTGGCAGTTTGTGTCAACAAACAGGGTTAGCAGTGGGTACAATTCTGAAACAGCCTTTGGTAGAGTTTTATTACAAAAACGACCAATTAGGAGATCCTTTATTGACAAGCGATCGCCTGTACCTGCTAAAACTAGCTACGCCGGAACAAGTAGACGCAATTACACATCTAGCATTGCAAATCAACGAATTTCTTGGTAACTTTTGGCAACGGTGCGGCATTACCCTAGTAGATTTCAAACTAGAGTTTGGTTTGGACTCACAACAGCAGTTGCTCTTGGCAGACGAAATTAGCCCCGACACCTGTCGTTTGTGGGATACCGCAGAAGAAGACTCAAACCGCCGGGTAATGGACAAAGACCGCTTCCGCAGAGACTTAGGGAATATAGAAGATGCCTACCAGGAGGTTTTACAAAGAGTGCTAAAAGCAGTAGAGAGTAATAGTTAAGTGAGTAAAAATCAATTAAACTCGTGTGGATTGTCCTTTGTCTTCTGTGCTTTGTAACTAATAGCCAATGACTAATGACTAATTTTTAATGGTGTGTGTGGTCGTGAAGAGGAATTATAAGTAAAATGCGTTTATCTCCCGTATTGCTGGCAGTAGTAGCAATTGCAGTCCCTTTGGGCGGCTCACTGAGTGCAAATGCACAAACCGCCAACAGTTCAAAACAGACAACAGAAGTTTTAGCACTAGAAACAAATCAGCAGCTAGAAAAGGAAAATAGTCAGGGTGATTCTAGCAAGAGTCTAGAATCTCGACCTAATCCCACAGGGGTTACAGAGGCGAAACATCTCCAATCCCGCGTTATCGCAGTTTACCCTCCTAAACCAGCAGCGATACCTGGGTTGGGCGTAGATGCAGCAACATCACAAGTAATAGTGCCAACCTCCGCAACGCCGACAACTGCACAAACCCCTCAAATAAATCCCAGCCCTACTCAACAGCCGTCTCCCGCTCCTGAGCTTCCATTCCCAGATAGTCAACAACCAACACCTACCCCAACTCCTGAGACTACTCCAGTCCCAGAAAATCTCAATCCACCGACAACCGAACCTGTATTACCCACAACTCCAGAACCATCTCCCGCTCCAGACATTCCATTCCCAGATAGTCAGCAACGAACACCTATCCCAACTCCTGAGACTACTCCAAATCCGCAGAATGTTAACCCGCCGACAACACCGGGAAATACTGAACCCAACGCAGCCCCAGAAGCAAATGACCCCCGTGTGCTGGTGTCGGAAGTATTAGTTAGATCACAAGCTGGACAACTATCACCAGAACTCGAAGACCAAGTTTACAGAGTAATTCGTACCCAACCAGGACGAACGACAACCCGCAGCCAACTACAAGAAGATATTAACGCCATCTTTGGTACTGGCTTCTTCTCCAACGTCCAAGCCGCGCCAGAAGATACTCCCTTGGGAGTGCGAGTCAGCTTTGTTGTGCAGCCCAACCCCGTCCTCACCAAGGTACAAGTAGATGCCAATCCTGGCACTGGTGTTACCTCCGTACTACCACCTAATACTGTAGATGAAGTCTTTCGTGAGCAGTATGGCAAAATCCTCAACTTGCGTGACTTACAGGAAAGCATCAAGCAGTTAAATAAGCGTTATCAAGACCAAGGTTACGCCCTAGCAAACATAATTGGAGCGCCAAAAGTCTCTGAAAACGGAGTTGTTACCTTGCAAGTAGCAGAAGGTGTAGTAGAAAACATTAGAGTCCGGTTCCGCAATAAAGATGGTCAGGAGACAGATGAGAAAGGACAACCAATTCGCGGACGGACGCAAGATTACATCATTGTACGAGAATTGGAATTAAAGCCAGGACAAGTATTCAACCGCAATACGGTGCAGAAAGACCTACAGAGGGTATATGGACTGGGACTATTTGAAGATGTGAATGTCTCACTTGACCCTGGCACTGACCCCAGTAAGGTGGATGTAGTAGTGAATGTCGCTGAACGCAGCAGTGGTTCTATTGCGGCTGGGGCTGGGATTAGTTCTGCTAGCGGACTTTTTGGTACAGTTAGCTATCAACAGCAAAACCTAAATGGTAGGAATCAAAAACTGGGAGCAGAAGTACAGGTGGGAGAACGGGAACTGCTATTTGATGTGCGGTATACCGACCCCTGGATTGCGGGAGATCCTTACCGGACTTCCTACACAACCAATCTTTTTCGCCGCAGTTCCATTTCGTTGATTTTTGATGGCAAAGATGAAGATATTAGAACATTTGATCCCAACCCAAATAATCTCACTAATACAGATTCTCAAGATCGCCCCCGCATTCTCCGTCTAGGTGGTGGTGTCACTTTTACCCGCCCCCTGTCCGCCAATCCTTACAAAACTTCCGTATGGACAGCCTCAGCAGGTTTACAGTATCAACGAGTTTCCGCCCGTGATGCTGATGGCAATCTCAGAAAAACAGGAGCGGTATTTGACGATAATGGTAACCGCACCAGTGAGGAAATTCCCCTTAGCTTCTCTAACACGGGTCAAGACGATTTACTACTGTTGCAACTGGGGGCACAGCGCGATCTCCGTAATAACCCTCTACAACCTACTAGCGGTTCTTATCTCCGCTTTGGAGTCGATCAGTCAGTCCCTATAGGACTAGGTAACATTTTCCTGACCCGATTGCGGGGTAGCTACAGTCAATATTTACCCATCAAGCTTATTAGTCTCAGCAAAGGGGCACAAACCATAGCATTTAACCTGCAAGCTGGAACCATCGTCGGTGACTTACCTCCCTACGAAGCCTTTACCATTGGCGGTAGCAACTCCGTTCGGGGTTATGAAGAAGGAGCATTAAGCAGTGGACGCAGTTATGTACAAGCATCAGTTGAATATCGATTCCCAGTTTTTTCAGTAGTTAGCGGCGCACTATTTTTTGATGTCGGTAGTGACTTGGGAACTACTACAAGAGCTGCTGAAGTACTTAACAAAAACGGTAGTGGCTTCGGCTATGGTGTTGGCATTCGCGTTCAGTCGCCACTGGGGCCAATTCGGATCGACTACGGGCTTAACGATGACGGTGATAGCCGGATTAATTTTGGTATTGGCGAAAGGTTTTAATTTGTCATTAGTCATTGGTCGTTGGTCATTGGTGAATCACAAAGGACAACTGACAAAGGACAAATGACAATTAACTTTTTTGGATTAGCTTGCTAATTTTTACATTTACCTCAATACTGTTCCGATAAAGGGATTAGTTACATTTTTAGGGGAATATCAGGGATTCTACCAAAACAGATGATGAACAATAGTAAACAAAATATATTGGCTTTTTGGCTATGGAACAGCACACTCTAGCAGCAGAAATCACCCAAACTGGAGTGGGGCTGCATAGCGGTGTGAGTACCCAGGTGCGGATACTACCAACTGAAGCAGGAAGTGGACGCTATTTTGTGCGGGTGGATTTACCAGATTTGCCGATAATTCCAGCCCAAGTTGCGGCGGTTAGCCAAACTGTTCTCTCAACTCAGTTAGGTAAGGGTGAGGTGTGCGTTCGCACCGTAGAACATTTGTTAGCAGCGCTTTCGGGTATGGGTGTGGATAACGCCCGCATTGAAATTGATAGCCCAGAAGTTCCGCTTTTAGATGGTTCGGCAATGGTGTGGACAGCCAATATTGCTCAAGTTGGCTTAGTATCACAACTTGTTAACAACCAAGAATTTTTGGCTGTTACAGAACCAATATGGGTCTATGAAGGGGATGCTTTTGTATGTGCCCTCCCAGCCCCAGAAACCCGTTTTAGCTACGGGATTGATTTTGACCTGACTGCCATAGGTAATCAATGGCATAGTTGGTCCCCAACGGTTGAACTAGGATACGCTTCTGCTAGCTTTGCTGCGGAAATTGCTCCCGCCCGGACTTTTGGCTTACTGCATCAAATTGAATATTTACAAAAAACAGGTTTAATTAAAGGTGGCAGTTTGGATAATGCACTCGTTTGTGGATCAGAAGGCTGGCTAAATCCACCATTAAGATTTGCAAATGAGCCAGTCCGTCATAAGATATTGGATTTAGTAGGAGATTTAAGTTTACTAGGAACTTTTCCTATTGCTCATTTCTTAGCGTATAAAGCTAGCCACAGTTTACACATTCAACTGGCTCAGAAAATTTTAGATTTTGCGTTCGCGTAGCGTGTCGGAGACAAAAGTTGAGCCAGTCGCGTGGGCGGGTTTCCCGACTTGAGCGAACTGGTGTGTCAGGAGGTTTTCCCTGCTTGACAGACTTTTCAAGACAGATTTTAGATTGGATCTAAAGTCTAAAGTTAAAAATTCTTAAGTATTTACACGCATAAATACTTAACTTGCAGATTAAAAATCAACCACACGGCTCATGTCAATCCTTACCGAAGTTAATAGCATTAATGCGATCGCATCTACATCTACCGATGAAACTACAATCACATCTGAGATTAAAACAACTTTTACATCTGAAGAAATTCAGAAACTGCTACCTCACCGCTACCCATTTTTACTTGTAGATAAAATAAGTGACTACGTCCCAGGAAAACGAGCTGTGGGTATTAAAAATGTTACTGTAAATGAACCTCATTTCCAAGGTCATTTCCCTGGACGGCCACTGATGCCGGGAGTGTTAATTGTCGAAGCAATGGCACAAGTTGGAGGTATTGTCCTAACTCAAATGTCTCCAGTAGAGGGCGGCCTGTTCGTCTTCGCTGGTATCGATAAAGTCCGCTTTCGCCGCCAAGTTGTACCGGGGGATCAACTAGTAATGACAGTGGAACTGTTATGGGTAAAACAACGTCGTTTCGGTAAAATGCGAGGCATTGCCGAAGTTGACGGTGAACTCGCTTGCGAAGGCGAATTAATGTTTTCTCTAGTTAACTAAAAGTTTGCTTTCGTGGTATTGGCATAGCCGTGAAGTGCCCCGACTGAATCATGAAAAAGGATCGCAGTGAAAAAAATCCACAACAGCATCCTAATAATTTCTTGATTTTCGACCCCCTCTCGTTCACACTTAACTTGCTTTGTCCGACACTTTCGTTCACTGAAATACTTCACGTTCACCAATGCTAGTTGCCTCAATGGGACGGTAGTCGCTACAACTCTCTTAACCAGAGCAACGCGCTGCCTCGGAAACCCTGGCACGGCGCTGGCTTATCAAGACAGTTCTGGAGATTCACCCTTGAAAACGCTTATTCATCCAACTGCTGTAATTCATCCTAAATCGGAACTCCACCATACAGTCCAAGTCGGTGCCTATGCTGTAATTGGAGCGCATGTTAAAGTGGGTCCTGAAACAATAATCGGCGCTCATGCAGTGCTAGAGGGACCTTGTGAAATTGGGGCGCAAAATCAGATTTTTACAGGTGCAGCCATCGGTATGGAACCCCAGGATCTCAAGTTTGTGGGAGAACCAACCTGGGTCAAAATTGGTGATCACAACTTGATTCGTGAGTACGTTACCATTAACCGCGCCACCGGTGCCGGTGAAGCGACGGTAATTGGTGATGGGAATTTGCTGATGGCTTATGTCCATGTGGCTCATAACTGCGTGATTGAAGACCAGGTAGTGATTGCTAACTCTGTGGCGTTGGCAGGTCATGTCCATATAGAGTCACGCGCTAGGCTGAGTGGGGTTTTAGGTGTCCATCAATTTGTGCGTATTGGGAGACAGGCAATGGTGGGAGGCATGGCACGTATTGACCGGGATGTAGCCCCATATATGCTAGTGGAGGGAAATCCGGCGCGGGTACGAACTCTCAACCTTGTCGGACTCAAACGGTCTGGGATGGACTCAGCAGATTTGCAAATGCTGAAAAAAGCTTTCCGCATTCTCTACCGCTCTGACTTGTCTTTTAAGGATGCCTTGGAACAGCTGGAACTGTTAGGAAATAGCGAACAGTTGCAGCATCTGCGTCGTTTCTTGCTACTTTCTCAAATGCCAGGAAGGCGTGGTTTGATTCCCGGTAAAGGGAAAAAAGGCGCGAGTGATGAATCGTGAGATGTGAATTAGGAGTTATGAATTAAATTTTTAACTCCTAAGTCCTAATACTCTCAGGCTAGAAGCTTGGGGCTACATAACCAAAGCCCACCGACCTGGGCTAAATTAGGCACATATTTATACAGAATTTTTATTAACACCAATTATCAAATGCGGATATTTGTCAGCACTGGTGAAGTCTCTGGCGATTTACAAGGGTCGCTGCTAATTGCAGCACTGAAGCGTCAAGCTGTGGCGATTGGGTTGGAATTAGAAATTTTGGCGCTGGGTGGCGAAAAAATGGTAGAGGCTGGGGCAATACTACTGGGAAATACCAGTAGTATTGGCTCAATGGGTATTTTAGAAAATCTACCTTATATTTTGCCAACTATTCGGGTGCAACGTCAGGCGATCGCTTCTTTAAAACAAAATCCACCCGATTTAGTGGTGCTGATCGATTATATGAGTCCCAATATAGGAATTGGGACTTACATGAAACGGCATTTACCAAATGTGCCTGTGGTATATTACATTGCTCCCCAAGAGTGGGCTTGGTCAGTTAGTTTGGGTAATACTAAACGGATTGTCGGCTTTACAGACAAGCTATTGGCAATTTTTCCACAAGAAGCCCGTTACTTTCGGGAGAAAGGCGCAAAAGTTATTTGGGTAGGGCATCCTTTGGTTGACCGGATGCAGTCCGCTCCTAGTCGGGAAGCAGCCCGTGCAACACTGGGGATTTTGCCAGAACAGATGGCGATCGCACTACTCCCCGCCTCTCGCCACCAAGAATTAAAATATCTTTTACCAGTAATTTTTCAAGCTGCCCAAATTATTCAATCTAAATTATCTGAAGTTCATTTTTGGATTCCCCTCTCTTTAGAAATCTTTAGACAACCAATTGAGGAAGCAATTGAGCGTTATGGTTTGCGGGCTACAGTTTTATCAGGTCAACAAATGGAAGTTTTTGCTGCTGCTGATTTAGCCATTAGCAAATCTGGTACTGTCAACCTAGAACTTGCTCTGTTAAACGTGCCGCAAGTTGTAGTTTACCGCTTAAGTTCCCTGACTGCGTGGATAGCTCGTAAAATCCTCAAAGGTTCTATAACCTTCGCATCGCCACCTAATTTAATAGTGATGAAGCCGATTGTGCCAGAATTTTTACAAGAGCAAGCCACACCAGA
>Ga0335394_10003199_pt1 | contig 18551 bp, 25 predicted proteins | sample MAT03_FD_205741 | JGI IMG/M metagenome (GOLD analysis project Ga0335394, IMG submission 205741) | Freshwater microbial communities from Lake Fryxell liftoff mats and glacier meltwater in Antarctica - MAT-03 (spades assembly) (version 2) ... | reverse complement strand
TTTAACGTAAGATGATAAAGTAACTCTTGAAACTTTAAGTAATTTGAGAATTTCTTTGGATCTCATTATTGCAATTATAATAAATAAATTTATATACTTTTATATGGATTTACTACCCTGATAATAAGATAAATATGAAGAATATCATAGGTTATTTTTTTTTCAATTTTATTATTATTATTCAATAATCAAATATCTTTTGTATGCACTATTTGGATGCAATACATCATTGTAAGAATAAATATTGATTTAAAAAATTGATTTATTATTAATTTAATCCATTTGTATTAAATCAATAATTATTCTAAAAAATGAACACTAATAAATCTTCTAATAACGTTCATCAACTATATTTCAAAATAACTAACGCAGAAGAAAAACATCATAAATTCCAATATTATGATGGACTAAATACATTAAAAGACGAATTTAATGATAATCCTAAAGATTCATGTGTTGCTAGTGGCCTTTACTTTACCTTGTCCCGAAGGGCAGGTTAAGTATTGCAGCTTTGCTGAATACTTTACCGATGTTAACCATATTTTTGAATTTTTGGATTATGGTATTTATTTAAGGGAAGTCACATTGCCAACAGATGATCCTGATTTTAAGATGGTTCAGGATAATAATAATAAATGGAGAGCAAATAAAATTATTTTAGGAGCAAGATATAATTTAGCCGATGTTTCTACATTCCAATATCTAATTGATCATGGTGTTGATATTCTCGCAAATGATGATTCTGCAATAAGATGGGCATCAGAACATGGGCATTCAGAAATTGTGAGATTTTTAATTTCTAAAAATGGCGATATTCATGCTATTAATGATTATGCAATACGATATGCATCAAAAAATGGACACTTGGATGTAATTAAAATTTTAATTAAACATGATGCTAATATTTGCGAGAATAATAATTCTGCTATAAAATCGGCATCAGAATATGGACATTTAGAAATCATAAAAATTTTAACAACATATGGTGCTGATATTCATACTGGTAATAATTATGCAGTAAGATATGCATCAAAAAATGGTTACTTAAATGTTGTTCAATTTTTGATAACAAAGGGAGCCTATATTCATGCAGATGATAATTATGCAGTGCGATTGGCATCATGCTATGGACATTTAGATGTTGTTCAATTTTTAATTTCAAAAGGTGCCAATATTCATGCTAAAAATGATTTTGCAATAAGATGGGCATCTCAATATGGTTATTTAGATGTTGTAAAAATATTAACAGAGCATGGAGCCGATATTCATGCCAATAATAATGATGCTCTTAAATTAGCATTAGAATATGGTCATTCAGAGGTTGCTAAATTTTTAATTTCCAAAGCGGGTAATATTACCTCCTTTAAAGGTTGTTCAATTTATAATTTCCAAAACGGATAATATTATCTTAGTGCCGATAATAATTTAACAATAAAATAGCAGCACAATATAGACATTTAAGTATTGTCAAAATTTTAGCTAAGCATAATACAATTATTAACATAAATTGATGTCACAATAAAATATTCATTAAAAAATATCATAATCAATATTTTTTGTTAAAAAAAGTTTATTTGGCAAAAAATTATTATTGAGGCTATCAGAATTGGATATATTTCATTTTTTATAAATTTAAAAAAATGAAATATATAACAATTTTTTTCTGATTTAAATTTAATAAAAAATGAAATATATCCAATTCTGATAGCCTCATTGTATAAAAAAATAAAAACATTTTTTTCCATAAATCCTTAACACATATAAATACATATACGTACTTAAAAAATATAAACATACCGAAAAAATATATATTATGAGGTCACTTTATGCAACATCAACACGCAAAAAATCAAAAAAACATAAATACAAATTGGGATATCATACGGGTCCAAAAAACCGTTTGTTGTCAAGATATCATACTTATTTAATTAATCCTGTAATATTTTATTTTAAACCAACAGTAAATGCCGCTTTTTTGGAAGCGGATATTTTTAATATTTTGGAAGATTTTATAATTTATGATGAAAATAACAAAAAAACAGAATGGGTATGTTTAGAATTGGAAAAAATTATTGAATGTATAGAAAATTTAATAAAAAAATATAATTTTAATGATGATTCTGAATTAAATTCAAATAATCAAGGCATAATGTACGCATGTAAAAAATGTGGCAAAAAATTCAACAAAAAATCAAATTATGGACAACATATAAATAGAAAAACAAACCGTTCTAATGGAAGTAAAACTAATAAAAAAAATAATAGTAAATGTACGCATTGTAAAAAATCTTTCAGTACAAAAGGTTCCTTGACTAGACATTTTAAAACATGCAAAAGCATAAAACAAAATAATACGGTAAGTGAAAAAAATAATAATACTACAAATAAAAACCCAGCAATTAATGTAATTTTATTTTGTAAGGATGGAATAGAAAATTTAAGTTGCGAAGAATTAATAAAATTACTCAAGTCGAACAAAAAAATAATACTAATTGATAATCCAGAAACCAAATAAACAAAAAATTAAAGCAACAATTGAAAATTTGAAAACATGTAAATCAACCAAAAATAAGTAATATTATTGTACAAGTATTATTATTTATAAATATATTAAATGATGCAAATTTTTTTGTATCATTTAATTGCTTTCTTTTTTTTGTATCATTAATAGATGTTTCGCAAAGTTCATCATAAAATTTGTGTGCTTGGTTTAACGCTCTATCAATAACATCATAAAGTTCATGATTATCTAATAATCCAACTAAATGATATTCAATGTCATCATGATCACATATTTTCCTGTCGTCATGAATACCCATACAACGAATATGATTTGTTGTAACATCATTAAATAATTTATGACGAGAACATCTGTGTTTATTCGCCGCGTGGAGATATACTCTTTCCAAACTTCTGCAATGATAGTTAGATTTATTACTACAATATTGGGTGAGAATTGGTATTCTCTGATTAATATCTGGTTGAACAAGATCATCCACGTATTCTTCTACTTTTGGTCTTTCACAAAGTTTTTCAAATTAACGTCTTGTGCGAATAATAGTTACATTGTCTTCCGAATATAAAAGGCTACCCACATGGTGTCCAGTTTCCCATTCTTTCATGCGTCCAGTACGATGACTAGCAGTTAATATTTTTCCTAGCTTGCGACAATGATAATTATTTGGATTATTGGGATTACGACAATATTCTCCCATTTTTTATTTTTTTTTATTGGTTACAATTCCAATTAGTTATTAGATATTAGGTAATGCACTTTTTAACATATGAATATTTTCAATTTTTTTTGTTATACAATCCAAAGATGCTATTGCGTACATGTTATAAAAATAATCATAGTATAAAAATATATACTAATGGATTATAACAAGTTTTCTATAAACAAATTTAATTTGGACCAAATGGTTCAGAATCCGTCTATATTAATTATTGCCAGACGTAGTTCCGGTAAAAGTTTCATTGTAAGAGAAATTTTGAATCATTACAAAAATATTCCAGCTGGTTTGGTTATTTCACCAACTGATCGAATGAACTCTTTTTATAAACATCTTTTTCCAGATTTGTATATACATTATGATACCAAAGATATTACACTTAAAAAAATTCTTTTAAGACAAGCAATGATGATTGACCGAGCAAAAAATAGTGAAAATGAAATTGATCCATCAGCGGTAACAGTAATGGATGATAATTTGCCAAAAAAAAAATCATGGACCAAAGACGAGAATATAATGGAAATATTAATGAATGGTCGACATTATCAATTGACCACGATGGTAACCATGCAAACACCATTGGGTATTACACCAGATATGAGAGCTAATTTTGATTATATCTTTTTATTAAGGGATGATTCAATGATCAATAAAAAAAAATTATGGAATAACTATGCCGGAATGTTTCCAACATTTGATAGCTTTGAAAAAGTATTCGATGAATGCACAAAAGATTATCGCGCTATGGTAATAGATAATAGAAATCCGTGTGATAATATTCAAGAAAAAGTTTTTTGGTTCAAAGCCAAAGAATGCAGTTTTATGTTTGGATCAAAAGAATTTCAGGATTTCCACACAAAATATTATGATCCATTATGGAATAAAAAATCACTTGACACTGATTATTTGTATGATTATTTTACTAACGAAAATAAGGAATGTCCGGATACGGATTATATGGTCGATTATTTTGCTAATGAAGATAAACTTATTCGTACTCGTTGCAAAAAGAATACAACTAATACTAAAATCAACAAAAACAAATTTAAAAAATATGAAACAAGCACGTCTGAATATAATACATCAATTTGGGATAATGGGAAAATTGAAACGGATTGTGATACCAAAATCAACCATCAAAATCAACCCAACAATAATGAAATAATACAATTAGCATATGATGATCCCACTTATAAATTGCAGGTTAGAGTAACTAATTTAAACAATCACAAACTAATAGAAACACTATGTAACCATATTGTTAGTTTAAAGAGTATTAAAAACTAAATATTTTATTCATAAATTTATTGATAAAATATTTTTATTAATTATCACATTGATGATTTTCAGTATCAGTTTTTGTCAGCAATTTTTTGTCGCAATTATTACAAAACCAAACATAATCATGACTCAATTCAATTGCAATACCAAAAAAATCTACCATTCCACATTTTTCGGGCCAGCAACCAGCATATTGACATCTAAAATCTTTGGTAGAACAAACTGCCTCTTTTAAAGCTTTCATGTGATGATCCTCTAAACGGTACGATTTATATGATCCGCCTCTAACATTATGGATGCTGTATTTTTTCATATATATTTTAGTAATTTCATCCTCGTTTTTATCTGTATTTTCAAATGTTTCAATAATCTCCAGTGGTTTAAACATCCAAACCCAATCATAACAATTTTTATTATTGGCATGTTTTTGGAATTCTTCCTCCAAATCGCCATTAGTTTGGTCTACATAATATTTACCATGGTTTAATTTTAAAACATAAATGATTGCCATTTCACAAAAATAAATTATTCAATACATATTATGCATCAAAATATTAAATATTCAATTTTTAAGTGGAAACCTTGACGGATAAGCTATATTATCATGTTTTACTTTTTCCTTGATGACATTTCTAAAAGTTATTGATATTCGTGTTTGTCTTGGTATTTCTTTATTATCAACAACGTCTTTTTTTCTTGCTGGTATACCATGTTTCCATAAATATCTGGCATCGTCTTTCAAAATATATAAAGATCTTCTTGGAATATATATTTTCTTTTTTTCGGGAATTTTATAAAATTCTATTACAGTACCTGATTCTAAACTGATACCAACAATAGTATTTTGATAATAATCTTTTCTATCAAAATGGGGTTTTAAGCCTTCACCCGGTTTATATTCATTAATAATAATTTGGTCTGGGCGTTCTGTTACAACACCATCTAATATCATCTTATCAATTAATTTTTGGAGAAAATCTGGTATTTTATTAGGTATTGGTATCAAATCATACGGTTCAAAAAGTTCATTTCGATAATTATAATATTGCAGATTTCTTTGATAATCTTTTATCCATACTTTATTATTAATTTGATTTATTAAATCGACTTCTTCGTTTTCGGTTAAATAATTTTTGACTAATGAAAAACCATTAAGATTGATAGAATTCTTGATTTTTTGATTCATTTGAGTCATTTGATTAACTATATTATAATTAGTTAAATTATAATATACTATTCTTAATCCACAGCATCCAATATAAATAATTTAACGTCTGACATACCATAGGGCAACTTGGCGATAAATTGAATGTGAATATTTGTTTTAACTTTTTTTGGAAATTTAAAAATATGCAATGGATTTAATGTATCAATTGTATATTGGCCAAATAATTCAAAAATTATTTTAGGCGAATACGTAATATCAAATCGTGGATGAACATTAGATAATGCATTATTATCTAGCCGTAAATTCCATTCATTGTCTTCATCCACATGGATACATTTTATAATCGTAACATTATCAGCACTATAATAATTTATAAAATAATTAAAATCATGGACGCGGAATTTGAGCCCTAAAAATTCCGGACCAGTATTCATGTTTGGTGGATATTTATTAATACATTTGGGATTCGATAATGCTTGTGAAAGTAGCATTGTAAATGATACATCACAACAATAAATCATAAATCGAATTGTTTGATGATCGTGATTTCAATTTTTTTTTTAATTGTTTGTACTTATGTTTATATTTTAAATATTTGTATACATTGGAATTCTTTGAATTTTGGCCAATTTGATGTTTGGATTTATCAGACAATTTTTTCTTTTTTTGTCCAGCAGTTTTAATTACAAACTCAAATCCTTCGATAGCATCCGGAATTTTACTCCATGTCAAGTAAGCTCCTGATTTTTTATCCTCCAAAACTCCTTTTGCGAATTCTATTACAAAATCAGGAAATTCGCCACCAAGATCTATTAATAGTTTTACAAACCAGTATCTGACATCAACACTAACACTTTCTAATATCTCGGACGCATCTGTATTTGTCAATTTAAAATTTTTTTTAAGACCATCATCAATTAATTTATGGGCTTCTTCAAATCGTCCCTCGTATGCTAATTGATTTATTCTATCCAACCAAATTTTTTTATTAGCTAAATATTTGCTCATTGCTATACTAATAATACACAAATTGAATATCATAAATTAAAATTGATTTGTTATTTATATAACGAATTAATTTTAACAATTATTAACATTAGTGAGCGAAATGGATTACATATTTCCAACAGCCGAAATTGAATACCAAATTATTGGTTATTTGGATCCGATAATAGATTTTAAACAATTATCTTTGGTGAGTAAATATTATCATGAAATTGTTACCAATGATAAAATATATACAGCATTAAAAAAATTTTATTTGGATCCATTAAAAAGTTACCGCATGACAGAATCAAAAGAAAACAATTTTCAGGAAGCATGTGAAGATAACCATATATTAGTAGCCAAATATTTGCAACAAAAATACCTAATTAATATTCATACCAGAAAGGAATTAGCATTTAGATTGGCTTGCGAAAACGGACATTTAGGAGTCGCTAAATGGTTACATTATTTAGGAAAAGAACTTAATTCTCCTATTAATATTCATATTAAGAATGAATCCGCATTTGTATGGACTTGTACGAATGGGCATTTGGAAGTTGCCAAATGGTTACATTGTTTAGGAATCGATATGAATTCTCCCATTAATATACATGCCAAGAGTGAATTAGCATTCAAATCAACTTGTTCGTATGGACATTTGGAAGTTGCCAAATGGTTATATTATTTAGGGACTGACCTAAATTCTCCTATTAATATTCACGCTGATAATGAGTATGCATTCAGATGGACTTGTAACTATGGACATTTGGAAATCGCCAAATGGTTGTATCATTTAGGAGCAGAAATGAATTCTCCCATTAATATTCATAAAAATCATGAAGATGTATTTATATTGACTTGTGCAGCTGGACATTTAAAAATCGCTAAATGGTTATATCGTTTGGGAGCAGAAATTAATTCTCCTATTGATATACATGCCCGTGTAGATGATGCATTTGATTTGGCCTGTAGTGCTGGATATTTGAAAGTCGTCAAATGGTTGTATCATTTAGGAGCAGAAATTAATTCTCCCATTGATATTCATTCTAATAATGAATGCGCATTTAGAAAGTCTTGTAATAATGGACATTTAAAAGTCGCCAAATGGTTGTATCATTTAGGAGTAGAAATTAATTCTCCCATTGATATTCATGCTGATGATGAATGGGCATTTACATCGGCTTGTGGTGTTGGACATTTAAAAGTTGCTAAATGGTTGTATCATTTAGGAAAAAAAATTAATTCTCCAATTGATATCCATGCTAATAATAATGATGCATTTATATCTGCTTGTATAGATGGATATTTTGAAGTTGCCAAATGGTTATGTACTTTAAACAATAAATATCACATTAATATTGATCCTGACACAAACGAAATCGAATATCATATTGATTAATTCATAATATATTCCATCGAGAAAAATATTATACATATTTTTTTTAGTTAATAATTTAAATTATTAGTTAAAAAAACAAAATCTAACCAAATTTTCATTATCTAGAGTTCTTTAGTTCTTTAGTTCTTTGTATTTTGTGGGACTACTATTCATCCACATTACAATAGATGGGAATGTTTCACTCAGAATCGTAATCGGGAAAAACAAAGAGCTACAAAAATTATCGAATGTATTTTGTTGGCATCCATCTTTTACTGTTATCCATTCTTCTTTGACTATGGTATCGTAATCTTTGAATTGATTACTTTTCGAATCATCCAATCTTTTACGCAACAATGCTTTTTTTCCATCATTATAAGTGTAAAAACTCATGGTTGTTACAAATCCTAAACCGTAACCAAGAATTGACCATTTACTCTTTCGGCTCATTTTGCCCCAATTTCTGACGATATTGAAACGCTCAATGATTTTTGTTCCATCTTTGCTGACTGTTTCTGAAGTTTTGATAATTTCGCTTGTTCCTGATACTGAGGATCCCGTTTCCGACATTTTTTTTAGTATGGTGTTCGCTAAAATCGAATTATTAAATCAAATATACATTTGGGCGAAGCAATATATTCAAAAAATCAATTTTTTTAAATAATGTCTGTTAATAAAATATTGATAAAAAATATATTTAGGCACTTATTAAATATATCATAGTATTACAAATCAAATATGACAACAATTGAACCAAATAATAATTCCGAATTAAAAATATGCGCTTGTGTATTTTTAAATACACCCTGTGCAAAATTAAAAAAGACTAATTTTAGAAATAATCACCAAATCATAACATTAAAAAATTTCGATTTTGACAATATTGATGATATTGATGAAACAGATGAAGAAGGACATACTGCTTTAATGCGTGCTATTGAATGTCCAATTATTGATAACAAATTTGATACTATCGAATTATTATTAGCAAACGGAGCAAATATTAATGAAATAAATTATCTTGATGAATGGTGGAATCCTTTAATGTATGCCATTAATTATGGTAATGATATTGAAATAATAAAATTATTATTGGAAAATAATGCAAAACCAAATAAATCTACTGATACCAGTTGTACAGCTTTATTTTTAGCTGTTTATAATGCCGATATTGAATTAATAAAATTGTTATTGGATTATAATGCCGATATTCATCATTGTTTAATGCACAGAGATAGTCTTTTACTCATTGCCTTGGAAAATCCCAAATCAAATAATATCGAATTAATTAGTTTGTTATTGGAAAATGGTGTAAGTGTCGATTATGCCACAATGAATAAAAATATTCCATTACACTCTGCTGTTGGTGAATATGGTAATATTGAAACAGTAAAATTGTTGATTGATTATGGTTCTAAAATTAATAAACTTAATAGTCAAAAACATACCCATTGGATTTCGCTGTAATGAATCAAAGTATTGATTCGGAAATAATCGAACTATTATTGATAAATGGTGCAAAATTAGGAGAATTCGTGGAGGATGATACTGATGACGATGATACCGATGATGATGACGATGACACTGACAATGATGATGATGATACGGGTGATGGCAATGATGATACTGATACTGATGACGATGATACTGACGATGATGATACTGACGATGATGATACTGATACTGATTAATTGTTAAAAAATTGATTAATCATTAATTTAATACAAGTATATTAACTTAATAATTATTTACAAAATGGATTCCAATAAATTATATTTCAAAATAACAAATGCGAAAGAAAAGCATCATAAATTCCAATATTATGATGGTTTGAATGTATTAAAAGAAGAATTCAATGATGATCCACATGCTAACTGTGTTGCTGGTGGGTTTTATTTCACTGATGCTAAACATATTTTTAAATTTTTAAGCTACGGTATTTATTTAAGGAAAATTACATTACCAATAAATGATCCTGATTTTAAAATAGTACAAGATAAAAATAATAAATGGAGAGCTAATAAAATAATATTAGGAAAAAGATATAATTTAATAGATGTTTCTACATTTGAATATCTAATTAATCAGGGTGTGGATGTCCATACTAAAAATGATTATGCAGTAAGGTGGGCGTCAGAAAATGGACATTTAGACGTTATTCAATTTTTAATTTCAAAAGATGCCGATATTCGTGCTAAAAATGATGATGCTTTAAAAAGAGCATCTGAAAAAGGACATTTAAAAGTAATTCGATTATTAATTTCCAATGGTGCTGATATTCATGTTGATAATAATTATATTTTAAGACGTGCAGCAATTAATAACTATTTGGATGTTATAAATTTTTTGATTGAATGTGGGCTAATATTCGTGTTGGAAATAATTCGATATTAGAATGGGCATCAACAAATGGACATTTAGGTATTGTAAAAATCTTGATTGAACATGGATGCAATATTCATGTTGAAAATGATTTTGCCATTAAAAGCGCATCGAAAAATGGTCATTTAGAAGTTGTCAAATATTTAATTTCCAAAAATGCTAATATTCATGCCGATAATGATACTGCTGTAAGATTAGCATTAAAATATGGACATTTAGAAATTGTTAAAGTTTTGATTGAACATGGAGCTAAAATTAATTGAAAAATTGATTAATTATTAATTTAATCCAATTAAATTAATAATTAATCTTATAATGAATTCCAATAAATTATATTTTAAAATAACAAATGCAATAGAAAAACATAATGGATTCCAATATTATGATGGTTTGAATGTATTAAAAGAAGAATTCAATGATGATCCCAAAGCTAGTTGTGTTGCTGGTGGATTTTATTTTACTGATGCTAAACATATTTTTGAATTTTTGGATTATGGTATTTATTTAAGAGAAATTACATTACCAACAAATGATCCTGATTTTAAAATAGTTAAAGATAAAAATAATAAATGGAGAGCGAATAAGATAATATTAGGAAAAAAATATAATTTAGATGATGTCACAACATTTAAATATTTAATAGATCAGGGAGCGGATATTTATATTGATAATAATTCTGCAGTGAGATGGGCATCGGCAAAAGGACATTATAATATTGTTAAATTTTTAATTTTAAGACGTGTCAATATTTACGCCGAAAATAATTTTGCGATAAGAGCAGCATCAGAAAATGGACATTTAGATGTAATAAATTTTTTAATTATTCATGGAGCCCATATTCGTGCCAATAATGATTATGCGTTAAGATTAGCAGCCGAAAAAGGACATTTAGAAGTAGTTAAATTATTAATTTTCCATAGTGCAAATATTCATGCCGAAAATGATTATGCACTGAGATGGGCATCAAAAAATGGACACTTGGAAGTTGTCAAAACTTTGATTGAAAATGGTGCTAATATTTATGCCAATGGAAATATTGCTGTGTTGTGGGCATCAGAATATGGGCATTTGGAAGTTGTTAAACTTCTAATTAGTCATGGTGCTAATATTCATGCCAATAATAATTATGCTTTAAGATATGCATCAAAAAATAATCATTCAGATATTGTGAAGTTAATTAGCGAACATAGTGCTAATATTAAATACAAAAGAAAAATTGAAAAAGTATAAGCTTAACAATATTATATCCGAATAACCACCAATAAACATATTCGAAAATAGTAAATTAATGGACCAACCAAAATATCTGAATATGAATGAATTAGATCCGAATCGTGTTGTTAATTTTATAAAATGGGTACCCGATTCCGATTCCGAAGAAAATATGGTGAGATTATATCAAAAAATAGGCATGTTACCATTAACAAATAATGATAACAATATGTATCACAAATATTGTGGATTCAATAAATTCACAGAGAAACTATTTAGTATTCCAACAAAAGAAAATGGCTGGTTGTCATTATTAGAACAAATGCTCGAAGAATTTAATGAAAATAATGAAAACGATGAAACATTGGAAGATTTTTTCAAGCATTTTTACGAAAATTTTCGTAAGCGAGTTTTAAGTACAATGTGTAATCCTAATGTATCGGAATTTACCAATGATAAACGAATCATGTTTGATGATATATATGTTGGTTGGAAATGTTATTCCACATTGGACAATTACAGTATTGGATTTGTGGTACCCATCAATGAATTAAAAAATAAAGCACATATTTATGGTAGAACACCACGTATAATATCAGACTCCGATGATGATGATGACAATACTGATGATAAAAAATTTTTTAATAAATTAATTAGTGAATACGAACCAATAGAAATTTTTATTGGAAAAAGTAAAGTTAATGAAATGACAACTTTTAGTGGTGGTTATGGTGATAAATGGAATGGTAATAGTATATTATTGCGAATCAATCCGTTGAATCAGAATGATGATAAATTTCATTATGTACATATCGGTACAGTTGTATTTGAATTTATGACTGATGAGAAAATAATCAAATATGTTTCATCAGTTGGTAATAATTGTGTGCCATATCCTTACGCCGAATCGGAAAATTGGTGCTATTGTATGAGCGAACAGTGCAAAACTCCAATTGGCCAACATCCTAATAGAAAAAATGTTGGTAATATATCATTTATAAACAATGTTGAATATACACCAATAGACAATTTAAAAATAATAGCCGAACGTGATTCTCTTGTATGTAAATACGCAGCATCCGCAAAAAAGAAAACCAATTGTTTTAGATTTCTAGAACCTGTTGAAATGAAACTAATGGAAAACACTTGCGCATATCAATCTCTGCCAGCAGTTCAAAATCTCGAATCTAGACAATAATACAATAATTTATTTATTAACACAATAAATAAATTATTAGTGACCCAATCAATAATTATTCTAATAAGTTGTTACATTTATAACATCTTTGTTCCAAGTAATCAACATAATTTTTTTTTAAATCATCAAAATAATCACACCATTTTTTTTCAGCATCAGTATTATTCAAAAAAAAGACCTTGTTTTCTATGATTAAATTTTTAATTTTGTTGGCTTCACATAATTCCACTGAACGAACAGATAAATCCCATTTTGTTACATTATCGCTGCGTATATCGTAATTATATTTTTTTAAAAATTCGCTTCTTGGTGAATTGTTTAGTAATAATGAAAATATAATATTTCCACCGATATTATTTTTTTCGATATATGCATATCTTCTTCCTTTAGTGACAAAATGAATTGCCGGTTTGTGTTCTAATTTATCAGTGCGAAAACAAATTATTTTTCCCACAAATGGCTCCATATCATCCATAGACGATATTTGGTGAACTTGTTTTGCTCTTTTTTTATCACATTTCATTTCGGCTATTATTTTTTCTTTCAAATATAATAGCCCTGGATTATCTTTTCTATAATACGACATGATGAGGCTTACTATTTAGGTTGAATTAATGAATCCTTATTATATTCTAATTTTCAATTTTATTTAAAAAATTGATTAATTATTGGTTTAATTCATCCATATTAAACTAATAATTATTCTTGAAATGAATTCCCAGAAACTATATTTCAAAATAACAAATAAAAAAGAAAAACATCATGAATTCCAATATTATAATGGATTAAATGAGTTAATAGACGAATTCAATGATAATCCAAATAATATGTGTATTTATAATAATTGCTATTTTCCGAATGGTCTTTATTTCACTGATATTGATCATATTTTGGAATTTTTAGAATTTGGTGTTTATTTGCGGGAAGTCATTTTGCCCACTGATGATCCTGATTTTAAAATGGTTCAAGATGGTGACAATAAATGGAGCGCGAATAAAATTATTTTAGGAAAAAAACGTAATTTATGTGATGTTTCTACATTTGAATATTTAATCGATAATGGAGCAGATATTCTTGCTGCTGATAATTGTGCGATTAGATGGGCATGTACAAATAGGCATTTAGAAATTGTCAAATTTTTAATTTCGGAAGGTGCCAATACTCGCGCCAAAGATAATTATTCAATAAGATACGCTTCGGCAAATGGGTATTTGGAAATTGTCCAATTATTAATTTCCAATAGTGCTATGGTTCATGCCAAAGATAATTATGCTATAAAATGGGCATCAGCAAATGGGCATTTAGATGTGGTAAAAGTTTTGGTTGAAGCTGGAGCCGATATTCATGCTGAACAAAATTTTGCCGTAAAAATAGCATCCGAGAATGGACATTTAGATGTTGTTCAATATTTAATTTCATGTGGTGCTAATATTTATGATGGTGATAATTACACACAATGGATATTAAAAATGTTACCCAATTTTTAATTAAAAAAAATTGATTAATTATTAACTTAATTCAATCGAATTAAGTTAATAATTATTCCCACAATGGATTCTGATAAAATGAATTCTTCAGATTTATGCAAATCTTCGAATAACGTCTCTCAAATGTATTTCAAAATAACGAACGCAGAAGAAAATCATCGCGGATTTCAATATTATGATGGTTTGAATGTACTAATCGGTGTGTTCAATAGTGATCCATATGTTTCATGTGTTGCTGGTGGTCTTTATTTTTCCGATGCTGAGCATATTTTAGAATTTTTAGAATATGGCATTTATTTAAGAGAAGTTACGTTACCAACAAATGATGCTAGTTTTAGAATGGTTAAAAATAATGATAAATGGAGAGCAAATAAACTTATTTTAGGCAAGAGATATAATTTAAGTGATGTTTCCACATTTGAATATCTACTTAATCAAGGAACAAATATTCATGCTGGTAGTAGAGCACTAATATATGCATCAAAAAAAGGGTATTTGGAAGTTGTTCGATTTTTAATTTCCAATGGTGCTAATATTCACAGCATTAATTATGATCATCCTATAATAGGCGCATCAAAACGTGGACATCTAGAAATTGTAAAACTTTTGATTGATAATGGTGTTAATATTCATGCTGATAATGACTATGCTATACAACTAGCATCAGAAAATGGATATTTAGACATTGTAAAACTTCTGATTGATAATGGAGCCGATATTCATACCGATAATGATTATGCTCTGCAGATAGCATCAGATAATGGACATTTGGAAGTCGTTAAACTTTTGATTGATAATGGAGCTGATATTCATGCTGATTGTGATTCTGCTATACAAGCGGCATCAGAAAATGGACATTCGGATATTGTGAAATTTTTGATTGATAATGGAGCCGACATTCGTGTTGATGATGATTATATATTAAGATCCGCATCAAGAAATGGATATTTTGATATTGTAAAATCTGTTATTGAACATGGTGCTAATATTCATGCCAAAAATGATTCTGCTATAAGATACGCATCAATAAATGGTCATTTAGAAATTGTTAAATTTTTAATTTCTAATGGTGCTAATACTAATTATGCGGCAAAGATGGAAGTTGCTAAAATAATAGTGTAGTAAAAGATGTGAATTTTAATTAAAAATGAAGCTAATATTTAATTGTTGGTTGAAAAAATTGATTAATTATTAACTTGATTCTACTGAATTAAGTTAATAATTATTCTAAAAAAATGGATTCTAATAAATCTTCGAACAATGTCTCCCGACTATATTTCAAAATAACCAACGCAGAAGAAAATCATCACCGATTCCAATATTATGATGGTTTAAATGTATTAAAAGAGGAATCCAATGATGATCCTAATGCTTCATGTGTTCGCGGTGGTCTTTATTTTACTGATGCTCAACATATTTTGGATTTTTTAGACTATGGTGTTTATTTAAGAGAAATAACGGTACCATTAGATGATCCCGATTTTAAAATTGTTAAAGATAAAAATAACAAATGGAGATCAAATAAAATTATTTTTGGAAAAAGATATAATTTAAGTGATGTTTCTACTTTCGAATATTTAATTCATCAAGGAGCTAATATTCGTATTGGCGATGATCATGCATTAAGATTTTCATCAAAAAAAGGACATTCAGAAGTTGTACGATTTTTAATTTCTAAAGGCGCCAATGTTCATGCCGATTATGGTTCCGCTATGGAGTGGGCATCACAATATGGGCAATTAGATGTTGTGAAAATATTGGCTGATCATGGTGCCGATGTTAGTGTTAATAATGATTATGCAATCAAAATAGCATCATCACGGGGATATTTAGAAATAGTTCAATTTTTAATTTCCAAAGGTGCCAATATTCGTGCCCAAAATGATTTTGCTATAAGACATGCATTAGAAAATGGACATTTAAACATTGTAAAAATTTTAATTAAACATAGTGCCAAAATTTATCCCGTAAATAATTATTTCTTAAAACATATATTGGAAGATAAATATTTGGATATTATAAAATTTTTAATTGAAGATGGTGATATTCAAACTAAAAATGATTTTGCAATAAAATGGGCATCCGAAAAAGAGCATTGGATCGTGGTCCAATTATTAATTTACAAAGGTGCTAATATTCATGCTGATAACGATTGTGCGGTAAGAAAAGCATCCGAAAATGGTAATCCGCGTATGGTTAAATTTTTAATTGAACATGGAGCTAATATTCATGCCGATAATAATTATGCACTAAGATTGGCATCCGAAAATGGGTATTCGGGCATCGTAAAGATTTTGGTCGAACATGGTGCCGATATTCGTGCCGATAATGATTCTTCCCTAATATCAGCCTTAAAAAATAATCATTTCGAAGTTGTCAAATTTTTAATTTGTAATGGTGCTAATATTCATGCCGATCATAATTATGCAATAAAATCAGCATCAAAGAATGGATATTTGGATATAATAAAATTATTGGTTAGCCATGGTGCTGATATTCATAGTGATTATAATTATGCAATAAGATTAGCATCCGAAAATGGGCACGCTGAAATTGTTCAATTTTTAATTTCATGTGGGGCTAATATTCATGCTGAAAATGATTATGCAGTAAGATGGGCATCCAGATGTAATCATTTGGACATTGTAAAACTTTTGGTTGAACATGGTGCTGATATTCGTGCTATTAATGATTTTGCAATGAAATGGGCATCAGCAAAAGGATGTTTAGAAATTGTGAAATTTTTAATTTCGAGAGGTGCTAATATTCATACCGATAATAATTTTGCTGTAAGACATGCATCCAAAAGAGGATACACCGATATCGTAAAAATTTTAATTGAACATGGAGCCAAAATTTAAATATTAATTGAAAAAATTGATTAATTATCAACTTAATTATTTGAATTAAATTAATAATTATTATAAAAATGGAATCAAAGAAATTGTATTTCAAAATAACTAATAAAAGAGAAAATCATCGTGGATTCCAATATCGCGACGGTTTAAATGTATTAGAAGATGAATTTAATGATGATCCCACAGCTTCCTGCGTTCCAGGTGGTCTTTATTTTACCGATATTAAAAATATTTTTGAATTTTTATCTTACGGTATTTATTTAAGAGAAGTTACATTGCCAACAAATGATCCGGATTTTAAAATGGTTAAAGACGAAAAAAATAAATGGAGAGCCAACAAAATATTTTTAGGAAAAAAATATAATTTGGTTGATGTTTCCACATTTCAATATTTACTTGACCAAGGTGCTAATATTCATATTGACGATGATCATGCTATAAGATGGGCATCTTACAATGGACATTTGGAGGTGGTTAAAATTTTAGTTTCAAATGGTGCGAATGTTCGTGCTGATAATGATTATGCTATAAGATGGGCATCTGATAATGGATATTTGGAAGTGGTTAAATTTTTAGTTTCAATGGGAGCAGATATTCATACAAAAGATGATTTTGTGTTAAGACGTGCAATAAAAAAAGGTAATTCAGAAATGGTTCAATTTTTAATTTCCAATGGTGCTGATATTCACACAAATAATGACCATGCCATAAGATATGCGTCACAAAATGGACATTTGGAAGTTGTAAAATTATTAATTTCTAAAGGTGCTGATATTCACGCAGGTACTGATTATGCTCTAAGACATGCTGCACGAAATGGTCACACGGATATTGTAAAAGTTTTAATTGATAATGGAGCTGATATTCATGCCGAAAATAATTATGCTATGAAATGGGCGTCAAAAAAAAATTATTTGGATGTTGTGAAGTTAATCAATAAAGCTGATTAAATTAACCTGCTCATTTGGAAACAAAATACAGCCTATCAATAAAAAATTAATTAATTATTAACTTGATTCAAATGAATCAAGTCAATAACTAATTACAAAATGGATTCCAATAAATTATATTTCAAAATAACTAATTCAATAGAAAACCATCACGGATTCCAATATTATGATGGTTTGAATATATTAAAAGAAAAATTCAATGATGATCCCACAGCTTCTTGCGTTCCCGGTGGTCTTTATTTCACCGATGCTGAACATATACTCGAATTTTTGGATTATGGTATTTATTTAAGGGCAGTTACTAGTACATTCATTTCTTGATATTTCTTGATATTTTTTACATTAAAAATAATATATTATTTTTACATAAAAAATTGAAAAAAATTGGTATATTGTAATATTTTGATATAAAATCTT
>Ga0335394_10003198_pt1 | contig 18553 bp, 6 predicted proteins | sample MAT03_FD_205741 | JGI IMG/M metagenome (GOLD analysis project Ga0335394, IMG submission 205741) | Freshwater microbial communities from Lake Fryxell liftoff mats and glacier meltwater in Antarctica - MAT-03 (spades assembly) (version 2) ... | reverse complement strand
ACACAATTGCTGGTTGCGATATTGATATCGATGGTCGTGCTGCCGGCGACGAAACCGAACCATTGGTCGTTGTGGATCGAAATCTGGCCGCATATCAGTTGCCCACCGGAAGGGCTGCCGTTGTTGATCCCCATGTACCCGTCGAAATCGCAATAAACACAGGCAGTCTGACAGTTTTCAGCACCCGGAGGCGGGGGCGTGCCGCAAGGCGGGGCTACTTGTGCATTTATTTTCAAGCAGCATAGTAGAACAGGCAGGAGAAATTGTAATTTTTTTTTCATGAAACAGGATTTGTATTTTACTGGCAGACAAATGGATAGAAGGGGTAATAAGTGAATATATTTCACCCATTACCCCTTCATACTTTTATTGAGTAAGAGAATTATCGCTGTAGCAGAACGTCTCCTTTAAACAAAACCGTTTCGCCGTCTTTGAACAGGATTTCCGCATAATAAACAAAGACGGCCGGGTTTGCCAGTTGTCCTTTTACTTTGCCGTCCCACCCGCTTGACGGCGTGTTCGGGAAAAAGTCGTAAAATTCGTGTACCATGTCGCCCCAACGGTCGAATACCTGGAATGTCTTGATTTTCACGACGTCTTCTCCTCCAAAAATCATAAAGATATTGTTATCATTGGAGGCCGGATCGAAGATATTCGGAATGTAGACGTAGCGGGTTTTGTCCACAATAACCAGCCGCATATCGCTCGCTTTACATCCGTTCGAGTCCACGACCGTTACCGTGTAGCGGAAAGAATAGGTCGGCAGTAAAGTAGTGTCAAGGCCGCCGTTAGCGGGGAAAATTCCACCCGGATTGACTTGTACTTCTTCAATCCGGTCGGGTTCGTTGGTAATGTCCGCCAAAGAAAGTCCGATGTTCTGGCCCAGGTGGATAATCGTATCCGGACCCAGATCGACGATTATTTCGTTGGGTTCGCCTATGGAGATCACCGTTTCATATTCGCATCCATTCGCATCCTGGATCACCAGATTGTAGGTTTTTGGCGCCAGGCTCGTAAACACGGAGCCGGAAGTGAACGGGCTGTTATCCAAAGAATACAGATATGGAGGCGTTCCACCCGTCACAGCGCCCACGGAAATCGAGCCGTTTGTCTGGCCGAAACAATTTACGTCTTTCCCGTCCAGCAGCGCCGAAGATGGCGTATCGGTATTTACCGCTACTTGCACCTCGCCATTGGTTGTACAACCATTTTGAGTATCCGTTACCACGACTTCGTAAAGGCCGGCCTGGCTGACCGTCGGATTCGGTGAATTTCCACCCGACAGAATGCTGGCGCCTGTCCAGGCATAAGTGAAATTACCTGATCCCTGTACGCTGACGCTCAAGGGGACCTGCGTTGTGGTGCAATTCAACTCTTTCGGGTTGGCAAGTGTGATACTCGGACCATTGGTATTGGCCAGCACGGTCACGCCGGAAGAAACCGAGCATCCGTTGGTTGCCGTAGCGATGACAATGTAATTGCCGGCCGTACTAACCGAAGGATTTGGCTGTGTGGAACTGAAACCCGCCGGACCGCTCCATTGCCAGACCACGCCGACGTTGGCTGTTGCATTGAGGGTAATATTGCTCACTAAGCAGGTCAGCGTACCACCCGTTGCAGTCAGTTGCGGCGCATTTATATCCGGCAGAACAATCGCTTCTGCGGTTGAAATACATCCATTTGCGGCAGTAATCGTCACCGTATACGTACCCACCAAGGTAACGGTCGGACTGGGTTGAGGGGAACTGAAGCCCGCAGGGCCACCCCACAAATAGGTAACGCCCGGGGTAGCAGAAGTGCTGGTAATTACACCCGATTGGGCTGCACAGCTGATTGTAACGCCTGTAGCGGATGCTCCGGGGAGCGCTGTGTCTTGCAACACATTTACGTTAAAGGAAGCGGTACAACCACTTGTCGCTGTAGCGATTACCGTGTAACTGCCCGGCGTGCTGATATTCGCAGGATCTTGTTGCGTCGAGGTAAATCCGTTCGGGCCCGACCACTGGAAGCCGACATTCGGCGTAGTAGTGGTCGCATCGAGCACTACGGTCGGCAGGCTACAGGTGATGACCGAAGTGGTCACTGCGATGTCCGGAACCGTCGGGTCCTGCGTTACAATAGCCGAAACTGCTGTCATACATCCGTTCACGGGGTTGGTTACGACCAGGTCGTACAGCCCCGGATTGGTGATGTCGTTCGGGTTCTGTTGTGTCGACGTGTAACCGCCCGGGCCGCTCCAGGCGTATGTAACGCCGGATGTGGTCGAATTGGCCGTGATTGTGATCGTCGGGAACGTGCAATTTAGGAGCCCTCCTGTCGTGATGACGCCCTGCGGTGTTTGTGTATTTAGCAGTACGGTTGATGTGGGCGCAGAAATACACCCGTTCACGGCCGTAACCGTATAGGTGTAGATGCCCGGCACGGAGACCGTGATGGCGGCTTGGGCCGAACTGAAGCTATTGGGGCCCGACCAAACGCCGTTTGCTCCCGGTGTGTTAATAGTACCAGTTATGGTTACGTCCGTTTGCGCGCAGGTTACCGTCCCTCCACCCGCAAGCACCACTTGCGGCGAGCTGATGTTTTGTTCCACCTGGGCGCTTGCCGTTGCTGTGCAGGCGTTTAAACCGGTAACAGTTACCTGATAGGCGCCGGGTTGCGAAACGATTGGGCTTTGTAAGGTCGAGTTGAAATTATTCGGACCGGACCACAAATAGATAACGCCTGGCGTGGTCGAATTTGCAAGAATTGGCGTTTGACCGGTAATACAATCGACCGTATCGCCCTGTGCGGTGATATTCGGAATGGCGATGTCCTGTGTAACCGTCACTGAAGTGGTAGCAGTACAGCCGTTCGAAGCGGTTACCGTCAACGTATACACATCCGGCACCGCAGTGACCGGCGCTTGCTGCGTGGAGTTAAAGTTGGTGCCGCTCCAGGCATAGATGATCCCGCTTGTCTGCGAAGAACCTTGCAGGGTGGTGCTCAAATCGTCGCAATCCAGGTTGTTGGTCGAAACAGCTGCGACATCAGGGATAACCGCGTCGAGTATAACCGTAGTTGTTATAACCGTGATACAGCCGTTTGGTGCGGTTACGGTGAGTGTATAAGTGCCCGCATCATTTACAATCGGGTCTTCCGTGTTCGAAGCAAAACTATTCGGACCGCTCCAGGAATAACTTGCGCCAGGGGTAGTGGAACCGCCGTTCAGCTGGGTGGATAAGATTACACAAGTGACTGTGCCACCCGTAGCGCTCGCTGTGGGAGGGATAATATCCTGACCGACAGTAGCCTGTGTTTGCGAAGTGCAGCCATTGGCGGTCGTAGCGACCAAGGTATAGACGCCCGGATCTACGACTGCTGGATCTTCAAGTGTCGATGTGAAACTGTTCGGACCCGTCCACGAAAGGCTTTGAACCGGAGAAGAACCAGGGAATACATTCGTCTGTATATTAACCGTTGTCGCCGCGCAGCTCAGTGCAGTCGGAGCAGATGCTTGCAATGCTGCAGTCACGGTGTCGATCTGGACAAGAACGGCGCCGACACTTGTGCAGCCATTGGGCCCGGTTACAGTTACGGTATAGTCTCCGTTGACAGCCACCGTTTCCATTGGAGCAGTTCCGCCCGTATTCCAGATATACGACACCGATCCGGTTGCAACGGTACTGGCAGAAATTTGTACCTGTGGATTGTTGCAATCCAGCGTATTGCCGGTCGTAGTTACGCCTGGTGGGGCGATATCCTGGGCAACTGTCACGGTTTCAACATCCGTACATCCGTTGGCGGCGGTTACCGTAACAGTATAATCCCCTGGCTGGTTAATACTCGGGTCTTGCTGATTGGATATGAAGTTATTGGGACCATCCCAGGAATAGGTTACGGGTAAGGTAGCGCTACCATTCAACACCAGCGTGGCCTGTGCGCAGGTCAGCGTGCCGGTTGTAGCGGATGCCTGTGGGATAATTTGATCGGCAGCTACATCGACCGTTGCCACGGACGTACAGCCGTTTGCACCGGTTACAGTCAGATTATAAGTACCGGCGTCGATCGTTGTCGGGTTTTGCGAGGTGGAGGTAAATGCTCCGGGGCCTGTCCAGGACCAGGAAACGTTACTGGCCTGCGTGTTGCCGACAAGGGTAATTGTTGGCAGCGTGCAGGTGATCGTATCACCTGTGGCGGTCGCACCAGGAGCCACATCATCGAGGTTTACGTTGGCGGTAGCCAAAGCGGTACATCCGTTCGCCGGATTGGTTACCGTCAGGATATACGATCCCGGGTCGCTCACGGTCGGGCTGGGCAAATTCGAGGTAAAGCTATTCGGGCCGGACCAAACCAGGGTTGCGCCGGGTGTGGTCGAGTTACCGCTAATCACCAGGGACGAAACGGTACAATCCAGCGTTCCGCCACTCGCCGAGGCGTTTGGAATATTGGCATCTGGCGCAACCGTTGCGGTAGCCGTTGTGGTGCAACCATTCGGACCGGTTACAGTCAGGATATAATCGCCGACTGTGTTCACCGTTTCTACCGGGAGGTTAGACATAAAGTTACCCGGTCCTGCCCAGTCGAAACTCGAGCCATTTGTAGTAGAAGCGCCGGTAATCGTAGTTGTACTGGAAGCGCAGGTAATGATGCCGCCGGTAGCAGAGGCATTTGGTACCGCGAAGTCGCCGGCTACAATGGCTGTTGCCGTATTGGTGCAGGTGTTAGGAGCCGTTACCGTCACGATGTATGAGCCTGTTAAGCTGGCTTGAGGATTTTGAACAGATGCGGTATAGCCAGCCGGCCCCGTCCAGGCGTAAGTGACAGAGGGCGTCGTAGAACCACCTCCGAGGGTGATCATCTGTGTGCCGCAGCTGACCGTGCCGCCGGTTGCGGAGGCATTTGGCAAGATGGTGTTACCGGTTACAGTGGTATTGGCTGTGCTGGTACAGCCGTTTGTGCCGGTTACCGTAACGGTATATAAACCGGCAGTATCGGCCTGAGGATTTTGCTGGTTGGATGTAAACGAAGGGCCCGACCAGGCATAGATTGAGCCTGGCGCCGGCGATGTGCCGTTCAGCGTTACCATAGGTGTGGTGCAACCGATGATACCGGTCACAGAAGCCGATGCGCCCGGAGGGGTATTATTCAGGGCGACGCTTGTAGTGGTGGTAGCCGTACAGTTATTGGCAGGATTCGTTACCGTTACTGTATAAGTACCTGATAATGAAACGGTGGGATTGAAAATATTGGAAGTGAACGAATTAGGTCCGGACCACACGTATGTTGCATTGCCCACGTTGGAGCTCGCCGTGATCTGTGTCGAAAGGGTCGCGCAGGTCAGGGTGCCGCCAGTCGCCGAGGCTGTTGGCGGGGTGGTATTACCAGTTACATTCGCCGTTGCGGAACTGGTGCAGCCATTGGTTTGGTTTGTAACGGTCACCGTATACATCCCGGACACCGTAACCGTCGGGTTGGGCGCATTGGAGGTGAAACTGTTCGGCCCGGTCCAAACATACGTCGGCGGGCTTGCATTTGTTGTCGTCGTCAATATGGTGGAGCTGGCGCCGCAGCCCAGGATGCCGTTGGTCACGGAAAGGGTTGGCGGCGTCGTATTGCCGGTGATGACAACGGTATCGGCTTTCGCACAGGTAACGCCACCGGCCGTTGCCGACACGTTTAATATGACCGTACCAGGTTGTGTCACAGTAAGGGTATTACCGACACCCAATATGTTCCCAGTCAGGTTTTTCCATATTTTGGTCCCGTTGGGCGTAGGGGTGGATGAAAGCAGGAGCGAAGTCGTTGCACAAGATAACACCGTATTCCCAAGAATTTCGGCAACCGGGTCCAGCACGAGAATAGAAAAGTTGATCGAACTGTCGCAACCCTGATACGAATCGCAAACCGTGGTGAAACTCCCTCCGTCGCAATAGCTCTGCCCGCAAATAGTGATGCAGGTACCTGCGCAAACAGTTTGTGGCGGCAAAAATTTAACGATGGGCGCTTTTATATTAACTTGTTGCCTGACAATACTGTCGCAACCGAGCCATGAGTCCAGGGTGGTTTGATACAAACCGGATGTTGATACCTGCGCGCCCCAGGGGGTTTCGTAAGGTACGTCTTCGGCGCAAATCGACACAGGCGGGATCGTAGTCGGTGGAATAGGGGTTACAATGATGTTTTTACAAACAATGGGGTTTGTTTGGTCGCATGAGTTGATCGCTGTCACACAAAGTTGGCCGTTGTTTGGGCCGATGGTTACGGTTACTACGTTTCCTCCAGGTGCATTCACCGTCAGGGGAGAGCCTTGTCCATTGATCAGATATCCTGAAGGAGCAGTCCAGATGTAAGCGCCTGCGCCGGTAACAACCGGCGTCGAATAGACGACCACAGCGCCCGGACAAACGTTGGTCGGGCCGGAAATGGCCCCGATGGTGCCCACCGGCGGCGCAATTACGGCATTCGGGGGGGCTACGCTGATGGTGAAATCACATTGGTCGCCCGCGTATCCGTCAATGAGCAGAAAATAATTGACCCCGGGCGTGAGCGCAACCGAGATGGAAACGGGATTGCCCGCGCAACCCGCGCAACCGCCGTTACAACCATTGGGAACGGGCACGCCGTTGCAATCATCATAAAGGGCGATTTGCACGCCATTGCCTATGACACAGTTGCTTGCTGTTGCCGTAAAAGTTGCCGACGAAGCGCCGGCTATAAAGCCCAACCACTGCTCATTTTCAATTGTTCCACAGAAGCCGCCAGCAAAACCGCCAGTATAACCTGCCGTGGTACCTGAATAACCATTGAAATTGCAGTAAATGCAAGCAGTAGCACAATCATCGGCTGCAGGTTCGTTGTTTGATGGACATGGGTCGGGGACCTGCGCTTTCAATTGTAAAGCTGCCAGGAATAGTAATGACAGTAAGAGTAATTTTTTTACCATGGAAACAGGTATGTTTATGTTGTTCACAAAAAAAATGCAAAGGAAAAAAGAATTTTATTTCGATTTCTCCTTTGCGGACCTTTTTAACCTATCAAAATTTTATATTCAATCAACGGAAAACGGTGACGTCTCCTTTAAATACAATTTTTTCGCCATCTATGAAACGCACTACAGCGTAGTAAACATAGACGCCCGGCGCTGCCTGCGCTCCCTTGAATTTGCCGTCCCAACCCTTGGAAGGATCATTTGGCTTAAAATCTAAGGTTTCAAATATCTTCTCTCCCCAGCGATCAAAAATCTGGAACGATTCAATATTGTCAACATCTCTCCCGCCGAAAACAACAACTTTATCGTTAAAATCACTGCCTGGTTTTATGATGTTTGGGATGAACACATTCCGCATTTGATCCACAATCACCAAAACCCGATCGTTTGTGGAACAGCCGTTGGTATCAACCACATGGACCCTGATCTCCTTTGATTCCAATGGTAAAAAATGCTGCATGTTCGTTCCCGCACGGGCCGTATCCAGAAGTGGATTCCAGGTAATCGTATCCAGCGCATTCAAGGCTACCGACACAATTGCTTCAAGATACACCGAGTCGCCTAACGCTGCTTGGACAGTAGCGCCTAGTTCAATTATTAATTGCGGGGGCTGATCAACGAGCATTGTATCTGAAGTCCATTCGCAGCCATTGGCATCCAAAATCGAAACCGTATAGTTCCCGGGCTCCAGCGGATAAAACACCGATTGCGACGAAAATGGGCCGCCATTTAAAGCAAAAAGTAAAGGTTGGTGCGTACTCGTTACCGAGTCAACTGATATTTTTCCGTTTTTATCGCCGAAACAGCGAACGTCGTTTACCGTAATTATTTCCCCGACCGGTAATTCATTGTCTAAAACAACCGTGGCTGCATCAATACTGGTACAGCCAGCCGAACTCGTCACCAACAGCGTATAATCGCCTGCAATAGCGGTAAAAATATCTGGCGTATTGCCGGTAGATGCGCCGTTAACAGACCAATCATACGTGTAACCCAGTCCTGAACTCGTTCCCGGACCCCCTAAGGAAACTGCGACCTGGTTGCAATTGATTACTTTATCTTCACCTGCATCCGCCACTGGAAGCGCCTGCAACACCACGCTCACGGTTTCTTCATCGTTCGGGCAGGGTGCTGAAGCCGGCATGAAATACCGGAATAAATAGGTTCCTGCCGCTTGTCCGCCGGTATTAAAAGTCCCGGTATTCGGGTTAAAGGCGCCCGGCGATGAAGGCGCAACGGACACCTCCGACCACTGCCCGCCAAAGTCTGCGCCGTTCAAAAGGTTGACCAATTGAACCGGCAAAGCGGTCCCCGCACAAAGTTCAAGCGGCTCATTGGCCAAACCGGCCGTTACGGGTTGATTGACCGTAACCGTAACAGATTCGCTCAATGGGCTGGAACAAGTGGGATTGGTGCCGTCTGAAACAGACAGGAGCGTATAAGTCGTGCTAAGCGTAGGTGTAACCGTCAAACTGGCGGTTTGTTGATTTGCAATGATAAATGTATTGGTGTTCGCCGATCCATTCGAGTACGTGATCGCTAGTGGGTAGACCCCGGTCCCGCCGAAAATCAGCGGTGTTGAACTGCCGTTACAAATGGTGGCATCACCGCTGATCGTGGCGTCGGGCAGCGGCTTCCATTGCACCGGTGTGCCGGGGCTTACGCTCAGGCAAGGATCGTTGATGTCTAAAGAACCGGAGAGGGTATTGCCGGCAATCGCTGAAATGTAGTATGTGACGCCCGTTTGCAAGCCCGCTCCGAACGTAAATGTCGGCTGGCTATTGGTGGCATACACGGTTCCTACGGTACTTCCGGACTGGTTGTGGAGGATAAACTGAAGGATGTCGTCGGTATCTAAGTTGGCGTCGTTGTTCCATGTTGCCGTTGCCGGAACATCAGCACAAAATATCAGTGGGCTGTTCAGCATAGAGCCCGCGTCGGTGGCGCAATTGCAATTTTCAATACCGGTAACAGTCGGACTAATGCAACCGTTGGCGTCTGTGACCGTAAAGCTATACGTTGTATTGTTGGCTATCTGGTTAGACGTAAATGTGTTGCCGCTGAAACTGCCGCTCAGCCCTGCCACCTGATAGGGGGCTACGCCGCCAGCAGCCGTGAAACTGACGGTATATTGGGTATTCGTTCCGTTGCACAACTCGTTGATAGCATTCACTGCGGGCGATTCCAGGAAATCTATGCTTACATCGTCCGAGCTGCTGCACGTGCTGTTCGTTTCGGTCCAACGGAAAACATAGTTGCCGAAACTGGTAACGGTCACAGCAGTGGATGGGTCGCTGTCAATATTGAAGGATGCGGTACCAGGGCCTGATACGAAACTCCAGGACCCGGGGAAACTGCTGTTTACCGCTTGTAAATCAATAGTTTGTCCACAAATAACATCTGCAATGCCTGCATTGGGTGTAGGATTTTGCAGAAAGACCACGGGTTGCCCCTGGGCGACCGAAAAACAGGGGTCGGCCGGATCCGGCAGGCCGTTCAGGTTGTTACCGGCAACCAGCGACACATAATAGGTGTTGCCGAAGGTCATGCCCGGCAGGAAGGAAAACACGCCACTTGTATTTTGATCCAATACCGTACCGAGCGAGGTGCCGGAACTGGTATGCAGGATATAAGAAATCGTGTCGTTTGCGTCTAAGTTCTCGCCGCCGAGGTGAATGGTCGTCACACTTCCTCCCTCGCAGGTCGCCAAGGGTTGAAGGTTCATTTGGCCGGCATTTGTGGCGCAATTACAATTGAAAGAGCCGCTGATGTTCGGAGAAACGCATCCGTTCGCATCGGTGATGACGTAGTTGTAGACCACTCCATTTAGTAAAAATGGCGAGACGAAACTGGCTCCGGCCACAGGAACGCCTCCGACGCTATAAGGCGCTGCGCCGCCGGAAATGGGAATCGTAACCGAATAATTTTCGTTGGCGCCGTCGCAGGCAGACGTAATGGCGCCGGCTGATGGCAATTCGTTAAAGGTCAAGTCCACGTTGTCTAACCCGGTGCAGCCATTGTTATTGAGCGTCCAGGCAAGCGTGTATGTGCCGAAAATAGTCACAGTCGCATCCGTGGTCGAACTTTGCGCATTGGCAAAATTCAGCGTGCCGCCCACCGGCGCACTGACCAGCGACCAGGTTCCTGCCCCGGTACCGCTGCCGCTCACCGGAATGACCAGCCCGCAGGCTGCAGCATCCGTTCCGGCATCGGCTACCGGATTTGCGTAAAAGATCACCGGCTGACCTTGTGATACTGACAAACAGGGATCGGCGGGGTCCGGGAAACCACTCAGGTTGTTGCCGGCTACATACGATATGTAATAGGTGGTACCGTACACCATTCCAGCTTGAAAACTAAATGTTCCGTTTGTATTCTGCCCAAATACGGTCCCCAGGGATTGACCGGAATTGCTGTGCAACACGTACGAAAATACGTCGTTCGCATCCAGGTTTTGTCCCCCCAGGTGTTGGGCGCTCAATGTACCGCCTTGACAGGTGGTCACAGCAGAAAGGCTCATCTGACCGGCGTTGGTGGAACAGTTGCAGTTAATTAATCCGCTTACGGCAGCAGATGCGCAACCATTGGCGTCGGTGATCACATAGGAATATGGTTGGCCGCTTGGAACCAGGCTGGACGTAAACGAGCTGTCGATCACTGTTCCTCCGGGGATAGAAAATGGCCCCGTACCGTTGGTCACGGTAAAAGATATGGTGTAATTTTGATTGGCCCCGTCGCAGGCAGGCGTGATCTGGCCGGCAAGTGGCGAGGCATTGAAATCAACATCTACGGAGTCGGAATCAACGCATCCGCTGTTGGTTTCCGTCCAGAGGAAAGTATATGGCCCATTTTGGGTGACCGTAATTGTGGTAGACGGGCTGCCAGCGTTGGCAAAACTGGCCGTACCAGGTCCGGAAAATATAGACCAGTTGCCCGAACTGCCGGCCACGCTGCTAGTCGCAGAAACGGTGAATGCGGTTCCGCATACTGCGCCGTCGACTCCTGCATTGGCAAGCGGTTGCGCGCTGACGGCAACCGGGAAACAATCTTGAGGGCCGGCGCCGCAACCGCTGTTTGCGGCCACGCATACGTTGCCGCCTGGAGCGGCGCTCCAGTTGACCGTAATGGATGTTGTATTTTGTCCGGAAACGATCGCGCCGCCGGCTGGAACGGTCCAGGTATATCCATTTGCACCGGTAACGGAGGGGATGGTATAAGTTCCGCTTGTGCCGACGCAGATATTGGCGTTCCCACTGATATTGGGTAATGCCGGTGGAACACCTAAGATCACGTTCAGGCAATTTTGCACGCTGGCTCCACAGATGTTATCTGATGCAACGCACACAATACCGCTGGTAGCCGCAGCATCCCAGGTAATCTGAATACTGGTTGTACCATTTCCACTGCTGATGGTACCGCCTGTAACCTGCCAGCTGTAATTCGTAGCCCCGGCGATGGCAGAAACGGTGTAGGTACCGCTTGAACCGGCACAGGCCGTTGTATTGCCGCTCACGGTTGGCGTGGCAGGTATAGCGTTGATGGTAACTGGCAAACACAGTTGCGGACTGGACCCGCAACTGTTGTCGGCGGTCACGCATACGTTTCCACTGCTTGAACTGCCCCAGTTCACACTGATCTGATTCGTTCCCTGCCCCGATAGGATGGTACCGGCAGGCGCCACGTTCCATGTGTACGAAGCGGCATTGGATACCGGAGGAATACTGTAGGATTGCGTACTGTTTGCGCAGACGAGTGCAGGACCCTGCGGCTGTGTGGCGACGGGTATAGCCGTTACCGTAACAGCCAGACAAGCCGGCGCACTGTTGCCGCAGGCGCTGTTGGAAACTGCACAAACATTGCCTCCGTTGACTGAGCCCCAAGTCACAGTGATCATTTGGGTATTCTGGCCCGAAGTGATCGTTACGCCCGCAGGAACCGTCCACGTATAAGAGGATGCCCCTGCCACCGGAGCGAGGGAAAAAGTGGTTGATTGTCCGACACAAAGGGTATTGTCTCCGGTGATAACCGGCGGATTGGGCGGGGTCTGGTTGGCGGTGACCGTTACGCTGGTCGAGTCGCAGCAGGTGGTGCCAGCCAGCGTGCGGCATACGCGCAGTTGGTAATCACCCGGGGCGTTGACGGTAGCGTTGATGCCCGTCGTAGAGCCCGAAATATTCCCGCCGTTGCTGGCCGTCCAATGATACACCGTTCCGACACCCGTTGTCGATCCGGCTCCTTGTAAAACAACAGAAGGTTGCACGCAGGTAATAACAGGGATCGGCTGCTGGATATTTGCCAGGATACTCATTTCTGTCAATGTCAGGAAGATGGTACTGTCACATCCAACGGAATTGGTGAGGGTTGCTTGGAACGCCCCGGGCCCGCAGGCGCCAGGGAAAGCCGGGTTTTGCGAACAACCGCCCTGGCAAATGACTTCACTAAGAATTTTGATCGAGGGCTGATTGACGGTGAGGTACAGCGTAGCCGTGTAAGGGCAGCCGTTTTGAAGTAAATTTCGGACGTAAGTGCCTGTATTACAGTAAGTAAGTCCATAAAATAATTCGCAGCTCGGCGCGCAAAGTTCCACGGTTTCGTCTACATCGGGTGGCGCTGCGAAGATGACGACATTGACGCAGTTGGGCGTGATCTTTCCGCAAAACGGGGGCTGCGTAGAGTTTAGCTGGGTACTCAGTTGCGCAACAGTCAGGGTGCCGTTGGGTGCCGGGATGTCGGGTTCGTCTGTCGTAAGGTACGACATACCGCAAACCGTGTAAGTACCGGGCGGATAGGAAGAAAGGTCAGGGCTGGGTTCAAATGCCTGAATCACCCCGCCTGGGCCGCCGATAACATACGTATAGCTGTATTCTGAAACGGGAGGCGCCGTGTTCGGCGAAACATAAGTAGGCGGCAGGTTCAGGTTTAGCGATGCACTGCCTTCACAGGCGGATACGTCGGGTTGAGTAAGGTTACCCGCATTGGCTGCACAAGTAAAACAGTTAATTCCACTTGGGTCGCAGAAAATGATCTCGTAATCGTAAAAATTGCCCACGTCGATTGCCTGTCCGTCAACGACCGTGAGGGTCCATAAGCCGTTTACCGGTCCGGTGAGATTTTGCAAACAGCCGGCAAAGGGGTAGTAAGTGCCGGTATAGTTCCCAAACAAACCCCAGGGCTGGTTATTATTCCATTGATTGCTAAAACCAGGGTCAGGCGTTACCGGATCGCCGCAGGGAAGGAACGTAACGTCCCAGGTCGTGAAATCAGTTGGGCCCCATAAACCGATCGGACCGACTAAAGTGACGGATTGGCCGGAAGGCGAAGTGATCGTGATAGACAAATCCCCCAGATACTCGTGGTCGAAGTTCAAACGAATCCCACAAACTCCCTGTCCGTTTTGTCCGAGCGTCGGATTGGTGGCGTTTTCTACCTGAATAAAAAAATTCCCGGTAAAGCCGTCAGGCATGAATTGGGGACAGTTCGTGCAACCACAACCGCCGCCTTGCGCCAAAAGATTGGACGCCAGGAAGAACAGAGAAGCAGAAAAAAATAAAAGTCGAAATCGTTTTTGAAAGGAGGTGCAAGATTGTAGAGGCTGTGGCATTTGCACTTTATTTTGTTGACAGTAATTTGTGCAATACAAACATCTGTAAACGGGCTAAAAAAATGAGAATTCCAATAAAAATTTGGAGTGTTTGCTTTATTAATGACGGACCAAGTAACGGAAAATTTTTGTTAAAAATGTACTTGTCGCTACGCTTTAACGTCTGCAATATTTTGCCTGTGTTATTTTTGCATTATTTAACCGACAAGCACTAACTTTCATTTGAAGGGATATTTAATCTGCAAGATGAGCGCACGCCGCCGGACGCTGCCTGTTCTGTTCATATTTTTTTACTTCGGCCTTTTAAGGGCGCAGGATGCGGCGCATGTGCCGGGAGAATTCCTGGTCCGTCTTTTTCCTGGCTACCATCCGGCAGCCCTGGTACAGGAATATCGTACATTGTCTCAAACCGGCGCCTCCTTAGACGTGGTAAAACAAGTGTCCACCTTTCTGAACGTGTGGCAGTTACGTATCCATACGTCCGGAAACGACGATACGGAAAAAGCGACCTTAGCATGGCTGAGAAGCCGGGATCCCGTGCTTGCCGCACAGTTCAACCATATCCTCGAGCTCCGGCAAGATTCCGCTTACCCACCGAACCTCTTACCCGACGACCCCCTTTTCCCACAGCAATGGCAATTTATCAATACCGGCGCCAATAACGGCTTATTCGATGCCGATCTCGATGCCGAACAAGCCTGGGAGATCACGACCGGCGGGCTAACCCCGGCAGGCGACACCATAGTAGTAGCCGTTATCGACGGAGGTTTGAATTACAGCCACCCCGATTTGGCTGCTAATTCTTGGCGCAACTGGGGTGAAGTCCCCGACGACGGGCTCGACAACGACAATAACGGATATATCGATGATTTCAGGGGGTGGAACACAGCGACTGGAACGGACCAGATCGAAGGGCAAAGTACAGCTCATGGCACCCCGGTCAGCAGCATCATCGGCGCTGTTGGCGACAACGGCATCGGGGTAAGCGGCGTTAACTGGAACGTCAAAGTACTCTTCGTTTCGGGCAGTGGCACCGAGGATAACATATTGTCTGCCTATGATTATATATGGCAAACCCGGCAGCGGTATAATATTACGCACGGCGTTACCGGCGCATTTGTTGTGGCGATCAACTGCTCCTGGGGTATCAATTACGGTCAACCGGCCGATTCGCCCCTTTGGTGCGCCGCTTTCGACGCCCTGGGCGAAGCGGGTATCATCAGTGTCGCGGCGACCGCCAATATTCCCGTGAACGTGGATGAGGTGGGCGACCTGCCTACCGCCTGTCCCAGCGATTACCTGATCGCAGTGACCAGCCTGAACAAATCCGATGAAAAATCGCCGAATGCAGCCTGGGGTAACGAGCACATCGACCTGGGCGCATACGGTCAGGGTATATTTACAGCCGGATCAGGTAATACGTACGGGTTTTACGACGGTACTTCTTTTGCAGCGCCGCATGTAGCCGGTATGGTAGGCCTTTTGTATGCGTCGCCTTGCCCGGGGCTGATTGCACTGGCTAAAACCCAACCGGGATCGGCAGCGCTTTGGGCTAAAAGTATGATTCTCGCAGGCGCCACATCCACCCCCAGCATGGCTGGTTTGACAGCCACGGGCGGACGTCTAAATTTGTTCAATCCGCTTCAAAGTTATCAAGACCAGTGCAGCCCATGTCAGGCGCCGTTTGCACTCCTGGCTACGGATATTACCGATGTTTCTACCGTACTGAAATGGTTAGAAACTCCTGATTTTCAAACGATTCAACTGCGATACCGCAAAATAGGCGAGGGTTGGACGGTAATTGAAAATGCAAGCGCTCCTTATTTATTAGACGGTTTGTCTGCCTGTACGGGATATGAATTTTCCACCTCCGCCGTTTGTAGCTTCGGCGTTTCCAGCGGTTGGTCCGACCCGTTCTTATTCAAAACCGAGGGGTGTTGCATACCTCCTGCGCAGGTATGGGCCAATGCTATCAGCGATACTGATGTGTCGCTTGCGTGGACGCCGGTCTTTGCTGCCCAAAAATACGTCCTGCGCATACAGCCGGCGACGGGCGGTATATGGCAGTTATTCGAATCGGCAAGCCCCGGCCTGATGCTGGAAGGGCTTAATCCCTGCATGTACTACATCGTTCAGGTTAAAACATTGTGCGGGAGTAATACGACGGGTTTTTCCAATACGTTTATGTTCACGACCAGCGGTTGCGGGGCATGTCTGGAAGCTGCTTATTGTAGCGCCGGCGCGCAGCAGGCATGGGCGGAATGGATCGCCAAGGTGGAGACCGGCGACTGGGTGCTTTCGACGACAGGCGCTTCGGGGGGAGGGTACCAGAATTTTACCGGGGAGCAGGTGGTTGTTCCGGTTTTTCATGCACTGGGATGGTATCCCACGACCGTGACGCCCGGTTTTTCCGGAAGTCCGCACAAACAATATGTCCGTATTTTTATCGATTACAACGCCGACGGTATTTTTTCCAGCGATGAATTGGCCTTTGACCCCGGTTTTGCCCACGACGGGCCGGTATCCGTTAATATGCTGATACCCGAAGTCATTACCCCCGGGCTCACACGGATGCGGGTCCTGATGAAAACAACCAATGTAGCCGACCAGGCTCCTGAGGCCTGCGAACACTTTTCTTTCGGGCAGGTGGAAGACTACTGCGTGTTGCTCGACCCGCTTGTCATAACGTCCCTTACGGCCTCGCCCGTGGTGCCCGTTTTACAGATTTGGCCGCAACCGGCTGTGCACACCCTTCATATTGTTCTTTCCGGCCCGGAAGCGAATCCGGTTTTGCTGGAAATATGGGATATGTCCGGCCGTTTAATGCTCTCCGGGCAGCATGTACTACCAGCACAGATGGATATAAGTAATTGGCCGGCGGGACTTTACATGGTTCGTGTAGTCAGCGGGGGGAAAGTTTGGGCCGGGCGCTGTAGTAAACAGTAGCGCTTGGGGTGTCAAAAGGTTAATTGTGGTTTTCTCTGGTCAGTAACTATCCAAAAATGGGAGTATATTTTGTAGAATTAAAATTTTAGAAATTATTTACCGAAATTTTAAATTAAACGAAATATACCCTCATTTTGGGATAGGTACTGGCCCGATAAAATTGAGATGTTGACTTTTGACACAAGCCCCACTGCAACCGCCTCAGTGTTCATGCCCGATTATGCCCCGCTGGTCGGGGATGGTGATCGTGACTTCGGCATTTTCGGTGAGGATGATGCATTGGCAGCCCAGACGGCTTTCAATGCGGGGGTTGATGGCTCGATCAATAAAATCTTCTTCTTTATCAGAGATTTCTTCTAAAAATTCCTCGCCTTTTTCCACGTAGACGTGGCAGGTGGAACAAGCGCATACCCCGCCGCAGTTGTGGTTCAGATGGACGTGGTATTCTTCCGTAATTTCCAGGATGGACAGATCCACAAACTTGCCGGTCACGGTTTTCGCCGGGACCGAGCTATCTTCAAATAAAAACTTTACCGTAGCCATGAGTTGTTGAAAAGGAGCGCAAAGGTAACAATTAGTTCGGTTTAGAGGGGTTTAGAAAAAGGCTGTCCCATAAGTAGGTTTAGAAAAGTTTAGGGGGGGGAGCCGGTTTATAAAAAATACTCATTTCATTGAAAATCAATGATTTGAGGATAACGCTCTAAACCTTCTAAACTTTTTAAACCATCTAAACCTACTTATGAGACAGCCTCTTTCTACTAAACCTCAACGATGAACAAAAGTTTTCAATCATCTTTCGACAAAAAAATACATCCTCGTTTTTCCTCGTTTTTCAGGCTAAAATTCTACCGCGAGTTCCTGCACCAACTGTCCGTTTTTCCGCTCTAAACGCACGAAGTATTTTCCAGGATCCAAGTTCCAGACCTCCAGGCGCAGGCTGCTGCGGTGTTCGCCGGCCTTGTTGGGCTCATCCTTGCGCAATACCTTGATTACCTTGTTGTTCGCATCATACAAAGTCAGGGAAAGCGTCTGGTCTTTATCGAGTGTATACCGGAAATTGCTTTCTACAATCATGGCTTTTCCCAAGTCGGCGCGCTCGCCTGGCACTTCGCGGCTTTCGTATTTAACATGGTACCCGGGCGGTTCTTTGCCAAGCAAACCGGCAGTAAACTTCAGGAGCTCTGCATCGCCAATGCCGCTTAGACTCAGGCCGCTGGTCAGGCACCACACCGCCGATTGCGCGCCGGCCTGTTCTAATTTACCTTTTTCAACCATGAATTTGAGCAGTTGGCACACCTTTTCGGGCGCCATGGCGGCGCTGGAAAAACGCGTACCTGCCATGGGTGAGCGGTCGCCTGCCTGGGTGCAAAAAGTTCTGAGTGCGGCTTCGGCGGGCGTTTTTACCAACAGGGCCATAGATCGCTCTTCGGCCACCACGAGGGTTTGCATGGTAGAATCGGTTGGCTCCATGAGCTGCCCCTGCGGAATGCGCAGGCGCAAAAACTTACCGCTGAGGTTGCGGCATGTGATGGTTAAACTTTCGCCTTCGTGGCCTCCGGTGGATGCTACCGTCACGGATACGAGTTTTTGTTGGAGGGCTTCTTTCAGGTCATAGTTGGTTTTGGGGTCGGCTTGTTTTTTAGCGGCGGCTTTTTGACCGTAAGCGAGGATGCTGAGCAGCAGCAAGCAGGGTAGTAAAAGGCGTTTTTTCATACATTACAGGATGTTTTCTGTTCAAACGCCCTGTTGGAAGATTTCGTAGGCAAAGGAAGGATTTTAATTTTTGAGAAGACATGAGTCGCCCGAACACCCTTCAACCAGCCTGCACCAAAAACTTATTCTTCTTCCCGTTCTCTACCATGATAAAGCGCCCATGCAACAAATCCGCCGGGCCAACCACCGCATCCAGGGCGCTGATTTTCTGCTTGTTAATGGAAATCCCATTGTTTTGAATGGCCTTTTTCGCTTCGCTTCGGCTGCTCAGGATACCGGTGGCATCGGACAGAAAATCGAGGATATTGATCTGCCCCTGCACCGTC
>Ga0335394_10003196_pt1 | contig 18559 bp, 18 predicted proteins | sample MAT03_FD_205741 | JGI IMG/M metagenome (GOLD analysis project Ga0335394, IMG submission 205741) | Freshwater microbial communities from Lake Fryxell liftoff mats and glacier meltwater in Antarctica - MAT-03 (spades assembly) (version 2) ... | reverse complement strand
AAAGGTAATTTTAATCCCGGTCTGTATTATTAAAAAGGACAATGATGGACGAAAAAGTTTTATCTGACGATTCTCATACTATTGAGACACCATCTCATTTATAGTTATTCCAAACTCATACGCCGCAGATATGAAATGCTTAAATTTTACTATACTAGAACAGGTGCCTACTTGATGACTTATAGCAAGATTAATAAGCTGGCCTAATGAATACCAACTTAATTTTTCAGTTTGACAGGCTAAGTAACATATTTGATTAGCAGATAATTCATGGGTTACGTCTTCCAATAGGTGCTGAAATAATATGTATTTTGCAATCGCACTCGGATTGCGCTTAGTTCGATAATCTATTCTTGTTTTTGTATAATAACCAGAGCCGCAAGAAATTTTTTGAAGATATTTCTGATCTTCGGGCAGCTCTTTCATTTCGATTGATGAAATAATCATAGGCGGCCTTTGCTCCATTGGAAAAATTATTTGTCTAATATCGAACGGTGATTCAATTAATTTTGGTGCGCCAAGAGCTAATGATGTTGTTATCATAAATCGCTTAGCTTTTTTTAAAAGTTGTTCGTATAAAGCAATAATTAAATGCTTTTCGGTTACAGCTGAATCTTCTAATTTCGCTATATCGCAAGCATTAGATACTGCTCTCTCGATTTCTTGTCCTGTAAAATTATCCTCTGCAAAATATGCAAGCATTAAGCAAATATCTTGCAAACTAAAATAATTACATTCAATATCTTCATCCCTTAAATAATAGTCAAATAATGCAGTCCGTATACACAGATCAGCAAAATTAATTGTTTGATCATAATATAATCCGGCATATATATCGGCAACTGTGCATGAACAATCATTACGCTTATAAATATCTACAATATGCGCAACAACAGATTTGATATCATTTACAGAAAAACGATCTGTTTTTCTTGCCAAAAATGCCAAATTTATTGGTTCGGGAACAAAACCTGCTTGATGAAAAAAATAATTAAATAACGACAATCTTGTAGCCAAATTGGGCAAAATGGTACAAGGATCTTCTTCCATAGAAAAAGAAGAATTAGCAAACCAAAGCACCGCTATATAGATAAATAAGCCTTTTTTAATCATTTTTTCTCACTAGGTAAAATATTACTACACAAGAAGCATATCATATAAAAGCATGCTTTAACTCTTAGCTTCCAACACTTTTTATAAAAACAAATCTTAGAGCACGCCAATAATTTTCAATAAGCTTGATAAAGGCCGTGTATGCAAAGCAATTATTTCAAGTAATCTAATTAATTTTTGTTGAAATTTCTTAACCTCTTTGAGAAAAATAATTTGAAATGACCAAACATAATTCAAAGAAAAGCTTGTAATTATAGTGAAAATTCTTGTTAAGTTAACGACATTGGGGGCAACCCACCGCCACGGTGGCAAACTCCACACAAATTAGAAAGTGAGATGTCGAACCAAAAACATCTAAATAACTTCTTGAATATACCTTAGACTAACTTGATCTTTCTCAGATACAAATGATAAGCCTACCAGCACAACCAATTTTCCTTTGTGCAAAAAGCGTTCATAATAACCACGCTCTTTAATTTGGGCTAACGCCATCTCTGGTTTAACATTTATTTTTAGCTCGAAAATAAAAATATGTGTGGTTGTACATACTACAAGATCAATTCTACCTTTATTGGTCATTATTTCTGATTGAGCTTCAAGTGATAATAAGCTTAACAAGAATTGAAATAGAGTATGGTAATAATCTTCTCGCTGGATCAAATTATATGGTATGTGAGCCAATAATGTCTGCAATATAGAACAAAATTTCTCAATATTATTAGTGTTTAAAGCGTATATCAATTGAGAGCCTAAAGTATCAATAACGCTGCTGGAGGACCCAGAAAGAGCTGCTATTAAAAACTTAGTAAATGACAGCTCAACTTCGTAATTGGGAAAATTAAGTTTAAATTTGCCCGTAATTTCATTATAACTTGCAATGGTCAAATATCCTGTTTGAAACAATAGCGGAATTAAGGGGATATTGTTAATTTCAAAATTTCCTAACCCATCAGAGCCAAATTCTTTCTGATCTATTTTTTCAATTCCTGTATATTGGTTTTTAATAAGATGAATAAGAAACGTAGGAGTTCCAGATTGGTACCAATAATTCTCAAATTTTTTTTTATTTAAACTATAAAGAAGGGAAAACGGATTATACACATAAACATTCTTATCTGAAAATCTATAGCCATTGTACCATTTTTTAAGATCTGCCATAAGCTCTGAAACTGTTTTTTCTTTATCTTTCGCCAAATCTTGGAGATATTGAAAAAAATATTCCTCAATTTCCTTCTGCGTATAGCCTAATAACTGAGCTGCTTTTGGATCTAAGGTGAGATCATCAAGATTATTCATACCTGAAAAAAGAGAGGTCTTAGAAAATCGGCTAACACCCGTTACAAAAAATGCACGCAAATGTGCATCTAATCCTTTAATTACATCATAAAAGTTTTTTAATACATCTCTTTGCTTATCCGCTTCCACAGTGTTTTTTATATGATCAAGAATAGGCTTATCGTATTCATCTACTAAAATTACTACTTTGTTTTTTTTGGAAAGTTCAACAACTAAAGTTTCAAGAATACTACCGAGCGTGGGATCCTGCGATATGTCAATAGTATGCTCATGAGCAATTTTTTCTAGTTTTCGAACAATAGCAATTTGCAATTCTTCTGACGTTCTATGGTCAATTACAGAAAAATCTAAATGAATTACCGGATATTGTTGCCAATCGTAATCACTGGATCCTATCCATAAATTTTCAAATAATTTTCTATTGCCAAGAAAAAGCTCCTTAAGAGTGGATATTAATAATGATTTTCCGAATCTACGCGGACGCGATAAAAAATAATAATGGCTTATGCCTTGAAATAAATTATAAATATATTCGGTTTTATCTATATATATATAATTACCCTCAATCATTTTTTCCAAGGTACTTACATGAATTGATAAACCCTTTTTTATCATTTTTTTCTCGCCATAAAAATAGTAATACAAAAAAAGCATACCATAGAAAAGTATATTTTAGTCAACATCATTAAAATTACTCTTTATCCATTTCTACTCATTAATAAGCTGGTAACTTCTTCTCGCTTAACTCTTGAAACTGATACAAGATTTATACTACAGTTTTTCAAAACTATACCCCTAATAAGTTGTTCATGAAAAACATACCTAGCATTCTGTTAACTACTTTCCTGATTATAGTATTATTCTCCGACTCTTTCTCAGAAGAAAGAATGCCGACAGAGCCTCATACAAACTCAACTCATCCGTTAAGCTTGCCCATTACCGGTTTCTGCGTTAAAGGTTTTGAAGATTTCGATAAAAAACTGGTTAAGTATTTAACTGCGCGCGGATTCAGCGGCGCAACCCTAGCCATAATAAAAGATGGAAAATTCTTGGTAAAGCGCGGCTATGGCTGGTCCAATAAAAATACAACTAAACCTATGCTTCCTGATGACTTTTTACGTATTGCTAGTTTGACCAAAATAGTTACAGCAATCGCCATAAAGCATTTGATTCAAAACAAGAAAATAACATACGAAACAAAAGCAATAGATTTTTTAGGGGGCACGCAAACTATTTTAGATCCTGATATCAATAAAATAACCATAGCTAATTTACTATTTCATCAAGGCGGTTGGAATACTGACCGAACCTTAGATCCGTTGCTTTCACTCGACATGGTAACAAGCAAATTAAAAAAAAATGCATCTGATCTTATGCCCAATGATATCTTGAAATACGCCTTAGAAAATACAAAGCTTGATTTTATGCCGGCAACAAATACCAAATATAGTAATTTGGGATTCACCTTACTCGGAAGAATCATCGAAAAAGCATCGAAAACAAGTTACCTGAATTTTATTAATTCGATAATTTGCAAACCCTTGAACGCCCAGATTGAAATTGGACCTTCAAAATTATCACACAAAAGTTCATCCGAAATAGAATTTTACAAATCAAATGATCTCACCTTGGATAATGATTCAATCTCATTGAAAGCTGCCGATTCAACATTTGGCCTTATTACTTCGGCACCCAATTTATGCAAAATACTTGATAAGTACTGGATTGATGGGGACAAAAGAACCACCGGAGAGCAACGACAACTTTTAAAAACTGGCACATTGCCCGGCACCACCGCATTAGCTCGACAACGATATAGTGGCGCTTCCATTGTCGTCCTCATCAACAGTAGAGATAACAATAATCCTGAAATGGATAATAACAAATTAAAGCAGCTTATAGACAACTTGGCTAATAAATGTGGCATTTAACTCATTGTAACAGTTGCTCAGGTTAGACTGCCTTCATTCGTTTCCTGTATGATAGTTTAATTTAAATACGAATGGATTTTTTCGTCATAATTGGTAAAATTAAATCAGACTGCAAATAGTAAGATCCTATCAACAGGAATGCCTGATAAATGAGCAAAATTATACTTTATTACAAATACATCACTATCGCTGACCCAGAAGCCATGGTAAAATGGCAACGAGAGCTTTGTCAAAACCTCGGCCTTATGGGACGCATTCTTATTGCAAAAGAAGGTATAAATGGTACTTTAGGTGGCACCCAAGAGGCCATTGAGCAGTACAAGTCTACAATGTCTAATCATGAACTTTTTGCAAATATAGACTTCAAGGAAAGTGAAGGAAGCGACAAGCATTTTCCAAAATTAAAGGTCATACTAAAAAATGAAATAGTTAAGCTAGGACTGGATCCAGAACTTATTAAGGCTGAAGACGGAGGTATACATTTAACACCAGAACAGGTGCATGAATTTATACAATCCAATCTTAATAATGATGACCTAATTTTGCTTGACGCACGCAATGACTATGAATCTCGTATCGGTACTTTTGTTGACGCGGTAACCTGCAACACAAGAACATTTAGAGAATTTCCTCACTATATCGATCAAAATGCGGAGACATTTAAAGGCAAAAAAGTCGTAATGTTTTGTACCGGTGGCGTTCGCTGTGAAAGAGCATCTGCGTACTTAAAGTCAAAAAATGTCGCTGATGAAGTGTATCAGATTAAAGGCGGCATTCATAAATACATAGAAGCTTATCCAGATGGTTTTTTTAGAGGTAAAAATTATGTATTTGACGGTAGAATAGCAACCCCGGTCACCAATGATATCTTGGCTCAATGTGAGCATTGCCAAATTACTTATGATGACTATACAAACTGCTTTAACGCTGAGTGCAATAGACAGATCATAGTATGTCCTCAATGTATAGAACTGTATCACAACACCTGTAGCGAAATGTGCAAGGAACTTGCACTCAATCTAAAAGTTAACGTTCGTAAAAAAGCTAGATAAGTTGAACTGGAGAAAAGTTTTAACACCTAGATACACTACATCACCAACTCTTCGTACAACTAGATCTACTTATTAACGAATCAGCCCAATTAAAAAATAAATGGACAATTCAAAAAGAATGTAGGTTATTATGTTAAAAAACTTTATATCATTAATGTTTTTGTTGATGATTAGCTCAATAAGTCAAAGTATGGAAGAATCTGATACTCCAAGTCCATCCATTGCGGAGGAGTATGAAGAAACAGGCAGGCACGAGCTCACGGTTCTGATAAGAACGTCTAGTCTAAAAAAACAAGTCGCTATAAAAATTGCAAAGTTTATTGCTGCGGGTTCAATTGATCGTGATAAACTTCAAATATTGCCCATAGAATTAATCGAATGTCTTAACGTATACGAGCAAATTGAAAGCCTCAATCCAGACAACCCAATAAAATGCGATTTACCAAAAGGCTTACAAACAAATTTTTATTTTTTAAAAAGTATTTACCTGATTGAAGATGACTGTTATTTGTTCTATAATTTGAACTTATTGATAGATGGCCTCAAACAAATAGATCTTTCAAAAACTGACGGACCGACAACGAATCCAATTCTCATTATAGCTGAAATTATTGCTCATCAAGCAGAACCATACATTGATGAAAGAACAGACACTCCTCTCGAAATCATGGATTGCAAATTTCAAAAACTTGTTCAATATTGCGTCGAATTTAATAATCTAAGTTTACTTGCTTTTTTAAATTTAGTTCGTGAAATTCCCCTAATGACCACCTGCCTAGAACAGACACCCATCGATAGCTCAATGCTAGATTTAGCATGCCTATCGCCAGAGAGCAATCCTGCTATAATTGAGTTCCTAAGAAGCGAAACTAAACGCAGAGGCATGAAATGGAAAACCATAACCTCTGACCGTGCAATTTTAAGAGGCATACTTTCTCCACACAAAGAGAAAAGAATATTTTTAATAAATCTAGCAACCAAATCCTTGGATATTAATTCAAATCAATATATAGGATTCCCGGTTGAAAAATGCACACCAGTTATACTGGCCGTAGCATGGGGATATGAAGATGCATTTGAATTTTTCCTTAAACAATTCAAGCCCAAGTCCAATGATCAAATAAACGATATATCTGATGACATATTAAAACAATTTTCCCGTAAGATAATCCCAAGAGCGCAACAAGACAAAGCTCAACTTATAGAAAGCAAGCTGATAATGTTAGATCAGTTCGAAGAGTATCTGGCCAAAGAAAATCCTAAATTCGCCGAACAGAAAGAACATGCTTTTAAAGAGACTAGAACCAAGCTAACCAATATGTTAAAAAAATTAGCCTGATAGGAAGATAGAAAAAATGAATACAGGACCCGCTATTAAGATTGAAAATTTAAGCAAAATTTTCAAAAGCCAGGAATCCGTGGTAAAAACCGAGCCGGTATATGCCGTTCGCGATATCAATTTAAGTGTTGAAAGAGGACAGATTTTTGGACTTTTAGGTCCAAATGGAGCTGGTAAGACAACTACCATGCAAATGCTCACAACACTATTAACGCCAACAAGTGGTAAAGTCACTATCGCTGGTTATGATCTTTTGAAGCAATCAGACAAGGTACGAGAAAGTATTGGCTATATAAGTCAAACTGGTGGGCTGGAGAACGAGGCTACCGCTATAGAAAATCTGGTATTACAAGCAAGACTTCATGGCATGAGCAAAGAGCAAGCAATTGCACGAACCAATGACTTGGTTAAGCATTTACAACTTGAGCCTTTTGCAAATAGACTCGTAAAAACTTACTCCGGTGGCCAACGAAGATTGGTAGATTTAGCATTAGGGATCATACATAAACCAGCAGTACTTTTTTTAGATGAACCAACTTTAGGATTAGATCCACAAAATCGCGCGCATTTATGGCACCAAGTTAAGGTATTAAGAGATCAAGGTACCACCATACTTCTCACTACACATTATCTTGATGAAGCTGATGCACTATGCGACAGATTGGCAATTGTTGATCATGGGACCTTAATCATAGAAGGCACACCCGAAGAACTTAAAAAGAGCGTTGCGGGCGATTCGGTTACCTTAGAACTTTCACCAGAAGAACAAACGACTGGATTTAGGATTCTGAAGGATCAACCTTTTGTTAAAGATATTAGCATGCTCAAGGACAAGATTAGATTATATGTTGAATCTGGCGAAGAATCGTTACCTTTGATATTGAGAGCACTTGATGGATCAAACATCACTATTAAAACAATATCTTTAGCTCATCCTACTTTGGATGACGTATTTTTGAACTTTACCGGCCGATCATTAAGAGAAAATTGAGAAACTAATGAAACTATACAAATTTATTCATGATACCTTCCTTATCTTTTCCAGGACATTGTTAACAACATTAAGAAATCCGTTTAGAATAATTATCTTTGGACTATTTCAGCCAATCTGTTTTCTGTTTTTATTTGCGCCAATGTTGGATAGTTTGACCAAGGTTCCCGGATTTCCACCTGGTGGATCATTAAATGTGTTTACTCCAGGATTATTAATCATGATGGCTATTTATAGCTCAGCATTCGTAGGTTTTGGCTTAATTGGCGACATGAGAAATGGCGTAATCAACAGAATGAGAGTAACTCCTGCAAGCAGATTAGCGCTATTACTTGGACGATCATTAACAGACATGTTTATTCTGTTAATGCAATCCTTAATCCTCATTACTATTGCAACACTATTCGGCCTTAAACTTAATATACCCGGCATTATCTTGTCATTGCTTTTAGTGATGCTTGTCGGATTAATGATCTCTTCATTTTCTTATACCATTGCTTTACTAACCAAAAATGAGTTTATGCTTGCTCCGACAATTAACCTATTCTTGATACCCTTACAACTAAACTCGGGAATAACTTTGCCGCTGAGTCTAGCACCAGCTTGGATTAATAAAATAGCACTCTTTAACCCATTAGCGTATGCAGTTAGCGCCGCAAGAGAATTATTTAACGGAAATTTTTATAACAGTACGGTGATAACCGGTTTTGCAGTATTAGCTGTCATGGCCTGCTTATCAGTCTATTTTGCATCAAGAACATTTAAAAATTTAAATGCATAAATAGGTTAAAAACCCATTTTAAAAAAAGCTCTATGTAACATAGAGCTTTTTTATTATTTAAATGTGGTAATTACAAATTCTTGATTCGATTGATTAGCGAAATGCTTAATCTGATTATAACTCAGTTCAGTAATCTTTCTTGAGAAATCATTATCTCGTAATTGATACTTCAATTTATAGCTTTCAGAGTTTGGCTGCTCTTCCTCAAAAAAGTTCAAAGTTTCATTAACAAACAACTTTTTCAGCCCTTTCAAAGTTGTATCAATTTTGCCAGACTTACTTGGCTCAATTGATATAGCAAAACCAGAATTTGGATCTACAACAAACAGTTTTGCAATGCCATCATTTTTAATAATACATGTACCAGAAAATAGTAAGTTGCAGTTCAAAATTAAAATACCAAATAGTTTCCAATTTTTCATGTTACTATTACTCCTAAAATATGTTGATAGAAAGGATACGATTTATCTTTATAAATCCCAAAACAAAGAAAACAAAAACATAATTTTTGAATAACGATTCTATGAATAACTTAATAAAACTTTACTAAATTTCAAACCTATTTTCTCTTCGTTTTTTTATATATTGATACAAAGTATCTAAAACATCTCAGGAATAGCAATATTTCTACCCGTTTGTCAAAATTAACCAACTATTCGATCAATTAAGCATCGTATTCTTTGCCTAAAATCTATACCAGCTTGAATTTTAACCATTCTAGCTTTAATTGATCGAACATACTTTGCATCATCTAAGAATCTGGTTATTTTTCCATTAATTTCTTTAAATCTCTTAACAATGTCCCCGATGTGATTCTTTTTAACAAAATCTACATTCAGAACTTCCCACCAAATATTACCAGTTGTTTGATCTATCAATACAGGAAGACCTGAAGCCATAGCTTCGCAAATAGAGTTAGGACCCGGCTTGGTTATCAAAAGATCGGATACTGACATTAAATCCGAAATTCTGTTCGTGAACCCAACTATAGAGAGCGTAATATGTGGTGGCAACTTAATGCCATTAATAGCAGCCCTCAATCTTTCGTCACGACCAATACATGCAACTATATGCATAGGCTTCTTTAAACGTGATAGCGCTTGAACATACCTGTAACAAACGAATGATCCTGCGCCACCCATTAAAATCATAACAACTTTTTGGTTTAGCGGAATTTGAAAATCCTGTTTTATAAGGGGCTTGTTTTTATTTTTATCATAAAATTCCGGCCTGAGTGGAAAACCGGTAACCGCGATTTGGGATTTAGGTATCCGAGCAGATCTAAATTTCTTAAAAATAGATCTATCATTAAACGCAACGGTATAATAAAACTTATTATAATCAACTTTAGATATCCCATTAATATAATTGGTAGTATCTAAATCATTAGTCACCACTAAAAAAGGAATATCTAATTTTTTAGCTGCATGCAAGATTATAAAATTTACAACCGGTATAACAGAAATAATTAAGTCCGGCTTATGGCGGTTAATAAAATCTTCTATCAGAGGCTCAATCGATGTACTTTTTTGCCTTAAAGTCCAGGCCCCAAATTTTGTGAATCCATTAACCAATGATATAAAACGATTTTGAAGACAAAAGTTATAAATATCCTCGCCCGAGGCTTTGCCAAATGTTAGATAACGTATCGTATCTACTGATGACATAACGTCTTCAAAGAAGTTCACAATAGTAATTTCATAACCATCATTTAAGTAGCTTTTCAATGCATTAGAAACTGATACGTGACCACCCCCGCCAATACTCATAAAAATAAGTATACGCTTTTTCGGTTTATTTTGCGTATTTGGCACAAGGCCTGCACTACTATTCCAGTGCTTACAACATAGCCTGCCATTATCAATGATTTTATTCGGGATAACTTCTGGGTTTTTTGGACGACAATGAATGCAAAAAGGTTTTTTAGAATCATTAGGATTCGCTAAATAAACACGTTGCTGATTATCTACCCGGTTAACATTATTAGGTTGCTTAATCGAGAATTGTCGAGGAATTCTTTTGGCTGGCTTGGTAACACGAATCGATGATGATGATGATGTTGAAGACCCTGTATTTATTACTACTGAAGAATTCATAACCGACTGGCAAGTCGTATCTGGCGTAAACTTTAACGGCTCATTACAAGGAAGGCTGGAAGATTTAGCAGCAGTGAGCGCACTCTTTTCTAATGGAGTGGGATCGGGCACAATATGAAGTACTTGCTCAAGGTTGCAAGATTGGGAATTTTCTAAAGACTGACTGGAGATAATCGCTGTTGAAGCAATATTTATCCCCAAAAAAAGGTTAAAAATTAAGAATAATAAAACGAACTTTCTCATAACATTCTTTTTTTACTTTTTGGATATCGGGCAAATAATATTTTTTAAATTTAAGTATAGGATAGAAAACTAAAAAAGAGAAATTTACTCAAGAAATTGCTAAAATTAAAACCAGTAAAAAAATGAAGCGCACTACGGCTTAAAAGACACAATATCGCGCGGAATTTTTCATAGCCAAACCCTACTTCACTGAAGTTGCGAAGAACAGGAAAGTTTTCTATTTCGCTAAAGCTACAAAGAACTAGACAAAGGATTCTACAGCCATTCATCTAGTTCTTTAAATATCTGGCATTCTGGAGACGTAGGATAAAAATATTCGAAAATTTAAAGTACTACTTCAAATGAAAAGAACAAACAAAATTATTGCCTTAATGCTCTAAACAATCATAGTGTATGAGTAATGCGGGAGCAACCAATGGGTTAGGGGAAAAATCAACGGAACGCTCCTGCATTACCCTTAGTTCATCTAACTATTTGACTAGAATTCATAAAAGTTGTACCTTTTAGGCGATAAATTAATATGAAAGGTAACCACTTATGAAATTATCATTAAAATTATTACTTACCTGCTCCCTTGCTACATCATTTATGTTCGCTGATATTCAAACCCCAACACCAAAAGAACCTATGTCAACTAAATCAACATTTGCTTATGTTAATACTCATGAGATAATTACTTTAGATCAAACTTTGTTAACAAAAGCTTCTGATGAATGGCGCGATAATTACAACAACCTGAAAAAGATCATGGAACCGGTAGAAAGAGAAATCCAAGAAATTGCTGGAAGATTAGAAAGAGGTAAAACCGAGTTCGAAACCCTACAACAATCTGGAATCGCTAGCCAAGAGACTTTAACTGAAAAGTATAAAGAAATGTATACTTTAAATACTGATCTACAAAAAAGAACTCAAGAGCTAAATCAATTCGCTCAAGAAAGATTAGCTGCAGCACAAACTCAATTACATCCAAAAGTTTTGCAAGCAATCCAAGAAGTATCAAAAGAAAATTCATATCAAATAGTATTCGATGGAATGTGTATTTTAGCAGCTCCTGGCGCAGATAACGCTACCGCTAAAGTATTAGAAAAAATTAACAGAGATTATGCTGTAGAAAAAGCAAAAAAAATTAACAGCGAAAAGTTATTAGAGCCGGCTACTAAGCCACAAGTTCAATAATACGCTTGTTCTCTGAACTAGATAAATTAGATAGCTGGTCCTAAAAAAACCAGCTATTTTTCTTCACCTTTTTAAACCACCATTTTACTCATGACTCAAAAAATAAAAGCAATTATAGGCCTAGGAAATCCTGGATCAAAATATTCATTAAATCGTCATAATATTGGATTCATGATACTTGATACGCTAGCTGACACTTACAACGGCAGTTGGTCCAAATCTGAAAATTTTGAATCCGCTAAAATACAGATTAATGATCATCCAATTTTGCTTATTAAGCCTCAAACTTTTATGAATAATTCTGGGCAGGTTGTTTCTTCGCTCAAAAAAAAAGGTATCCAACCGGACGAAGTCTTGGTTGTTCATGACGAGCTAGAGTTACCTTATGGCAAGATAGCAACCAAATTTGCTGGAAGCGCTAAAGGACACAATGGATTGAAATCCATCATTGGTACAATGACAGATCAATTTTGGCGCTTAAGATTCGGCATTGGACGCCCTACTAATCGCGAGGACGTCCCTGATTATGTCCTTGAAAATTTCAGAGAACCAGATTTAAATTCAAAAATCGATGAAAGCATTAAGATGATAGAAATATTATTTTCTTAAATAGCATTAATCTGTTTTTATTCTACGTCGCCAGAAAACCAGGTATTTTAATGCCTTGATGAATGGCCGTAGAACCCTTCGTCTTGTTCTTTGTAGCTTCAGCGAAATAGAAAGCTTTCCTGTTCTTCGAAACTTCAGTGAAGTAGAAAGCGAAGTAGGGTTTTGGCTATGAAGAATTCCGCGCGATACTACGGTTTTCAAACCGTAGAGCGCTTCATTTAGTAGCATACCCGTCTTGCCCTATGCGCCTCTAGCTTCTGATAATATTTTAATAAGATCAGTATTGTTGCGCTGTATTGCATAGTCTAATGCTGTTTTACCATCACCATCTTTAATTGTAGCATCAGCATGGTGCTTCAGCAGTAAGTTCACCAATTCTTTTTGGTCAGAGATCGTTGCTATAATTAAGGGTGTTCGAAAATTAGATGTTTTACTATTTACATCAGCACCACGAGCAATTAATAGCTTTGCTATCCTTAGTCCCGTCTCATCTGCAATACCAATATGGTGTAATGGCAATGCAAGATTTACGTCGGCTCCATATACTATCATTAGCTGAACTAAGTTAAGATTGTTTGCTACTACTGCTATTATTAATGGGGATATAGGTTCTAAGAAATGCGCTATCTTAAACTTCCTTAAAACATTTAACTCAACACCCGCAATGACCAACTTAGCTATATCATTTAAATATGAAGCTTTAGAATCAGGCTGCATTGAATTAATATGATATAAAACTAGATTATCCATTTTTTGACCCAATTCTTCAGCTGTTAAGCCAAGATACTCAGGAGCAAATTTTTCCTTAGCCAACTTCTTAAGCTCTTCTATTAGCTCTTGTTTTTTTGGGTATAAAGATTTATTGGCTGAAGTTGCATTATTTATATATTTAAACGCATCAAGCACCGCTTCAACCATACTGTCATTACTATTTAATCTTGCTGCTATTCCCTGTTTGAGAGTATATATTTGCAATTCAGGATCTAGTCCAAAAAAAGGGAAGTTTTTTTCGGAATTTTTTTCTTCCATTCCATACATAATCTGTGTAGATGCGCCGAAAGTAAGCATCACTAAAAGAATTAACCTCTTCATTTCTTTCTCTCCATTTAATTAAATCCATACATCCCTTACATTAGCTTCGGAAGAAGTCTATTGCGAGGGATGTAATTACTAAGAAATTTTTCTATTCACTTAATCACCAGACCCTTCTGAAGAGCCTAATTCTTTTTCTGGATTATTTCCAGTCTCTTTCTTAATGGCACTTGTTTGGATGCAAGCCCCTGGCCTACTGCCTTCTTTAACCATCTTTTCTTTATCCCATGTAATCTTGTTTGCTTTATACCAAGAACATAGTGGGCGACTCTCAATAAATTTAGGCCTATATGGCTTGTTATTCTTTTGAGTAGATCGTACACCCTCAGAATTACCAAAATCACCCGCCAAAATTGGGGCGGCCCCTATAACGAAAAACATAAATATGGATAGTTTTTTTATTATAAACATTACACTCCTCTTTTTTTTTTAAAATATATCATTTTTTTTAGTTCCAATACTTTACAAATCATACCCCCACAACTTTTTCAACATACTGTGAAAGACTCAATTAGGAAGCACTTTTTCATTTTCTTGTCCAACTTTTTTAAGCTTAATAGCATCATTTAACATAGACACTGAAGCTGGGCTGGTTAATTCAGCTAAGTTTATATCATCTTCTTCAATTAAATCGGGACTTTTATCAATTATTATTTTAACAATATGAGGCCAGTCAGAGCCAATTGCCTCTATTAGCAAATCATGTGTTGGATTCTTTTTAGCTGCAGCTACTCGATTGTGATGCTGTAGAAAATTGTGCATTATTTCTTTACTATTCGCCTTCCCTTCAGCAACTAACATCGCAAATCCTGAAATATCAGCCCCATTACCCAATAAAAGATTAATAAGTTCAATACTCGGTTTTTCTGTGGATAATACATACTCTAAGGCCGTATGATTCTGGTAAACAGATTCATTAATTTTTGCTCCAGCATTAAGTAATAATTTTATGATTTTTAACGCTCTTATCTTAGCTATAGGTTCTTCAAGTAAGGCAAATTTTTCTCGATCAATATAACTATCAATCGCTTGCGATAACGGAGTATGCCCTTCGCCCCATGTCGCTTTCTGATTTACATCTATACCTCGTTCAATGAGCGATTGAACCTTATCAACAAGCCCCAAACCAATGGACGCCATAAGCAGATCTTCCGCATTCACTGACTCCTGTCCTTCCATACAATAGTTAAAATTCGCCTGATTTATAATTAGGATCAATAAACCGAAAATCATGGTTTTATTAAAATAATTCATAAAGTTTCTCCATTTTTATTTTTTATTAATTTTTCTAAGCCACATAAACTAAAAAGGCACTATCTCTTCTTCGGTCGCTTCCTGAAATTTTTCTGGGTTTGACACTGAAGCTGGACTCATTCCTAAAGCAATTGATTCATCATTTTTATTTACCGATCCAGTCAATAAACTTTCAATATAATCAGTAATCTCAGCCGGAATCCCCTTTATTGAAGCAACTTCCCAAAGCGTTGCGATCTCCGTTGCAATCTCCATGGCCTTAGTTAAGATTTGCACCGAAGCAGGACTAGTTTCTCTCGCAAGCTCTATATCAGACAACGTAACTAATTCCGGTTTTCTATTCACTATTAATTGCACAATATAAGGCTTATTATACTTAATGGATACGTTTAATAGTTCTTCAGTTGGATTACTTTGGACTTGCTTTAGCAATCTTTGGTGAATATCAAATATCCGTAATAGTTCTTTACTATTAGGTTGGTCTTTAGCTAACTTTAAGCCTTTTTCAGTAATAGCTGCCCCATAACCTAATAAAAGACGAATAACATTCAGCTTAACATTACGTGCTAACAAGGCATACTCTAAAGCGTTTCGCTTACCATGAATTGCATCATTCAGAACCGGTCCTTTTTGCAAAAGCAACTCTAAAATAGTTAATCGGTTCTGTGCCTGGGAATAAAAACTCTTATTTGCTTCATTAATAGCTAAACTTAACAAAAAATATTCCGATCCGAAAATAGTTGCATCATCAATAAATACCTTTAAATTTACATTCGCTCCACTTTCTAAATAGTTCTTCACTTGATCCACATCACCGGAAAATATAGCATCTCTCAACTTGCTTTCTTGACTACCTTGCCGAGTCAATTGCTTTCGCACACGTTCCTGTATATAGTCACCAAAGGTTCTATCCATGACATAAGTAAACTGATTAGTACTCAATAATCCTAAGATCACTAAGCCATAGCACTTATAGTTTTTAAAAATTTTCATATTTCTCCATCTATAAAACATTCATGATCATTTATTTATTATGCTCAACAAATTTTTCAATATACTGAGCAAGCTCAGCCGGGATAGCGTTATTTGAAGAAATTTCCCACAGCTGAGCAACTTCCATAGCCTTACGTAAAATTTGAACTAAAGATGGACTCGTTACTTTTGCAAGATCTATATCTGATGAAGTCACTAGCTCCGGTTTTCTTTCAACAATCAACTTCATAATATAAGGCTTATTGTAACCAATTGATTCCATTAACAAATCTTGATCCGGATTAGTTAGAGCTTTCTCTAATACTTCCTGATGATGATTTAACATTTGCATTATCTCTTCTTTGTTTTGCTTTTTAGATGCTCTCTCCAAAGCCTTTTCAGTAATATTAGCTCCGTAGCCTAACAAAAGTCTAATGGTATCAAATTCAGGTCTTTCAAATGACAATGCATATTCTAGAGCGGTATAGTCTCCTATTACTGGTTCATTAATTTTAGCTCCACCTTGGATTAATAATTCTATGATTTTTAATCTGATTTCAGCATCTTTACCTTCGTTCAAAGTATATCTAGCCCTATTAATAGCTTCAGCTATTGCTGTAGAATGAGGAACCCCGGGTTCTCTTCTATTTACGTCTACACCTTCTTCTATTAAAGACTTAATCCGGTCAATTTTGTCATAATTCAAGGCTGCCATAAGTTTTGCATGCAATTTTTCAGCCTGGGTAAGAGGCTGTGGTTTTTTATCTCCAAAATAACGTTGGCAAAGACCAGAATCTACATAATCTAATTGTAATTGAAAATCGCGCTGAAATTGAGCCCTTGAGGCTTTCATTGCTTCAAAATCATCGCTTAGTTCACTTAAGTCCTTCTCGTCCAAAACATGTTCCATGCAATTGATCGAACTAATTTTAAACGCAATGACACCCAATAAACCGAAAATTATATTCTTACTCAAATAATTCATATTGCTGCTCCATTGTTTAAGTTCCAAAATTATTTATTGCGCTCAACGAATTTTTCGATGTGATGGGTAAGCTCAATCGGGATACCTTTTTGTGAAGCAATTTCCCAAAGTTGAGGAATCCTCATAGCTTTACTTAAAATGGGTACTGAACCTAAACTTTTTGCTCTGGCAAATTTCACATCAGACAAAGCCACTAGTTCTGGTTTTTTATCAACTATTAATTGAACAATATAAGGTTTATTATAGTAAATCATTAGCCTTAAAAGCTCTTTAGTAGGATTGCTTTTGACCTGCTTTATTAATTTTTGGTGAAGATCAAATATACGTACTATTTCTTCCTTATTAAGTTTTTCAGATGCTAGATCTGAAGCCTTTTTAGTAATATTCGCTCCGTATCCCAGCAAAAGTTTAATTATTGGCAATCGAGGAATATTAGACGTTAATGCTGACTCTAACGCTGTCCAGCCCCAACCTACGGGCTCATTGATTTTTGCTCCATTTTGAATCAATAATTCTATAATTTCTAATCGCGTATTTGCATCTGGCAAATTTTTCCCCAAGCTAAATTTAGCTCTTTCAATTGCTGTATGAATTACAGAATTATCTCCTCTTTTTTTATTTACATCCGCTCTTTGTTCAATCGCTTCTCTAACCTTATCGATATTTCCCCGAAATACATTATGTTCCAATTTATCTTGTAGATTAACAACTTCATTAGTCGCTTTGCCTCTTCCTGTTATTAGAGGGGCATTATGTATAGCAAATAAAGATCTAGCCAGTTCATCAAGACTTCGAGTAGGAAGAATCGGAAGCCCCCCTGAACCAGTTCCTCCATGACCGCCGGGGCCGTCACATGCATTAATTTCCGTTGAGATATTTGTAAGAAAAATTAATAGAAATATGCTTTGTATCTTAAACATTAGAAAATCCTCCATTATAAAGTTAGAATTATAGCAAAAAAGAGAGTGAATCATCGTCAATTAGGGATGCCTCACAACTGTTCAATATATGACTATTTTCCTTGCTCAACGAATTTTTCGATGTGATGGGTAAGCTCAATCGGAATCCCCTTTTTTGAACCAACTTCCCAAAGCGTTGCAATCTCCATGGCTTTAGTTAAAATCGGTACAGAAGCGGGACTCGTTTTTCTTGCAAGTTCTACAAATGGCTTAGTGACCAATTCAGGTTTATTATCAACAATCATTTGCACGACGTAAGGCTTATTGTACTGAATGGATACCTTTAATAGCTCCTTAGTAGGATTGTTGTGGGCTTGTTTTAATAATTTTAGATGAAGCTCAAATATACGAAATATTTCTTTTTTATTTTGTGTTTTAGATGCTAGATTTAAAACTTTTTTAGTAATATTTGCACCATATCCAAGCAAAAGTTTAATTATCGGTAATTGAGGTGGATTTATTTCTAACAAAACCTCCTCTAATTCCGTATGGCCCATAAAATTCGCTATATTGATTTTTGCTCCATTTTGAATTAAAAATTCTCTTAGTACACGACACTTTTATAAAATAAGTTGAAAAAAGCTTTGCATTATATAGAATTTGATAAAATTTCAACCACGAAAGAAGATCAAATAATGTATAAAAGCAAAGCTTTATTTAATTATATATC
>Ga0335394_10003192_pt1 | contig 18577 bp, 6 predicted proteins | sample MAT03_FD_205741 | JGI IMG/M metagenome (GOLD analysis project Ga0335394, IMG submission 205741) | Freshwater microbial communities from Lake Fryxell liftoff mats and glacier meltwater in Antarctica - MAT-03 (spades assembly) (version 2) ... | reverse complement strand
TAGTTTGCCGTTTTTTACCACCAGAACCAGTTTGTCGCCAGTCTGCGTGTTGGACCCGACTATGTTGCGACCTTCTACCACGGTACACTCGCCGTCGATGCCGTCAAACTTGATGTAAGCGGCGGCCTGCGGCTCGACGTGCATTTGAATGTTAAACCCGCCGGAAGCGGTTTGGGCCTGCACCTGAGGCGTGGCGAAAAAAGCGATGGCCGAAGCAAAAAGAGTAAGGGCGATGATTTTTTTTGAAAAGCTCATTGTGATTGAATTTTAAAAGTTTGAAGTTAATTTGAATAAAAAAAGAACGGCGGTATTGCGCTTGACTGATTTGTTGTAAAAGCCGAATCGCGCTCAATCAACCGTATACCATCATGTGTCGGTAGCCGGGATGATGTACCCAGGGAAGTTGAATTTTTTTTTCGGTGGGAGGGATGTATGTGCCCTATCCGGCTTTGTCGTGAATATAGTAACATAGCAAGAGCGGCTTTTTCGCACAGGATAAGCCCTGAATTCGCCGAAAATACCTACGTTTGATAATGCTAAAAACACTCCTAATCATCGGAGCCGGCGGAGGCTTGGGCAGCATGGCGCGATACTACGCCCAGTTCGTGGCCTCCAAATCGTTTCCGGGGGCTTTCCGTACGGTACTTTTTTCGTGAACATCATCGGGAGCCTCATCATCGGGTTGGCATACGGTATGGCGGAACGGTCCTCGTGACTTACCCCGGAATGGCGGTTTTTCCTGGCCACGGGTTTCTGCGGAGGGTTTACCCCCTTTTCCACGTTTTCATACGAAAACCTTACGCTCCTGCGCGACGGGAATTATCCGGTGTTTGCTCTGTACGCGGTTTTAAGTTTCGCCACCGGGATAGGGGCTACTTTACTGGGTATAACCCTGATGGCCAACGCAAAGTGGCTTTAAACGAAATAAGGTCTGTATCATCTTGACAATCAATATCATAAGCACTATAAACCCATTGTATAAAACAACCCGGTTCAAATGCCATCCAAATGTCGTTCAAAAATTCTGATTGCCGTCTGTGACAGCGCCCTTGCCCTGCTGCCCAGGGCATGTCAGTACGAAATACAATGCTTAAGAAAAATTTACTGAAAATTTAGAGATTTTCCTAATATTACAATATTTTTGTCAATTCAATTACTTTTCATACAGCATATAATTTGCCATAAAATGGTGGGAAAGATATAACCAGCTATTGCCGCAAGGTCTGTAATCGTGCCCCGCAAGGGGAAACCTAAACCTTTTTAATCTGAACCAAATGCCGAACACCAGCGTAAAAGGGCGTGTCGTTGATGAACACGGAGACGGTATCAAGGACCTCACCGTAACGGCGGTGGATTTTGACCCTTTTTTCAACGAAGACGACGTATTGAAATCGGATAAGACCGCCGCCGACGGAAGCTTTCAGTTATCCTATTCAGAAGACGACTACAGCCTTTGGAAGGCGGATCGAAACCCGGACCTCGTTGTGCGGGTGTTCGGCCCGGCCGGCCGTCTGTTATACGAGACCAAAGAGGAAGAAAACTTCAGCGCCCCAACCCTGGACGTGGGCAACATCAAAATTCACCGGGGCAACATCGAAGGCTGGCTGGTAACCAATGCAACGCTGAACCCGGAAAACGGGTTGCCGGTTTCTCTCTTTCAAGGCAATGAGATCAAACATTTAGTCGACGGCGATACGATGTTCCCGGCCGTTACCCAGGCGGTCACGGACGCCCAGACCTCGGTGAACCTGATGACCTTGTTCTTCGACGTGAATAACGGATTTATCAGCAAATTCAAGCCCGAATCCGAATTCGACCCGGCCAATCCGCCTTCCACGAATTGCAAAGGCGGCATGGAATCAACATTGGAAGAAGAATTGAAAAAAAAGACCGGAAAACCCGTCAATGTACTCGTCACCAACATCCCGTTGTCTGCCGACGATACCGTGACGGAGGTGCGGGAGTTTTTTCAAAGTACCGATGTAAAGACCAATTATTTCCAAAAGGGCTTTTCGGTCCTGCACAGCAAAGCGATCATATTGGACGGGGAAAAGTCCATCCTGATGGGGTCTCCGCTCAAACAGTCCTATTTCAACGATCGCAAACACGCGATTCACGACGTGCGGCACAAGGGCTCCCTGAACCACGACGTCAGTATTGAAATAACGGGGCCTGCCGTCGCGCAGATCGACAAAACCTTCGAAACGGTCTGGAAGGCCACGAGCCAGAACCTGACCACGATCACGCCCAACCACATTGCGCCACGTACCGGCGATAATATTGCCTCGGTGCAGGTGCTTCGTACCATGCCGGGGGGCACCTTTAAAGCCCTTAACCCGGGCGACGAGAACCTGCCGCATGGAGAAACCGGCATTCTGGAGGCCTACCAGCGCGCTATTAACAACGCCGAACGGTTTATCTACATAGAAAACCAGTATTTCACCGCCCCGGACATCGTGGATGCCCTGATCGACCGGATGAAGGACAGCGCCAAGCCGAAACTACAGATCATTCTCGTCCTTAATTTTCGCCCGGATCTGCCGGGTTATCCGAATAAGCAAATAGAGCACGTCAGGCAATTAAAAAAGGCGGCCAAAGACTACGAACATCAATTGGGCGCTTACACCATGTGGAGTCGATGCGAGAAAGGAGTCAATGCCGAGGGCAAAAAGGAGTTTGAGACCATGCCCATTTACGTACACAGCAAGGTGGCGATCATCGACGACACCTGGGCGACCGTGGGGAGCGCCAACCTCGACGGCACTTCGATGAATTATCACCAGGTCGGGCTCATGGCCAGCAGCGCGATCGCCGCCAAATTGCTCGACAAGTATTTTAAGCTGAATGAAGATTTGAATTTCGGTAAATTTATCTGGGACGTATACTGGAGCATCGTTTTTTATGTTTTCAAACAATTGTTCTTCGATTTTAAATTGCTGCTACTCATCATCGGCATTCCGTATAAATTAATTACCGATTTTAAGGAAGTGATGGAACTGATCACCGAAACCATCGGCGACATCACCGAAATCCCCGAAATCCTGAAAGACGTATTTGCCCGCCCGGCCCAGCACGCGCTGCCGTTTCGGTCCAGACAACCCTCCCGCAGCATCGAAATGAACCTGGTTTTGTACAACGGCATCGCTGACCAACCCGCCACGCCGGTGATCAAACAGTTGCGGGACCGCCTGTGGCAGGAGCAGCTCGGGCTCGAGGCCTTGCCCCCAGACATGCAAACGGTACCCGACCCCGCCAATATGAAATGGGTGGAAACCTGGGATGCCGCCGCCGCCCAAAACCAGGAAGCGATGAAAAAGAAAGAAGGCTTGCCTGCGGAGCGCGCGACCAAAATTCTGCCCTGGGCGGCCAAAACGAATGCGGAGCATTACTTGGAAGCGCTCGGCATCCGGACCGCTAATCTACGGGACGGGGCCGATAAATTCCTGTTTAAGGATTGTAAGTTCGATACCAAGAAAAAACTGTTGCCATGGCCAATAATATAGTCAACACCACAACTTCCGGGATCGGACAGGTGCTTGCTGTGCTGGCACAGATAGGGGGCGATGTGACAGAGGCGAAAGCCCTGATCAATTTACTTGGCTGGGATCTTCCGCCCGGCGTTGAGGATATTGGCCTGGCGAGCCTCGACTCCGCCGACTTTTTGACGAAACTCGATGCGGTACTCGACGCCTCCGAAGCGGAATGGAACGACGAAATCGTCATGGCGGAACGGATCGCTGCCCTGGCGGTCTCGCTGAAGAATTTGGTACAAACCATCCGCGACTTTGCGCTGGAATTGCCTGTAAAACTGGCGGGTTTCGGCGATTACGTCGACCGGACCAATATCCACAAAGAGCTGCCGGTACGGCTGTTTAATTTTTTGCTCGTCAACTACCTCGCCCGCGCCTCTCCGCTGGGGTTTGCGGTGCTGCACCTGATCGACGTGATCGATTTTCCGCATTTCGAAGCCGATCCGGAAAATTTTCAGGTAGAACATATCCGGGCGACCTTGAACTTTCAACGTTTCAAAACGCTGTTTACCGACCCGGCTCAGCTGGCTACCGACGCCTACGGCTGGAATACGCCGCAGTTTACAGAGACTATATTCTTGCAACGCCTGCACCTCCTTTTTCAGGCCTTAGGCATGCGCAGCCGCCTGCAACCGCTTGACCATCAGGCGGAAGATATCTGGCTTGGGCGGGCGGTTCCGGAACCCGGGGCAATGTCCCAATTGATCACTTTTCTGCATGAAGAACGCGGGGCGATCGCCGGTCTCCGGCTCGGGTTTTCGGTGTTCGGCGCACGACCTTCTACGGCGGGTGCAAATGACGGCGGACTGGGTATCGTGCCCATTATTCAGGGCCGGGTCGAAGGCGAAATCCCTTTTTCCCGCTTTGACGACACCTTTATCGATTTTTCAGGCGAGGGTGATCTGTTGAAACGCTTAGCCATGATCCTGCGCCCCGGATTAGACCTGGATGTCCGCACGGGAAACGGCGTTTCCGACCTGATCACCGGCCGTTTTGCACTGGGTCTACGGTTTGGATCGCCGGACAGTCCGCCCAAAACGCTGCTTGCATTGCCCGGCGGCGCGGGCATCCAATTCCGGGAATTCAGCGTGAAAGGCGGCATCGAAAAATACTCGGATAGACCCGAAGAAGCTTTTATGGAAATCGGTTTGTCGGGCGGCGAACTGGTGCTGTCCATGGCGGAATCGGACAGTTTTTTGAGCAGCGCCACGGGCGGGAATGACCTCTCAGCGCCCTTCGACCTGCGGATCGGCTGGAACAGCGCGCAGGGCATTTATTTTCAAGGCGGGGCCGGCCTGAGCCTGGCGATTCCGGTACCGGTACAACTCGGGCCGTTCCGCCTCCAGTCCATACAAGTCGCGCTGGCCAGCGGTACGGAAGACCTGAAACTGGAGCTCAGCGCCAGCGGAAGCGTTTTGCTGGGGCCTTTAACCGCCACTGTGGGGCGTTTGGGCGTGAACGTGGCGCTCTCATTCGGCGAGGGCAACCTGGGTTTTATGGACGTATCGCCACGTTTCAAACCGCCCACCAGCATCGGCCTGGTCATCGACGGCGGCGGATTCAAAGGTGGCGGTTTCCTGGAGTTCGAGCCCGAAGCCGAACGCTACACCGGCTTTCTCGAACTCGAATTCCAAGGTAAAATCGCCCTCAAAGCCATCGGCCTGCTCGAAACCCGCCTGCCCAACAGCCAGGACGGCTACAGCCTGCTCATCCTCATCACCGCCGAATTCACCCCAATCCAACTCGGCTTCGGCTTCACCCTCAACGGCGTCGGCGGACTACTGGGTCTCAACCGCACGGTCGACGTGGAGCGCCTGCGCACCGGCATCCGCGACAATACCCTGAGCAGCATCCTGTTCCCGCAGAATGTCGTGGAAAACGCCGCCCGCATCATCAGCGACCTCCGGCAGGTGTTCCCGCCCCAGGAAGGCCGTTTCGTGTTCGGCCCGATGGCTAAGATCGGCTGGGGCTCGCCGACCATCATCACGCTCGACCTGGGCTTGCTCATCGAGGTGCCCAATCCGGTGCGGCTCCTTATCCTGGGCGTGCTGAAAGGCATCCTGCCCAAGGAAGAAGCGCCGGTGCTGCGCCTGCAGGTCAATTTCCTCGGGGAGATCGATTTCGAGAAAAAGCAACTCTCCTTCGACGCTTCTTTGTACGACTCCAAACTGCTGGCCTTCACCCTCACCGGCGACATGGCCATCCGCCTGTATTGGGGCGAGGATGCGAACTTTTTGCTCACGGTAGGCGGCTTCCACCCGGCTTACCAGCCCCCGCCGATGAACCTGCCGGACATCCGGCGCATCACCCTGTCGCTAACCGAAGGCGACAATCCGCGGCTGCGGCTGGAGACTTATTTCGCCGTCACCTCCAACACCGTGCAGTTCGGCGCCAAAGCCGAGGTTTACGCCAGCGCCTGGAAGTTCAACGTGTACGGCTTTATCGCTTTCGACGTGCTGTTCCAGTTCAGTCCGTTCCGGTTTATCGCCGAGGTCTCGTCCATGCTGGCGCTGCGGGTGGGCAGCTCGCCGTTTGCTTCCATTCAACTGTCGTTTGCGCTGGAAGGCCCGACGCCCTGGAGCGCCAAGGGCACGGCCAGTTTCAAGATTTGCTGGTTCTTCACCCTCAAGATACGTTTCAGCAAAACCTGGGGCGAGCAGCAAAACGTGCCCCTGCCCGATGTGGCGGTGATGCCCCTGCTGCTGGCCGCTTTGAACGACAATAACAACTGGACCGCCGAACTGCCGCGCGGACGGAATCTGTTGGTCAGCACCCGGGAAGTAATCCCCGAGGCGGGCTTGGAACCAAAGATCGTCGCTCAACCCTATGGCGTGCTGAACATCAGCCAGAAAGTAGTGCCGCTGAACCTGCCGATCCAGAAATTCGGCAATCTGCGCCCCGCCGACGGCAATCTGTTCAGAATCAGCGCAGTACAGGTGGGCGAGGATATGAGCATCCCCAATCCGGAGGCGGCGAAAGAATACTTTGCGCCGGCGCAGTTCGTGGAAAAAAGCGATGCGGAAAAGTTGAGCGACAAATCTTTCGAGCGCTACGACAGCGGCATTCGTTTGAGCGAGAACGGGCAGTTGAAAAGCGCGTATGCTGCGGCCCGGAAGGTTAAATATGAATTAAGTTACATAGATTCGAAGCGGGACCAGCGCTTGTCGAGGCCGGACGAAGACCTGCATCCGCCGGACGTGGGGGCTTTCAATACCTGGGCGGTGCAGGGGGCCGTATCGAAGTCGGATTTGTCGCATGCGCGCAACCGGAAGCCAGCCTTGGCACCCGAGGCGGTGTCGTTGGTGGAGGAGCGGTTTGGGGTGGTGTTCAACAGCAATCTGAAGTTGTTTGACGGGGGGAGTTTGGCGTTTAGCGAACTGGAAGCTTTTGCGAGAATAGAGACTTTAGTTGCCGTCAATCCCGCGCTGCGGGGACGTTTGCAGGTAGTACCAGTCTTTGAGATGAATCCTTGAGGATCAACCTTATGCCAATTCAATTTTGTTTGCCATGCACGAATCTACGCTTGCCGATTACACCTTTCTGCCCTGGTTGAGACAAGGCATTGCCGGTGAAATATCCAACCCGGACGACGTTAATCACCCCCCGGTTGGCGAACGGGCGGCGGTAACCGTTCAGTTTAAGGTGAATGAGCAACCCGTTTCCAAAGCCGTCGAGCTCATCGGGCCAGGCGATATCACCGGCATCAATCCCCGCGCCATCGTCAAAACCGAGCCGCGCAACTGGATCACCGATTTTGAGCCGAACTACCTGCCGTATATCGAATTTTACGAGGAAGATTTTCCCTGGCGGTACACGCCAGCGGCCCCGGTAGGCGCCCTGGACCAAAGCCGGCTGCGCCCCTGGCTGGCTTTGATCGTGCTGTCTGAAGAAGAATTCAAAGACGATAAAGCAGCTGGACCATTGCCGGCTATCAAAATTACGGCAGACGCGGAGACGGTTTTTCCCAAGCCGGAACAAATCTGGGCCTGGGCGCACGTACACGTCAACAAAAACATCCTCGAAGGCGCGCCGAATATTACGCATGCCACGACCTCCGGGGAAGCAGACGCCGGGGTGGACCGCCTGGAAGCGATTTTGGCGGAGAACCCGGACAATGCCTCCTCGCGCCTGATCTGCCCGCGGAAGTTGAAAAAGAATACCGCCTACCACGCTTTTCTCATCCCCTCGTTCGAACCGGGTCGTTTAACCGGGCTGGGACAAACAACAACCCTCAACGCCCTGGCCTCTTCCTGGGGAAACGGCCAAACCGATTATCCCGTTTACTACCGCTGGTATTTCCGCACCGGCGAACGCGGGGATTTCGAATTCTTGGTCGACCTGCTGGAACCACGGCCCGTAGACAAACGGGTCGGCATCCGCGATATGGACATGCAGACGCCGCTATATGAGGTGGACGGCATGACGGGCGATTTTTCCGTTGTAGGGCTGGAAGGCGCGCTTAAAAGCCCGAAAACCGAACCGTTTCCGGTAGATTGGCCCCCGGCTGGGGCCAATTTTGACCCTCCGTTGGAGGAGGGATCGGAAGAAAATTTTTTGATTCAACTGGAAGAAAAAGTAAACCTACAGTTTACGGTTCAACAGCAATTGCCTCCGGGCAATCCGTCGCATCCCGATCCGATCGTCAGCCCGCCTTTATACGGAAAATGGCATGCCAAAGCGGAAAAATTAAGGGTGCAGGAGCCCGGATGGGTCAATGAACTCAACAAAGACCCCCGCAACCGCACGGCGGCCGGCAACGGAACGAACGTCATCCAGCAAAACCAGGAAAGGTACATGCAGCAGGCCTGGAGCCAGTTGGGCGACGTGTTGCAGGCCAATCAGAAAATCCGGCAACTGCAATTAGCCCTGACGGCTTCCTTTCAAATCTATCAAAAGCATTTCGTACCGATGGCGGAAACGCAGTTGTTGCTGTTTACCCTCCCGGTACACGCCAAGATACTGGGCAGCCCGACCACCATCGCCCAGCAGGTCAAAGAAAGCCGCCTTCCCATGGCGGTCCTGGATCCGGCGTTTCGCAAAATAACCCGCCCGCGGGGCGCCGTGATGAAAAAAGCGGCCCCTTTATCCGCCGTAAAACCGGTAGAAATGATCGCGTTGTTGAACGACAACAAATTGAGCGCGGCGCCGGTCCTGGAGGATGCGAAGAGCGCCCTCAATTTGAACGGATCCGTCGAAGCGATCGCCGTCCGGGGTTTGCCGGATTGGTTGCAAAAGTTGCTGGCTCAAAAGGTTATGCGCTGGATATTAGCCGGTTTGATGCTGCTGGTGCTGCTCCTGACGCCATTGATTGGGCTGATGGGGGCCGCCGTTTCGTTTGCAGCTGTGGGCGCAATCCTCGTCGCATCGGAGCGACTGGCAAACCGGATCACGGCGGCCGATACGTTTAAAGAAGAGAACTGGAAGCCGGAAGCCGTGAATCGCATTGCGGCCCGCCCGAATTTCTCGCTGTCCGCCTACGGAACGCCGATGCCGGCCGTAAGCGGCGAGCCGGGAAAAGACAGCGTGGAAGCCGGGAATTTCCGGGCGGCGCTAAAAGATATGTACGCGTTTACCCAAAGCGATCCGCCGCCGCTGCTACCAAAAGCCGCCTTCGCACTGGACAATGCCGCTCAAAAGATCCGCACGGCCCTCAACCCGGTCAACGCGATCACCGGCCGGACAAAATATGTTGTCAAAATTCCGGCTTCCGTGAGCGACGCTTATTTAAAACCTCGCAAAACCATCGTGCCCATCATGGCGCACCCGGTGTTCGCGGACCCGATGTACCGCCCGTTGCGCGACGTATCGGCCGAACTGCTGGTGCCCAATCTTGCTTTGATCCCGAATAACACCGTCTCGCTCATGGAGGTAAACGAACGCTTCATCGAATCGTATCTGGTGGGCCTGAACCATGAAATGGGGCGCGAGCTGCTCTGGCGGGAGTATCCGACCGACCAGCGGGGCAGTTATTTTCGCCAGTTCTGGGATGTCGGGGACCGGATCAACCGGGATAAAACCAAAACCGACAAAGAGATCGAAGAGGCATTCTTAGATGTTAAACCCCTGCACACCTGGGTTCCGGCCTCGGCCCTTGGCGAACACGGCAATCTTCCGGCTATTCCCGGCGCCCAGCCCGGAGAAGAGCGTCTGGTGGTGGTGGTGCGGGGAGATGTGCTGAAAAAATATCCGACAGCCGTCATTTTCGCCCAAAAAGCGATGTGGAGTACGGATGGTAAAGGAAACGATATCCGAGTTTTGGACGACACCGACCCGGCGCACAACCTGCAGGACCCGGTCTTTAAAGCGGAGATCGAGCCTGATATAAAATTTCTTGGCTTCAACCTCACCGCTTCTATCGTCAAGGGCTCGCCGGTGCTGGCGGCGGGCGATCCCGGCTGGTTTTTCGTCATCCAGGAGCGGCCGGGGGAACCGCGATTCGGATTGGATAACAAAAGCCACGACACGCCTCTCTTGGCAGCACAATGGAATGATCTGGCCTGGGAGCACCTGGAGAATTTTGATACGCTAAACTTTATCGATCTCGATAAAAGTGTTGCCACCACCTTGACTTCGACGCCCCCGTCACCTATGCAAGCGCCAGACAACGAAATTATTTGGGGCCGCAACGCAGCGGACATGGCTTATATCCTGTATCAGGTGCCGGTCATGGTGGCTTTTCACGCGGCGGATATGCTTGAATAGGGTTTAGAGGGTTTAGAGGTACAATCGTCCGGGTCTGGTAAAAATGAAAAAAATCCGCTGTAAACCCTTCTAAACCTTCTAAACCAACCTAAAATAAATTATCCAATATCCTTAAACCTGAAACATGAACGAGGAGATCAAGCGCTTGCAGGAAGCGGCAAAAGCGGCGGAACAAACCCTTTACGACAACCGGAACCGGCTGCGGGTAAAGGAGTATTCGTTGGCCCAAGTAAAACGCACGGGCCGTTCCGGAGCAGACGAATCGGCCCGGCTCGACCGGGACATATCCGACCTGCAACAGACCATCGAGCGGAACAAGCTGGCGCTTTCCGGTGCGAAAGCGCAGCTCGGCGACCTGGTCGGCACCTTCGTTTTGCCTAAAACCCCGCAGCAATTGGTGGCGGAATTGGACGACACCATTCCTTTTTTACTCCTGCCGGTGCGGATAGAAACGCGTTTTATGCGCGTAGACACGGGCCGGGAACTATGGGTCCGCGTCTTCCCGGACGATATCGCCGTGCACACCCATGAAAAAACGCTGACCCGCGAAGAAGCCGACGCCGGTATCGCCTACTGGGCGGCATTTCACCAGGCAGAATCCCTGCCGGAGGGCGACGCCAAAGAAGGTTCGAAAAAAGCGGCCTGGCGTTTATTAGCCGAACCGTATGGAGGCCCCCGCGCCGGCTGGATCGTCCAGGAAATGAAACAATCCATCCTGGGAAAGCAGCCGGATTTCAACCTGTCTTTTCTCGATATACAGTCGCAGTTTGCCAGCGCCCTGTCTGATCCGGCGGCAGATGCGGCTCAAATAAAGAACGGGGTACTGGACATTTTAAATGGGAGCAATCCTGTCGTGCCCGACATCGCTGCCAACATCACCGGTTTTCTGAACGCTGGCGACCAAGTCAGCGACGCCGCCCGGCAAGGCATGTTGAAAGAAGTTCGCGACGGGATATTGCGGTATCTGGGTTTCGACCTGGAAGTTTTTAAAGCGGATACCTGGTCGCGGGCACCCCGTTCGGAGATGATGCCCGATCGTTTCGTATTGGTCGGCTTCACCAAAGTGCAGAATTTGGACCAGAAATTAGAGCGGCCTTTTCCCGCAGTCGTCCCAAACCCCTTGATACTCGGCCCGAACCCGCAGGAATTGGAGGCCGAATTGTTGCAGCAGGACGGCAATTTGTTGTCGGGAGCGGATTTTGCCTGGATCTCCCAATTCGATCAGGCCATTGCAAAGGGCATGGCGATGCGGGTTACCTTGCCAGAGCCGTTTGCGACCCAGGGCTTCGACCGCTTGATGGTTTTGGGGACGCGCCATTCAACGGATGCCGCAGACAATACCGCGTTGCTGGAAACAATGATCGACAACCATCATTATTCGCCGGACAGCCTGAGTTTTATCGCGCAAGGCACCCCGACCAACAATACCGGCGCTCAAAAATCCGGATACGGCAAAAGCGATCCCGGCTCGGAAGAAAGCTTTGTGGTAGAAACGGGTCCGGCGAATTTTACGGAAACCGGCATTGATTTGGAAAAATGCGACGCCCAACGTTTTGCCGAGGCCTTGGATATTTCCACCACGCCGCTGGCCTTTGTCAAAAATGCCGGCCAAATGGACGTGTCGGAAGCCAAGTGGATCAACAAGGCGCTTTGGCCGGCCACGCTCGGCTATTTTTTAGCGGAATTGCTGGAATTCGAAGGCGCGCTGACCGGGAACGTCCGGCAGTTTTTTGCCGAACACGTACAGGCTCGGGGTAGCCTACCAGCAATCCGCGTAGGCGATCAGCCGTACTGTATTTTGGTCACCAGCGCTTTCGATAGATGGCAGGTAAACAGCAAGGTCGACGGCGAAGCGGCGCCTTTTTTAGTCGAATTATACGACGTCTTGAAAAACCTACAGGCTACATGGCAGGAATTGTCGCAACAGGTCAAACACGCTGACGCGCCGGGCGATCCGTTCCAGAACCTGCTCGACATACTTGGACTTCAGTCGGGCTCGGCGACCTTTGCACAAAGGCGCGCTTATCATAAAAATTACCTCTGGAACTACGCACAATTTATCCAGACGAGGTCTTTTACCGTGAAAAACACCACTGCTGCGGTAGCATCGACAGACCCGGCGGAACTGTATTTCCGGCAGCTTAATACCAAAGCGCAGCAATTATTAACGGATTTGGGTTATCACTTCACCAAAACGCCTGCTTTATTCGACCTTATTTTTTCCAATAAACTGACCCCGATCACCAGCCCCTTGGTCGACGACGTGGAAAAAGCGGAGGATGAAAAATGGTCGGAAACCGAGGGCCTGCCCGATAAATACAACGTAACGATCAGCGCGGACGATGGCGAAGCGGTTGTCGAGGCCAGAAATTACATCGGCTGGCTGGTTTCCAGCGATATGGACGTCCTTAAACGCCAGGAATTCCATTCCGTTCCAGGCGCAACCCCGCCCACGCCCCAGGCCTTGCTTTACCGTATGCTGCACCGGGCGCTGTTACTGGCCAATTACGAAGCCAGTATGAATTTGTACGAAGCCAACGGGTTGGCGGCATCGGTGCGCCGGGAATCAGCATTTATCAATATTGAAGCGGAAAGGACCGTGACGCGCTGGGAATTTATGGAAGCCCCGGTAAACAAAGTTTTGCCGCAGGTCAGCCAGACGGCCTTACCGCTTGCCCAGTTTTTGAACACCGCCGAGGGTTTGCAATTGCCGGCGGCCTTTACGCTGGCGGAAGTCAAGGCGGCAATCGGCCTGCTTGAAAATCTTCCGACGGCCCGTTTGGAACGCCTGTTTACCGAACACGTCGATCTGTGCGCCTACCGCTTAGATGCCTGGCAAACCGGCTTGTTTGAAAACCGTTTATCCGCACTCCGCCGGCTCCGGCAGAGCCCGGACGGCGCCGCCAACCGGCGCACGGGCATCCATCTCGGCGCCTACGGGTGGCTGGAGAACCTGCGCCCCGCCCCGGAGCCCGGGCCGGTTGCCACGGCTGAAATTCCCGAATCGCTGCGCGAAGAAGGGATCACGGTGTTTAGTCAACCCGGCAACGGTGGGCATATTCACGGTCCCTCCATTAACCATGCCGTCGCGGCCGCAGTGCTGCGCAATGCCTACCTCACCCATGCCGACGCGGCGCATCCGGAGCATTTTTCCGTGAACCTGTCCTCGGAAAGGGTGCGGACGGCGCTTATTTTCCTGGAAGGCATCCGCAATGGCCAGGAACTGGGAGCATTACTCGGGTATCAATTTGAGCGGGGGCTGCATGACCGGTACACTATGGATGGAGCAGAACAGTTTATTCTCAATTTCAGGGCAAAATACCCCTTAGTCGCCGATAAAATAACCCCCGATGGCGGTAATAACCCCATCGAGACGAAGGAAGCGCGTCAGGTATTCGACGGGTACGCGCTGGTGGAGGCCGCTTTTCTCGGCGAAGTGAAGCCCGGGTACCCATACGGGGTAGAGCACCTGCCCCTCGGTGATTCAGACGCCGGCAAGGCCATTATAGCCGAGGTGGAGCGGATGGCGGCTTCGCTCGACGCTATCGCCGACCTGGCCCTGGCCGAAGGGGTGTACCAGGTGGTACAAGGCAACTACGAGCGGGCTGGCGCGATGTTGAAAACACTGTCCGACGGCAACGCCCCGCCGGAGCCGGAAATTACCCAAACACCCCGGAGCGGCGTGGCGATCCATCAGAAAATGACCCTGCACCTTGAACCCGGTTCACCCGCCAGTCCCTGGGGAAATACCATGACGCCGCGCGCGCTGGCCGAACCGGGCCTGAACAACTGGTTGGGAACCACCCTCGGGCCGCCGGAGCAGATCAAATTCAACCTTTTATACCCGGCCGACGGCGATGCGCGTACGCTGACCCTGCAGCACCTCGATCTTCAGCCGATCGACCTGATCTACCTGGCGGGAGATAAGACGGGAACCGTAGAAGGGTCACAACAGATCAACGACCTGACCGAACTGGAGCGCCGGATCGATCATTACTACCGCAGCATCCGGCGGCAGGAAGACGCCGCCTGGGACGATTCGGGCCATACCGCCATCCAATTCATGGACCGGACCGGTTTTGCTGCGGAAGACAAGACCCTGTTTGAAATGATGCCCTTATTGAAAAACCTGCGCCAGTTGGCGACCGGCTGCCGGCCCTTAGGCGCGAATGACTATACGCTGCCATCCGAGGAAACGACCAACACCGCCGCCGAAAGCAATCCTGCTGGCTGGAACCCCGACGAGTTGCGCGACCGGATAAAGATCACGCGGACCGCCCTGCAGGCCGCGTTCATTGACCTGCAAGCAGTACTGCAAACCATTCCGCCCGACGCGATAAAAAACGACCCGCAGGAGGTACCCTATCTGAACGGGGTGAATTTTCAAGCGCTTCGCACGCTTTTGATCCGTGTTTCTTATTTCGGCCTGGCCGACGCATTCCCGGTGAATGCCGTTTTGCCGGTCCTTTCGGCAACCCCCGGCCAGGAGGAAGCCCTTGATTTGCTGCGAAAGCAACAGCAACTCATCCGGCAGGCTTATTTAATCCATGACAACGTATCGGGCAGGCTGGAGCAGTCCGGCAAGTTGATCGAGCTACAGCACCTGACCCCGGCAGAAAAAGACAAATTGACGGTGGCCGCAAAAGTGGATATTTTCCGCTCGGCCGGCCGCTTGTTATTGGGCGACGCATTTAACCTCCTTCCCGTTTTTTCTTTCAAAAACCCGGCCGAGGTGCAGACGGCCTTGGCGTTCAGCGTCGCCGGACAACTGACCCGCCACTCCGGCAATCCCCTGGTCGTGGAAGAATTCGTGCAGGGCGTATCGGTCGTGCGGGAAAACGTGGGGCGCTTCGAACGGATCAGGACCTTCCACGAAGTTTTTAACGGGACGGAATTGAAATTGCGACCCATCCAGCTGCCGCATGCGGATAAGGCCTATTGGGTCGCGGTGGAGTACCCCGAAGTACCGGTGCGGGACCTCGATAAAAAAGACGTTTTCGTTCCAAGCGGCGACTATTTGTCTTTAACAATGCAGTTGCCCTCCAACTACGACCCGGCCTCCATCCAGTCCGGTTTGTTGATCGACGAATGGTCAGAAGTGATCCCGAACCGGGCGGAAACGACCGGCATCGCCGTGCATTACAATCAACCGAACACCGAACCGCCTCAGACGCTGCTGTTGGCCGTTAGTCCGGAGATAAACGGACATTGGGCATGGGACGATTTGGTGGATATCGTAAGCGACACCTTTGCGCGGGCCAGAAGGCGGGCGGTAGAGCCCGATCAGGTGCTGACGACCGCTTATGCGCAATTGCTTCCGGCTATTATCACGTCGGTCACGGGTTCTAATAAGGTTGCTACCATTTCCACGCCGCTGGCCACGCAAGCGGTTTGAGGCGTTATTCAAGTTCAACCCTTTCAGGGTTTTAGGAACAATAAATTGTAAACAATCGACCTATGCCATGCCACAGGAAATAGATGCCGCTTTAAAACAACTACTGATCAGCACGGCCTTCCAACCGGCGATCACCGCCTGGAACCGTCTGGACGTCCGGGCCCGCCAGGAAAATTTTGACCGCAGCCTGTCGGCCGAGGTCCGGGATCCGCTGTGGATGCTTTGCCGGCAGTGGCAATTCGGCGAGTTCAAAGGCGAAGACGCCGGTTCCGCCGTGCAGGCCAAAGTTCAGCTGGATACGACCCACATCAACCGCTTTGCGGTGAAAACGGCAGGCCCGGCGGTAGTCAACAACGGCTCCTGGAACGCGGGTACGCCGTACTCCGACGCCCTGCCGTTGGAGACCAAAGTAGAGCGGGAGCCGCTTTGGGGAACGATGCAGGACCGCAACACCGGCCAGCTCGAACTCCGGATGCAAAGCGGCCGCCACTGGGTCGGTTTGTTGCGGCAGCGGGGACTTGAAGGATTGAAGTCTCTGTTCGTCAACCGGTACCCGTTTACCGGCTTGCCGGATTTAAGCGGCTCCGATACCGCAAAAGCCCTGGAAAAAGCCCACATACAAAGCGAACTTCCCGCCTGGCAAACCCTGCAAGCCTTGCAGGGCCGTTTGCCGGACGGGCTTAAAATCCTGAACGACGTTTTGAAGGACGATTTTAATGCCTGGGTAGAGGCGGAAATAACGGACGAGAATGGCTTAAAACCAAAGGTGAAGCAACTCGGAGCGGATTTTAAAACCTGGTTTTTTACCCTCTATAGCCAGCCCCAAGACGGCGCGGAAGATGCCTGGGCGCCTTCCTACTTAGAATATCAATTTGCCGTTTCAGCCCCCGAAGACGCCTTCGACCGGGGCCGGACGATGCTGACGGCGGAACAATACCACCAAGGACATCTCGATTGGTATTCATTCGACGCGGCCCCAAACGAGCGTTTGCCGGAGGGTCCTGGCGATGAAAGCCGCTTTAAAAAGGAGGATCCGATCGCTTTTATTCCGACTCAAATTGAGTTCAACGGCATGCCCAATGTCCGCTGGTGGGCTTTTGAGGACCGGCGAACCGATTTCGGAAGACTGCGCGCGGGCACAACCGATATTGCCCAGCTGATGCTGGCTGAATTCGGCCTGATCTACGGAACCGATTGGAGCGTGCTGCCTTACAACCTGGAAGCCGGGTCTCTTTGCGCGATCAGGGGCATTGTCGTCACCGACGTGTTCGGCCTCCGAACCTTTATCCGGCCGGCGCTTGATGAGGGCGAAGCAACGCAGCATTGGAATTTATACAAATTGACGCTCGCCGGAACGGCGCTTGAGGTGGATCATCGTTTGTTTTTACCGCCGGCTATCGGGAAAATGCAGGAAGGGAAGCCCATTGAAAAAGTGCTGCTGGCGCGCGACGAAATGGCCAATATGGTTTGGGGGGTAGAGCAAATTATTCCCGGAATCTTTGGAACGGGGGTCAACGGTTTTGAAGCGGCTACGGCTTTATCCAATTATTTTTTGCAAAATAATACCCGGCCCGAGATCGCAACGCAGCCGAACGAGGCTAAAATCCAATTCCGTTTGGGTACCAGCGTCCCCGAAAACTGGATTCCGTTTATTGCCAGCCGAAAACCAGGTTCCAAGCGGGAAATCCGCCTACAGAGGGCTTCGATGCCCCGGCTCACAGACGGCTTGCCGGACTCGCGAGTGGAGCCAAGAGGCCAGATATTGAGAACCGGTCTGGATGAAAGCACTCCGAAATCCTATTTCATCCACGAAGAAGAGGTTTCGCGGGCGGGCTGTTTAGTGACCCGGTCTTACCAGCGCACCCGTTGGTTCGATGGGCGGGTGTTCACATGGCTGGGGCGGAGAAAACAGACGGGTAAAGGGGAGGGTGCGAGTGGGTTACAGTTTGATCAGGTCGTACCGCAAACCGACTAAAGTGGGCGGCAATTGATTTCGGCTTATCGGATACCCCTGCCGGGGCCAGCATAGGGCTTTTTTACCCTCTGAGGGGTAAGTATGCCTCGATTAGCCGCTTGTCAATCAGGCAAATCGAGGCGTACTATCTTTTCATTGTTTTTCCCACGCCCTGCGTATATTGCAGCCCATAATCCAATTTACCGGGCCTCCACGCCAATTTGTCAAATCGCCAACATCAAAACCGATGAAAACAAGCTTCACCCCCCTTCCCCAAGACGATCCCTTCCTCCAAAAAATCCGCACCATCATCGAAGAGCGCCTGCATGATGACATCTGCATCGAGGATCTCTCCAAACTCGTCTACTACTCTCGCACTCAGGTCTTTCGAAAAATAAAGAACCTGACCGGGCTGTCGCCGAGCCGGTTTATCCGGACCCTCAGGCTGCAAAAATCCCTGGAGTTGCTGCTTACAACTGATTTTAAAGTGTCGGAAATCGCGACTGGCGTAGGGTTTTCCGATCCAAAATACTTTTTCCGGGTATTCCGGATGGAGTTCGGTAAAGCGCCTTCGTCCATTCGTCATGGAATGTAAAAAAAGAAACATTTGTCCACCCTGGCCTTGATACCGCTGCTTACCTTTGACAATCTTTTTTAATTTATAGTCGACGCCAGACGCGTCTGAACAAAATACAGTGCCTGTAGCGAGTTGGCCACCGTTAGCCTACTCCAACTACAAGCGGGGAATTCCTTCTGCGCCAGTATTTATTCGTACTTTCTCTCCTCCGAGCCACCTGTTTGTCATGGGTGGTCATGTTTGTTTATTGTTCATTGCTCCAAACCAAGGGCCGGTGTCCTGTTGAGCGCAGCGAATCCCGAATTAATTCGGGACAGAGAGGCCTCCATGTGCCTCCAATCAGAGCAAGTATCCAGATGTTTCGCTGCGCTCAACATGACACGCTGCGTTTGGGATGAGAAAGAATATACGAAGTTTGT